>Ga0256404_1011567_pt1 | contig 11767 bp, 9 predicted proteins | sample RumenRJG_01DNA_FD_185990 | JGI IMG/M metagenome (GOLD analysis project Ga0256404, IMG submission 185990) | Bovine rumen microbial communities from Lethbridge, Alberta, Canada - RJG_01 | ecosystem: Host-associated > Mammals > Digestive system > Stomach > Rumen | place: Canada: Alberta | collected... | reverse complement strand
ATACACTAAAAAAGAGATAACTTTTAATATGTTATCTCCCCACTAAATCTTGCAGCTTATATATAAAAAGTCCCCAGTAATTCTTCTTGAGGACTATTTTTTACTCCCCACTATTTCGTGGAGAACCAGAATCATTTATATTTCTATTTTTTAGAAATTTTAATGTATAAATTTTCTTTTAAATTCAAGCAAACTATTTATTATTCTTTGCATTAATTGCAGCTTGTGCAGCAGCAAGACGAGCAATTGGTACTCTAAATGGACTACATGAAACATAATCAAGTCCGATATTGTGACAGAACTCAACCGAAGTAGGATCTCCTCCATGTTCTCCACAAATACCAATATGTAAATCTTTATTAACTGGTTTACCTAACTTAATTGCAGTTTCCATAAGTTTACCAACACCATTTTGGTCAAGTCTAGCAAATGGATCATTTTCAAATATTTTAGCATCATAGTAAGCATCTAAGAACTTACCAGCATCATCTCTAGAGAATCCAAATGTCATTTGAGTTAAATCGTTAGTTCCAAAGCAGAAGAAATCAGCTTCAGTTGCAATCTCATCTGCAGTTAGAGCAGCACGAGGAATCTCAATCATAGTACCAACTTGGTATTTTAAATTAGAACCAGCAGCCTTAATTTCTGCATCAGCAGTTTCAACTACAATATTCTTAACATATTTTAATTCTTTTACTTCACATACAAGTGGAATCATAATCTCTGGAACAATATTCCAATCTGGATGTTTTTTAGAAACATTAATAGCAGCACGAATAACAGCCTTAGTTTGCATTTTAGCAATTTCTGGATAAGTAACTGCAAGTCTACATCCACGGTGTCCCATCATTGGGTTAAATTCATGAAGCGAATCAATATATGCTTTAATCTCTTCTACACTCTTACCTTTAGCATCAGCAAGCTTTTTAATATCTACTTCTTCAGTAGGTACAAACTCATGTAGAGGTGGATCTAAGAAACGAATTGTAACACTATATCCTTCAAGTGCTTCATATAATTCTTCAAAGTCACCTTGCTGATAAGGTAAAATCTTGTCTAGTGCAGCTTCTCTTTCTTCAACTGTATCAGAACAAATCATTTCTCTAAATGCAGCAATTCTGTCACTTTCAAAGAACATGTGCTCTGTACGGCATAGTCCAATACCTTCTGCACCTAATTCACGAGCCTTTTTTGCGTCTTGAGGAGTATCAGCATTAGTTCTAACCTTAAGTGTACGAATCTTATCAGCCCACTCCATAACTCTACCAAATTCACCAGCAATAGTAGCATCTACTGTAGGAATTAATCCATCATAAATGTTACCAGTAGATCCGTCAATAGAAATTTCATCACCTTCATGGAAAGTAATTCCTGCAAGAGTAAATTTCTTGTTTTCTTCATCCATTACAATGTCACCACAACCAGATACACAGCAAGTACCCATACCACGAGCAACAACTGCAGCATGACTAGTCATTCCTCCACGAACAGTAAGAATACCTTGACTAGCTTTCATACCTGTAATATCTTCTGGTGATGTTTCAAGTCTAACTAATACAACTTTTTCACCCTTTTCATTCCATGCAACAGCATCATCTGCAGTAAATACAACCTTACCACATGCAGCTCCAGGTGAAGCACCTAATCCTTTACCAATTGGTTTAGAACTCTTTAATACTTTAGCATCAAATTGAGGGTGAAGTAATGTATCTAAGTTTCTTGGATCAATCATAGCTACAGCTTCTTCTTCTGTACGAACCCCTTCATCAACTAAGTCACAAGCAATCTTAAGTGCTGCTTGAGCAGTTCTCTTACCATTTCTTGTTTGTAACATGTATAGTTTACCGTGTTCTACAGTAAATTCCATATCTTGCATATCACGATAGTGATTTTCTAGTGTTTTACAAACTTCTTTAAATTCTTTAAATGCTTCTGGGAATTTTTGCTCCATTTCAGTTATATGCATTGGAGTACGTACTCCCGCAACAACATCCTCACCTTGCGCATTAGTTAAGAATTCACCAAATAATCCTTTTTCTCCAGTTGCAGGATCCCTAGTAAACGCAACACCAGTACCACAGTCATCACCCATGTTACCAAATGCCATAGATTGAACATTTACAGCAGTTCCCCAAGAGTATGGAATATCATTATCTCTTCTATATACATTAGCACGTGGATTATCCCATGATCTAAATACAGCTTTAATAGCTCCCATTAATTGTTCTTTTGGATCATCTGGAAAATCAGCACCTATTTTATCTTTGTATTCCTTTTTAAATTGAGTTGCTAATTCTTTTAAATCATCAGCATCAAGTTCAATATCTTGAGTAACTCCTTTTTTCTCTTTCATTTCATCGATAAGTTCTTCAAAATACTTCTTACCAACTTCCATAACAACATCTGAATACATTTGAATAAATCTTCTATAACAATCCCAAGCCCAACGTGGATTATTAGATTTTTCAGCTATAGTATTAACTACAGTTTCATTTAAACCTAAATTTAAAATAGTATCCATCATACCTGGCATAGATGCTCTCGCACCACTTCTTACTGATACAAGTAGCGGATTTTCTTTATCACCAAACTTTTTACCAGTAATACTTTCCATCTTTTCAATGTACTCATTAATTTGGCTTTGAATCTCATCAGAAATCTCTCTACCATCTTCATAATACTTAGTACATGCTTCAGTTGTAATTGTAAAACCTTGAGGTACAGGAAGACCAATATTAGTCATTTCAGCAAGATTCGCACCTTTACCACCAAGTAAATTACGCATATCAGCATTACCTTCTTTAAATAAGTAAACATACTTAGTCATAATTCTTTCCTCCTTCGACATCCCATATTATAACAAAACAAAATTCCAAGTTCAATACTTTTCACATTTATTTTTCCTTATTTTACACAAATTTTACATACAAAAAAAAATCACAGTTCTAGATTATGCCCTTCTTCGAATACTCTACCAAAATAATAATCATCTGCAATATAGTTTTCCTTGTATATACAAGAGGAATAATACTTGTTTTCCTAGGCTTTTCGTTAAAGACCATAATTCAATAACTCTTAGTTTCTAAGAAATCTGTGCGGACAACGCCGTTGTTGTTGTTGTTGTTGACGGAATTCGATCCAAGTTCGCCATTGTTGTTCACGTTCCAAACATTGGAAGACGAATTCACATCTTATACAGTATTAGCCCTAATAAAATAATTATCATTCACACATTACTACACTACCATCATCCTCAATTCTAACTATCTTACTATTTAATTCTAGTAATTCTTCATAACCATCATAGAAATCTCTCTCATATCTATTTAATGTCTTACTTATAAGATTACAAGCATTACCATATTTAAGATGCCCTAAGTAACTCATCTTTACTTGTCTTAACTTATCTATCTCAATTCTCCCACTAGCATATAATTTATACATATTCTTCATTTTTCTTTTAAACTTCTTTTTAGTTTGATTCTTAACTTTAACAATTAACTTATTATTTTTCCTAATATATTTAAATCCTAAAAACTCAAAACCATCATCTATATGATATATTCTAGTTTTATTATTTAACTCTAACTTATAATCAGTAACTATTCTATTAATTTCTTTTAAACAATACTTTAAATAATCTTTATTATCATATACTAACAGTCCATCGTCATTGTACCTAATATAAAGAAATGGTTTTAATACTTCTTTAATATAATCATCTAACTTATGAAGATAAACTACCGCGAACGCTTGTGAGCTCATCGAACCAATCGAGCATCCAACACCCTCCCTACACAAAGGTATATCATTAATCTCTTTAATTAACTTATCTTTATTAGAACTATTACTCTTCTCTAACTTACTAATCTCTCTATTCTTAATCTTAATAATCTCTTTATTAATATAATCATAATTAGTAGAATCAATAATAGTATCTAATATATTAATTGCATCCCTATCTTTAATTTTAGATCTGATAATATTCTTTAGAATATTATGATCTAAATTAAAGAAATACTTCCTTATATCAAATTTTAATATATATAAATCTTTATCTATATTCTTTCTTAAACATTCTTTTACCTTCTTAATACCTACATGAGTACCTTTACCAATCCTAGTTGCAATATTATTATCAATTAACATTGGTTCAAATACATCTACTAAGAAATACTTACTAACTAAATGATTAACAATCTTATCAGTAAAATACTCGCCATAATAAGTCTTACCTTAGGTTCTCTAACTAAGAATATATTATATTTATAAGGCTTATATATTTTATTATCTAACATATATTTAATCCTAGCCATATTAGATGTATAATGTTCATCAAATCTTTCTATCTTACCCTTATTCTTAGTATTAACCCTAACCTTCTTATCATACATCTCTTTAATATTCTTAATATCAGTTATCTTACTATATAAATTACCTATTCTCTTCATAATTTATCCAACTATAAACCATCTTATTAATCTCTAGTAAATAATCCCCAATACGTTTAAACTTCTTATAACTAATTAACTGATAATCACAACTAACTTTAATATAATACTCGATCATTTTAATATCTACTATAATATCTTTCTTAACATTTATATCTTTACATATATTTGCTTTATAAGTTAATTTTAATAAATCATAAAAAGTATTCATAATAGTATCTTTTAAGAATTTATATTCATGAGAATAATTACAAGTAGTCTTTCTAACCAACTCAATAGTCTTTTTAATCTTAATAGATATAATTAACTTATCCTGCATATAATACCTTCAATACTACTTACAATATCTTTAATATTAGGATTTAATATATTATTACTTAATATATCATTAATACTATTAATCTTATTTTTAACAATAAAATAATCATTACTACTATACTTAGAATAATTATTTCTCATAAACTTAGAATATGTAACATCATTATTATCAACAGTAATATAATTAATCTCATATTTAGTTAGTATTGTTCTTACTCTATTTAAACTACTTTTTGGAAATTCAACTCTAATATATTTACTTAACTCCTTAATCTTATAACTAAATAATTTATTAATAATAATTGCATCATCATTTATACAATCATAGAAATTACCCGCCTTAATCATTATTAAAGACTTAGGATACTTCTCCTTTAATTTAATATATTTCTCTAACATAACATAATCCCTCCATCATAAATCATATAATAATTACAACATACATCATACAACCTACAACAAACTACATTATACCTATTACTAACACCTTCTTTCAATGAAAAAATAAAGAAATAGCATGATGATCTTATCACACTATTTCACTACTTTAATCGCATTTAATCGCCTGCTCACTCACGCATCTTCGATGCCATCGTTCGCTACCAACGGCAAATTACGCTCCACTATTTGCCTATACCAATAATTTGTTTCACAAATCATTGCATCATCTATTAACTCTATACCTCTTTCAAACTCAACACGGTTATTTAGACTATCAGTCTAATTTCCTGTATTTGAGATATTAGATTTAGAGATTGTTATAACTGGGCGAACAACGCTGTCGCCGCCGGTGACGAGGTTGCTGACGCCGCTGTTGCCGAGACTGCCATTATCGCTCACGAACCAAACAATCGAAGACGAATCATTATATTGAGTACTAGTCCAATACCAATAATTTGAATTATATACCCAACTTGGTGTCGAATCAGTAGGCGACCATAGTTGAACACTACCATTATCGATCAATTCATATCCTAAATTATCCTTTAATTCATCAAATGTAATTAATCTTGCTTCGGTTGCGGCTGGCGCTTTTGCATTTTTCCATGCATCTACTACATATTTAATCTCGCTTTGGGCATAATTTGTTGTACATCCATCATATACCCAACTAGAACCATTATATCCACATGTTGAGCTACTATAATATTGCATTCCTCCATAGCCATTTGAATTATATGCAGTTCCTACTGAAGAAGATGTATATCTGTTTACATGTCCTGCACCATAAGTATTAACTTCTTGTACGCTTAATGGTTCTGCCTTTAGTAGTGTTACTGTTGATTCTTTTGTTCCAGAATCTTTAATTACATAATAATCTACACCATTATATGTTACTTGATTTCCTACTGTATATGCAGTATATGTTGGTGACTTATCACTACCATATGTATAATTTTCTACACTTCTTCCGGCTACTTTACAGCCAGCTAAATATACTGATGAATCAGTATTGATTTGTGTTGTTTCACATACTACTTGACTACCTGAGTATTCAATTGTTAATTGTGATACTTCTGTTGGAAATTTACCTGTATCTAGTAAATATCCAGCAATTGCAAGTTCAATACTTCTACCATATGCATCTACACTTCTTTTATCTGCAGAAATACGTGCCTTTCTAATTATATTCATAACAAGTGGTGTCACTATAAGAGCAATTATTGCCATAATTACGAGTACAGCAATCAACTCGATTAGAGTAAAACCTCTAAATTTTTTATTATTTCTCATATCATCAACCTTCTTTCTATCTCTTTTGGGAAATAATAGCTATAGTTCTATTTTTTAGAATTACCTCTAGCCTAAATATATCATACCACGAATTTTCGCTCGTGTAAATACTTTTTTTATAAAAAAATTAAGCTCTAGGATGAGTACTTAAATATGTTTTTCTTAGTTTTTCATTAGTTAGATGTGTATATATAGTTGTAGTAGATAAATTTTCATGCCCTAATAATTCTTGTACTGCACGAATATCTGCTCCTTCATTTAACATGTGTGTTGCGAATGTATGACGAAATGTGTGGGGAGAAATATTAATAGATATTCCTGCTTTTACTTTTATTCTATTAATTATATTCCTAACTTCTCTTGTATTTAGTTTTTTTCCTGTTTTACTAAGTATTAAATAATCATTAGGTACTTTTAAAAAGGTATTTCTAATACTCATATATTTATTTAATAATTCTTTACACCTACTACCATATAACACATATCTTTCTTTACTACCTTTACCAAATATTTTTATCCTTTTAACAGTTTCTTCTACATCACTTATTTTAATATTAACTAATTCTGATACACGTATTCCACTTACATAAAGTAGTTCTAGTATAAATGCATCACGTATTCCTACTGGATCACTCATATCAGGAGTGTTTAATATAGATTCTACTTCATTAATAGTTAAATACTTAGGTAATTTCTTTTCTACTTTAGGATTACTGATTAATGTCATAGGATTATTAGTAATAATATTATTTATCTTTAAATACTTAAAAAAACTACGCAATGAACTAATCATTCTAGATATAGATTTAGCTTTGTATTTATTATTATATAAATAACTTAAGTATGTTCTTATAGTATCATAATCTACATTTTTTATATTAGTTATTCTTTTAGTATCTAAATAGTCTATTAACTCTATAATATCATTTTTATAAGCAATAATTGTATTATTTGAATAATTTCTTTCATACTCTAAATAATTAATAAAATCATCCATATACTTATTCATTATATCACCTACTAATTAAAAACGGTATACAATTGTATACCAGTTTCTCACACTAATTTAAATTTCCAACCCCATCAGTAAATGTACCTACAATTTCATTAAATTTAAGCATATTATTTGCAAGTTCATTCTTATCTGCTTCATATTCTATTCTATCTAGACTAAGCTGTCTTTTTTCTTCATCTAAAGAATCTTTTTGTTTTCTTAATTTGTCTTCTAAAAGTTCTAGCTCTTCTTTTCTACTATCATCTTTAACTTTATTCTCACGAGCTAAATCTTCTAATCTTTCTTTTTCAGTTTTTTTATAATTTTCAAACTCTAGTTTTTCTTGTTCAAATTTAGCCTGCATATTTTTTAATTCATTGAGTTTATCTTCAACCTCTGATTTTTTAGATGTTAACTCTTCTAAAACAGCATCTTTATATTTATTAATCTCATCATAATCAGATTGTTTTGATTTCTCAATATCACGTTGTAGATCCTTTAACTCCTCAAATCTTTTATCTAATTTTTTCTTCATCTCAACATTCTTAGTAAATATATCAGAAGCCTCTTTTACATTAGAATTAACTTTTTCAAACAAAGTATTAATATTAGACGAAATATTATCTTCTGCATCCTTAGTATCTTCTTTTTCCGAAACTTGTATATTATCTAGATATTCATTATCTCCTATTTCAGTTGCGATATCATTTTTTTCATCAATTACATCAGATATTTCTTGAACACTTTCATCTTCTATTTTTTCTTCATCAATTTGATCAGAAACCACATCAATATCTTCTTCACTTTGACTATTTAACTCTTCAAGTTTAGCATCAATTTTATTAATTAAATCATTTACATTAAAGTTATTATCTTCAGTATTAATAGTATCATCTGTTACATTTATTTCTTTATTATCTTCAATTCCATCTAACTTAGTATCTATCTTATTAATTAAATCATTTACATTAGCTTCTTCATTAGTATCAAAATCACTAGAATCTTCAATCTTAATCTCTTTTGGAATATCGTTATTAGAATCATTAGAATCAACACTTTTATCATTAGAATCATCGTTATTCAATTCATCCATCTTTGCATCAATCTTGCTAATAAGCTCATTAAGATCAAAATCTAACTCTTCTTCCTCTTCCTTATCAATATCAAAATCAATATTATTATCTTTTATATCTTCAACTTTTTCATCATTAGTATTTTCATCATCAATCTTAATATTATCTAAGAAATCTAAATTAATCTCTTCATTATTCATATTCGCACCCCAATCTTAATCTTCTTTCATCTTTCTAAAACGTGTATTAAACTCTCTAATAACATCTTTAAATTTATCACACTTTTGTTCTAATTCCTTATTAGCAAGTTCTATTTTTCTCTCTTTATTCTCTTTATATTTTTCAAATTGTTCTCTTTCAACTTTAATTAATTCTTGTTCACGTTCAATTTTACTTCTCGCATTTTCTATTTCTTTATCTAATTGTTCCTTCTTACGATCTAATTCAATAGACTCTTGACCAAGAGATTTTTCATACATCTGATTCTTAATAGTTAATTTTTCTAACTCCTGCCTTTTAGTTTCTATTTCATTTTTAACTTTCTCTTTTTCGAGTTCTTGTTCTTTTTTCATATTTGCTTTTTCTTTATCAATATTAACTCGATCTTTTTCTATAGCCTCATTAACTACTCTTTGATAGTCTTCAAAATTCTTTTGTTCTTCTTCTAATTTAAGATATTTATTATCAATTATTTCTTGTTCTAATTTCTTATGATTTTCAAAATCTTCTTTATCATTATCAAGTTTCTTTCTATCTAATTCAATTTCTAATTTAATAGAATCAAGTTCAACTCGATTATTTTGAATCTGCATATTAGATTCTTCTTCCATAGTCTTTAGCCTATTTTTTTCGCTTTCCATATGTTCATCAAAAGACTTTTTTTCTTGTTCTAATTTAGAATTTTGTAAATCGATAAGTTTCTTAAAATCTAATTTTTCTTTTTCAAATTTAATCTTTTCTTCTTCAAACATCTTCTTTTCTTTATTTAACTCTTCTTTAGCGTCCATTACTTTATTTATAAAATTAGTTGCTCCACTAACATCATTAGTTAAAGAATCAAATAAATCATCCATTGACTCTGAATCATTAGTAATATCCTTTAATGAACTTGATGAAAAATCACTACTAACATCATCCTTCTTATTATCTTTTAAATTGTCAAAATTATTATTACTTTTGGCGTTTATTTCATCAAAAAGTTGTTCTATGTCCTTAAACATGAAAACCCCTCCTATTCTTCTATCCCCTATTAATAAATTCATTGTATCATTTTTTTTTACAAAATACAACTACTTTTTGCGAAAAAAGACGGACTAATCCATCTTATAATCACAACTAGAACATTTTATTGTAGTTTTACTTTTAGTAACCTTTTTTGTTAGCATTGCTGAACACTCAGGACACTTCTTACCAGTTGGCATATCCCAATATGCAGTTTTACACTTTGGATAGTTGTTACATCCGTAAAAAATTTTACCTCTTTTACTTCTTTTTTCTACTATGTTTCCTCCACAATTAGGACACACACAAGCTATACTTTCTTCTTTTGGCTCATTTTTAATATATTTACACTTTGGATAATTACTACAAGCAGTAAACTCACCATAACGTCCATTTCTAATTACTAAAGGAGAACCACAGTTAGGACAATCCTCACCAGTTTTTTCTGCAACTTTTTTCGGCATATTCTTAAACGCTTCTTCAACACTAGGTTCAAACTCATTATAAAAGTTAGTGAGCATTTCTACATAATTTTCCTTACCATCTGCAATCTTATCTAAATCACTTTCCATATTAGCCGTATATTCAACATTGATTAAATGAGAAAAATGTTCTTGCAACTTATCAGTTATCTCAAACCCAATCTTAGTTGGTACAAACTTTTTATCTTCAACATTTACATAACCACGTTTCTTAATTATATCCATAGTAGTTGCATACGTACTAGGTCTACCAATACCGAGTTCTTCCATCTCTTTAATAAGACGAGCTTCAGTATATCTAGCAGGAGGTTTAGTAAAGTGTTGTTCAGATACTATATCATTTGCATCAAGTACACTATTTTCTTTTATCTCAGGTAATATATTATCCTTAGTATCTTCATAATCGCTATACACTTTTAAATATCCATCAAAAGTAATAATCTGACCAGTAGACTTAAACTGATAATTATTATTATCAAGGATAACTGTAGTATTTAGAGTTTTTGCTGGAGCCATTAAACTAGCTAAAGCACGATAATAAATCATTCTATATATCTTAAACTCATCATTAGTTAAATACTGTCTAACAGACTCTGGAGTTCTATTTATACTAGTTGGTCTAATTGCCTCATGTGCATCTTGTACATTATCTTTTTTCTTACTTTTTTTAACATAGCCTACATAATCTTTACCATAATTAGAGCTAATATAAGCATACGTTGATTTTATAAATTCATCAGATAATCTAGTTGAATCTGTACGCATATAAGTAATCAAACCTACTGTCTCATCAGATAAATCAATTCCTTCATATAGTTTCTGCGCAATCTGCATAGTCTTTTTCGCATTAAAATTAAGTTTATTACTTGCATCCTGCTGAAGTGTACTAGTAATATAAGGCATACGTGATTGTTTAGCTTTTTCCTTTTTATCAACAGATTCTACTTTAAAACTATTACCTAGACAACCTAACACCTTATCAAGGCAATCCTTATTACTTATTTTAAAATCTTTATGATCATAATTAAATAGTTCTGCTTCAAACTCATCAAATACAGCCTTAACTGTGTAGTACTCCTCAGGATTAAACGCTTCAATTTCTCTTTCTCGTTCAACAATTAGTTTTAATGCAACACTCTGTACTCTACCCGCACTTGTGCCACTAGTTTTAGACTGAATTAGTTTACTTAATCTAAATCCAATAATTCTATCTAATATTCTTCTAGTTTCTTGACTATTAACTAAATCATTATCAATCTTTCTTGTATGATTAAAAGCATCTGTTACTGCATTCTTAGTTATTTCATTAAAAACAACTCTATCATAATCATTATCATTAAGTTTAAGTACATCTTTTAAATGCCAACTAATAGCCTCACCTTCACGGTCGGGATCGGTTGCAAGATAAACGTGATCAACTTTTTTAGCTTCCTTCTTTAGTTCATCAACTACACTCTTTTTACCCTTCATCATTACGTAATTAGGTTTAAAACC
>Ga0256404_1011566_pt1 | contig 11769 bp, 7 predicted proteins | sample RumenRJG_01DNA_FD_185990 | JGI IMG/M metagenome (GOLD analysis project Ga0256404, IMG submission 185990) | Bovine rumen microbial communities from Lethbridge, Alberta, Canada - RJG_01 | ecosystem: Host-associated > Mammals > Digestive system > Stomach > Rumen | place: Canada: Alberta | collected... | reverse complement strand
CACTGCAGAGTTGGTAGAGGTCGTACACCTCCTGATAATTCACTTCTTTCTTTGGCATGATCTTGAAATTTAAGATTCGATGCCACAAAGGTACTAGATATTGAGGTTCGTGTCAAGGCGGAAAATAAAACGTTTACGCATTCCGGTGTCGATCATTGGCTGTATCTCAGATTATAACATTCATACGGTCTTTGCCAACATCAAGGTTTTGGACTGTTTGGAAGTCTCGTCCCCTACTACCAGCCACCGGATGGTCATCGCACTTTGTCGGTAGCTTGGAATAGCTGCACCAATAGATAATACCAGTGCTGAATGTTACGACACTCCCACTCTCCAAGAGGATGAAGTTAGAAGTGTGTCATCATTCCTTTGAACAACATACTCTGATGCTCTTTAAAGCCCTTGAGTATGTCATAGCGTTGTTTCAGTTGCTTGAATTCTGGAGAGTCCTCCAAACCCAGCTTCTTCAACTCAAGCATCCGAGTAAGGATATTTTCAATCTCACTCAATGCTGCAAACATTTGGCTCCCTGCTTCTTCTTGCTTCTGGAGTTGTTGAATACGCCCTTGAAGGTTATTTCGTTCTCTTTCTATTTCTTTCTGCTGCTGCGACTTGCGTGTCATGAAATAATAAATTGATTAATGAGTATAACTTACGTGGCCATTGGTCTCCCTTTAAGTTCCATCTCCGATTTGCGTTAAAGCCCGTATAGCGTATCGCACAACTCTACCTCCTTCCTCACAGCTGTGTGTGCGGAAGGGATGATCAGAAAAATAGATTCTCCACATCAGAGAGACTGGTACCGATCGCTAATCATCGCTAATCACTGTGTGACATTTGGTAGACGACTCTCGCAGAGCTGTGCTATGTTTCGTAAGGTTGCTAACGCAAATTGCTTGCAAATTTACGACTTTTTTGGCAATATAGCAAGAAATTGACGCACGAAAAAGATAGCAAGAGACAAGAAGAAGACTCACCCCCAACACAGCCTCACCCCCAACACAGCCTCACCCCCAACCCCTCTCCAAGGGGAGAGGGGAGTGATTACCGCCAAGGGGGTTAGGGCGGCCACGGTGGCCGCCCCTACACTGTCACCATGCGTTCGCCTAGGGTGAGGCTATGTGTAGACACTATTACAAAATAGCCCCCCTTTCGTGTAGATATGTGAAGATTCGTGGATAAATCTCACAAAAATAAATTTATGACTAATTCGTGGTTAATTTCTGGCCATTCGTGTGAAAGATCCTCGTTCGAAGCTCATCCTACTACATGTCTCCTTTGACGATTTCATATATTCCTCGCCGGCCGTTGCGGACTTAGCGAGAGATCAGCATCGACGCTGACGTGTGTGTTTTCTTTTAACGCGCCATCTGCGATGGCATTAAGAAGATTGACGAATATTGAAGAATATATTTTCGTGATATTCGCTTATATTCTTTATTCCGCAAAGCGGAGCGTTAACCTTAAAAAATATGTGATATGACCTGTTTGCTTACAGTTTCTCGCTTCGGAACTGGTAGTCTCTCAGTAAGAAACTAATAGTTTCTCGCTTTGGAACTGGTAGTCTCTAAGCGAGAAACTGGTAGTCTTTGTAGTTTAACGCTTTAAGTTGACTACTTTGAGTCTTATTTTTAATGTTGGTTACCCCCGTTGAGTATTACTTTTATATTTGGTTGGTACGTCTGAATGACAGCGGCATGCTAATTAGAAGTCGTATTCCTCGTAGCAGCTGTCGAAGACGGGAGCCTCGTCCCAACCGCATGCGCGGCAGATGGTGGTGATGTCCTGGCGGTCTTCCGGTGTGATGGGAGTGGTGCCGTTGCGGAACTTGAAGTATTTAGTTCGTGTGAAGTGCTGGATGAGTGCACTGCGGATCGCCTTCGCCTTGGCCTCGGGGATGTTCTCGTAGAAGTTGAGCATGCCACGTGCCATCATGCGCTTGGCGTCGGAACGGTAGTCGGCGCAGGTGCCGGCGACGACATCCTTGCGGAGCGGGTTGACAGTGGTGATATAGGGAACGCCGTCAGAAGCCGCCTGTCCGACAAGCCAGTGAAGGCAGTGCTCCTTGCGAGGGCAGGTGGAGACGTAGCACAGTACATAGTGTTGTGATTTCTCACGGAACAGCGATTGTTCGTTGGATAATGTTTGGTTGTTCACGATGATCGTATTTTTACTACTTACAATTATCTTGTTTTCAAGAAGTTTTTGTTCTCAAGGATATTACATCTCATCCATCGTCAAGCCGTGGATGGCGGACTTATATCCAGTGAGTTCCGGGTGGAGAGAGAGGAACTTGTCGGCCTTGAGTCTTAATAATTCTGCATCATATTCCTTTCGTTGCCGCTTCACCTCATAAAAATCTATTGTGTGCTCAAGTTCGTCCATACCGATCAGGTCTATCTCATTCTCCCCCTTGCGGTCCCACCAGCCACCGAGGCGCGTATAGCTACCGCGACAGATCATCTCATCACGGAAATAGCGTTCCAGCATCAGTCCGCTGAAAGTATCGTAATCCCTCAGAATGATGTCAAGCAGCTTTTGGTTAGCTCCCACCTCCAGCATGTAGCCATACTTATAGATAAAGCGGAACCAGAAGATGAGGAAATTGTCATTCAGGTGATAACGCACGCTTTTGGTCATGGACTTCTCAAGCAACGGCCGTGACTTGACGATGAGTTCATACTCCGTCTCCAGTCGTGTCAAATAGCCGCCTACCTCCATCTTTAACATATTCTCTATATCTGCCCGCATGTTATGGCCTCGGGCGATAAGTGAAAGTATAGAGAAATAAGTGGCGTAATCCTTTCCGAACTCTTCTATGAGCATTGCCTTTCCTTCCGGAAGGAAATAGGAGGCCGGCTGCACCATATATCTACAGATGGCTTCTTGCGTAGTGACGCCATTGTCCACAAGTTGTTGTACATATTTTGCAACCCCACCCGTAAAAGTATAAAGGGCGAGGAGATCCTCTGAGGTATAGTGAGGATGATAAGTACGAAGAATATCCTTCAAAACACTGGGGGCAAAAGGACCGAGTTTCATAAACTGAGTCTGGCGACCATAGAGCGGCTGCTTGTTGTCACGAAAGATTCGATTCATGAGCGTATTGACTGAACCGCAGACAACCAAGTTCATCTGAGCACCGTCTTTGTTAAGATCCCAGATACGTTGCATGTCCCAATAGATACTCTTGTTCACCTTGAGAAACTCTTGGAACTCATCGATGAAAAGTGTCAGAGGACGGGAGTGTGACAGCTTCATCAAATATTCAAACAGCGTTGCGAACTTATCAGGTGTAGCGAGCATAGGCATCCCTAATTTGGATTCAAGCTCTTGTGTGAAGTCCTGACAGAGCTCTGCCTCTGTCTTTCGTGCTACAAAGAAGTAGATGACCGAAGGCTCTCCATAGGCTTTCAGCACCAGAGAGGTCTTTCCAATACGCCTTCTACCCGTGATGACGGAAAACTGCGCAACACGCGTAGACAGTTCCTTTATCTGTTGCAGGAAGTTGATCTCCTTATCTCTATCAAAGAATTGCATCTATGTCTAATTATCTGATTTTTCATATCGCAATGACCAGTTCCGAACTCGCCGTTGCGATTTGCAAACTAAAAGGGGCCTCACCCCAAACACAGCCTCACCCCCAACACAGCCTCATCCCCAACCCCTCTCCAAGGGGAGAGAAAAGCAGCCTCACCCCAAACTCAGCCTCACCCCCAACCTCTCTCCAAGGGGAGAGAAAAGCAGCCTCACCCCCAACCCCTCTCCAAGGGGAGAGAAAAGCAGCCTCACCCCCAACCCCTCTCCAAAGGGAGAGGGGAGTGATTACCGCCAAGGGGTAAGCACGGTATTGATGTAGGGGCGGCCCACCGTGGCCGCCCCTACACTGTCACCCTAAAGTCGCTTTATGTTACTGATAAGTCAGCCTCTCTTCAAGACTGGGCTTGTATTCCCATCCTAATATCCGGATGGCATCCGCTGCACCGGTATTGCGTATCTCTCCCTCTTAGGGAGAGCTAGAGAGAGCCTATTTCTATACGCATACGCACAACTCTTCCTCCTTCTACACGGCTTTGTGTGTGGAAGGGACGGACGGGAAAATAGATTCTCCACATCAGAGAGACGGATACCGGTCGCTAATCACTCAAAGATATGTGGTTGAAGTCTCTCGCAGAGCTGTGCTATGTTTCGTAAGACTGCTAACGCAATGATATTGCAAATTTACGTTATTTTTGGCAATATAGCAAGAAAAAAACTATAACTTTGCAGATGAAAGTCAGGAGGCACGGCGTTCCCCCGTGCAAGATCACGCGGTGAGACACAGAAAACACTGACGAATCTCTGTCACTTATTGCCGTGCAAGATTGTGCGGCGAGACGCCGCACCTCCTACTACAATCCAGTGAGCAACAGGATCAGATGCGAAAGTCCGTGGATAGAGAACCATCGGTTTCTTGCGCATGGAACGCTCGTGTGCCCCCTCGGGGCACCTCATTATCAAAGGATGCACGAGATTTCCCCCGCACTGCGCTCGTTCCTCGCTTGTGCGGGGTTACCCATGCGTGTGCCCCTTTGGGGCACTGACCCACTTACAGCGAAGAAGGGTTCTCACCATAGGGGTAAAGGACCCACTTACAGCGAAGAAGGGTTCTCCACATAGGGTTATAGCACACTCTTCTTGCGCCATTAACAGCCCCAACGGGGCTGAAGCATGGGTAGCCCCGGTCAAGCGACGATAGGAGCGCAGACCGGGGAATGAGAGTCTGCTCATATCTACTGCCGAGGTGACCCGAGGGGTCACACGAGCATATGATGCGCATGGATAGAACAAATGTAAACATGGATAATTGCAACTGATCCGAATTTCGGTATAGTTAAACACCCAGCGATGAGAAACGAGAAAAGCAAAGACAGCAAGATGATGGACATGCTCCACGGACCACTCTTAGGCAAGATGCTGCAAGTGGCCATGCCTTTCGCCGTGAGCAGCATCCTGCAACAGCTGTTCATCTCGATCGACGTGGCTGTGGTGGGCCGCTTTGCATCGAGTGAAGCGCTGGCTGCCGTCGGTGCGAACACCTTTCTCATCAACCTGCTCATCAACCTCTTTGTCGGCATCTCGGTCGGCGCCAACGCTGTCATCGCCATGGCCATTGGAGCGCGCGACCGTCACCGTGTGCGCAACGCCGTAGGCACCACTTGCGTCATCGCACTGGTATGCAGCGTACTGTTGTTGTTCATAGGACTGACCTTTGCCCCTACGATTCTCCGCTGGATGGAAACACCGCAGGAGATTCTTCCCGACGCGACGACCTATCTGCGCGTCTACTTCCTCGGCGTGCCCTTCTTTATCATCTTCAACTTCGGTGCCGCCATCCTTCGCAGCAAGGGCGACACACGCCGTCCGCTGTATATGCTGCTTGCCGCCGGCGTGATCAACACGCTCTGCTGTCTGCTCTTCGTCATCGTCCTGCAGTGGAGCGTGGCAGGGGTGGCTGCCGCCACGGGACTGGCCAATGTGTTCAGTGCGTCGTGCATGATATACGTGTTGCGCCATGAGAGCGGACCGTTCCGACTGCAAGCCACACGACTGCATGTGGACCGTCAGTCGCTGCGCCGCATCCTCATCATCGGCATCCCCACCGGCGTGCAGAGCATGCTTTTCTCCTTCAGCAACGTGTTTGTGCAAACCGGCATCAACAGCTACGGCGCCGCAGCCATCGCAGGATCGTCGGTGGAACAGAACTTTGAGTACTACTGCTATTTTCTGATGAGTGCCTTCACGGGTACTGCCGTCACCTTTGTCGGACAGAACTACGGTGCCGGCCTCATCGACCGCTGCAAGCGTGTGTTCTGGTTGAGCATGGCGTGCGGCGCGCTGTTCTGTCTGGCCGGCAACCTGCTGTTCTACAGTGAGCGCGGCTTCTTCCTCTGGCTGTTCTCCACCGATCCCGAGGTCACCGCCTTTGCCCGTGAGCGACTGTCCGACGTGCTCGTCTTCCAATGGATCGCGGCGAGCTACGAGATCTCGGCGGCGTGCCTGCGAGGCCTGGGGCATTCGCTGGAGCCTACGCTGATTGCCATCTTCGGCACCTGCGTGTTCCGGTTGGGCTGGATCTTCTTCTATTGTCCGTCGCATCCCGGCTTCAACCATCTCATGGCGGTGTATCCCATCTCATGGATGCTCACCGGCGTGCTGATGCTCACCGCCTACGCCATCACACTGCGTCGGGTTACTGCACAGCACCGGACGTAGGACTATAATATATAATAATAAGGTGTATTAAAATAAGGTGTGGTGTCGTGCAAGGTTCTTTGTTTTGCTGCATTTATTAAGCAAAAGCTCAGGATCATAACAAGACATTAGCGCTGCATGCGTGTTGCCAACATGAAGGTTATTGACAAGGAACAACAGATCGTAGAAGCCTTTCGCCGGGGAGAAGCCTCGGCGATGGACGACCTATTCACGCTGTTCAGCGGATACCTCATGGGTGTGGGCACGCGCTATATCGCTGACGACGACGAAGTGAAAGACGTGTTGCAAGAGGCTTTCATCAAGATCTTCACACAGTTTCACTCGTTTCAGTACCGCGGTAAAGGCAGTCTGAAGGCTTGGGTGACGCGCATCATGGTCAACGAATGTCTGATGACACTCCGACAAAAACGAAAGATCGATGTCGTCGACAATGAGAAGGTGCCTGACCTGCCCGACGAAGAGCCCGACACAGAAGGCCTTGACGGCAATGTGCTCATGGAGATGATCCGACGTTTGCCCGAAGGCTACCGCCAAGTGCTCAACCTCTACGTCATAGAGGGACTGAGTCATAAGGAGATCGGACAAATGCTACATATCAAACCCGACAGTTCTGCTTCGCAACTGCACCGTGCGAAGACGATGCTTGCCAAGATGATCAACGACTACAAAAGGAGGTTAGGATGAACGACAAATGGATGACAGACATCAAACGGAAGGCCGACAGCTACGAGCGGAAGGCTCCCGAAGATATGCTTGACAACATCAGGCAGGAGATGGCACGCCGTGGTCTGACGATGACGCCACCGCAACCCGTCGCTCAGACGCGCCGCCTGACGTGGCAACGATGGGCTGTCGCCGCCTCACTGGCTGCGGTCGTCGGGGGTACGGCTGTCTATCTGGCTTGGCAGCAACCCGAGAATGAAAGGATGCTATCGCAACAGCAACAGCCGAGAAGCTCTGCAACGCAACAGCAACGGCAAGTTCCGACAACTGTCGAACAGCATACGACGCAGCCCGCAAACGGTTCTGTTGCAAGACTTATTGCTCAAATTAAAGATAAGGGGACATTGCTTTCAACTCCAATAGTGGAAGCTGAAAACATAGAGAAGAATGTTTCGAGCCCACAACCTCTTTATGCCGAGAGCAAAACGGAAGAGAAGAAAGAAACAAATACGGAGAAAGAGGTTGCGAATCGCAAAACAGGTGAGACGAACAATACTTATAATAGTTACAATAACGACTGGGACAGCAATGACCGTCTCTTGGCATACAACCATGAAAGCTCACGCCAAACGATGCATGTGAGTGCTTACTATCAAGGTGTTGGTGGCTTTCAAAACAATGGCAATGGCAATGGACTGGACATGGCAATGAGCGACCCGATGGTGGCCAGCGTGCCGATCCTCTACGCCTACCCTACCCTGCTCGACAAGGCATTGCAGGAAACGCCTATCCACAGCGAGAAGCACCATCATCTGCCGGTACGTGCGGGCGTTTCCGTGTCGATACCTCTCAACGAGCGCTGGGGCGTGACGACGGGACTGACCTACAGTACGATGAGCTCCGACTTTGAAGATCTCTATGCCAACCACAGCGAGAACAGCACGCAGCGACTCCACTACCTCGGCATCCCGGTGAGCGTGCACTACAATGTATGGCAGCGGAGCAAGGTGAAAGTCTACGCCAGCGCAGGCGGTGAGATAGAAAAACTGGTGTATGGCAAGAAGAAGACCCGCTACGCCGACATGGCAACCACAAAGACTACGTCGACGACGGTCAGCGAGCACCGGCCGGTGCTGAGCACAACTGTCAACGCCGGTATCTCCTACTCGATACTGCCGAGCCTCAGCGTCTTTGCCGAGCCCGGCCTGGCGTATTACTTCAAGAATGGCAGCGGCGTGAAGTCGGCCTACACCGACAAGCAACTGCTGTTCAACGTCAATGTGGGAGTGAGATTTGGGAAGTGAATGCCGCTTACACGGATCTTTAGAGGTATAGCTCATTTCACTCTCAACACGAATACGATAAGTTGAAATCAATGGAAGTTGGATAAGACATCCATGGATCTTCTCAAATTGATAAGAATGCAAAAAGGGTGGAAGAGTAATCCACGAATCTTCACGAATCGACACAAATGTGGATGAAAATTAGTGGAGATTTATGGAGATTCGTGGATTAATGAACTAATGGTCATTCGTGGAGGTTTGTGAAGATTCGTGGATAAATTCTTCATGAGTAATTAATGAGTAACTTGAAAGATCTGCAACACTGAGCTGTTACCAATAAATGTCGATCTATTAATATTGGCTCAGGAGCAGAAGTCCGTGGATAAATAGCGTTTTATGATTGCGCATAGCATGCTCGTGTGCCCTTTCGGGGCACCTCGGCAGCCAAAGGTGTACGACATAAAAACCCCGTACTGCGCTCGTTCCTCGCTTGTGCGGGGCTACCTATGCGTGTGCCCCTTTGGGGCACTGACCCATCCACTGCGAAAAAAGTTCTTTCCACAATAGCGTCAGAGCATACCTTCCTTGCGCCATTAACAGCCCCAACGGGGCTGAAGCATTGGTAACCCCGGTCAAGCGACGATAGGAGCGCAGACCGGGGTATGAAATCAAGCTCCTATCTACTGATGAGGTGACCCGAGGGGTCACACGAGCATATCATGCGCATTAATATAGAAAGAAAGCAAACACGGATAATTGCAACTGATCCTTAATATTTCGAAAAAAGGAGAGAGAGATTTGGCGCTTACCATCATGTTTCGTATATTTGCGGTATCAACACATTAAACACTAAAGATTATGGCAAAAGTTAGTTTATTAGGCAATGCGATGAACACCATCGGCACTCTGCCCGCAAAAGGAAGTATCGCACCTAATTTCGAGGCTACCAAAGGTGACCTCAGCACACTGAAACTCAGTGACCTGCGCGGCAAGCGCGTGGTGCTCAACATATTCCCCAGCCTCGACACAGCCACCTGCGCCGCTTCTGTGCGTCACTTCAACGCTGACGCTTCGAAGATGGACAACACCGTGGTGCTCTGCATCTCTGAGGATCTGCCCTTCGCCCAGGGTCGCTTCTGCACGACAGAGGGTCTAAAGAACGTGGTTCCCGTATCGTTGTTCCGCTCTCCTGAGTTCGGTAAGGCTTACGGTACAGTGATCGTTGACGGTCCGATGCGTGGCTTGCAGTCCCGTGCCGTCGTCGTCGTTGACGAAGAAGGCAAGGTCGTCTACACCCAGCAGGTGGAGAAGATCGAGGACGAGCCGGACTATAAGAGTGCGCTGGAAGCATTGAAATAACGGCCTCACCCCTACCCCCTCTCCAAAGGGAGAGGGGAGGAGCCTCACCCCTACCCCCTCTCCAAAGGGAGAGGGGAGGAGCCTCACCCCCAGCCCCTCTCCAAAGGGAGAGGGGAGGAGCCTCACCCCCAGCCCCTCTCCAAAGGGAGAGGGGAGTGGTTACCGTCAAGGGGAATAGCACGGTATTGATGTAGGGGCGGCCCATCGTGGCCGCCCTATCTCTCTTGTCGGTAATCTCCTATCATTCAATTTTAATTTATCGTTTTTAATTTGTTTTGCGAGGTTAGGGCGTCCACGGTGGGCCGCCCTACACTATCACCCTGCACTCACTTAGAGCTGATAAGTCAGACTCCGAGGTTGGACTTGTATTCCCGTCCTTATATCAGGATGGCAACCAGCCCACCGGTATCGCACTTCTCTCCCTCTTAGGGAGAGTTAGAGATGGTCGCCATTCTCTTAGGAAAAGTTAGAAAGGGGCTTTCCTATCATCCCTTGACGGTAACTACTCCCCTCTCCCCTTGGAGAGGGGTTGGGGGTGAGGCTACTATTTTATGCTGTCGATAAACAGCAGAAGGCGGTTGGTGACGTTCACGGCAGAGACACCGGAATCGAAGTCGAGCGATACCAAGTTGAGCTGCGGATACATCTTCTTTAGCTTTTTCTCAATACCTTTCGAGACGATGTGATTGGCGATACAGCCGAAGGGTTGGAGGCTGGCCACATTGTTCACACCTTGCCGTACCAGACTGATGATGTCGCTCGGCAAGAGCCAGCCCTCACCGAACTGCGCCGCAAGGCTCACCACACCGTTCACCTCCTTGGCATCATCGAAGATGTTAGTAAACGGACGAAAATAGCGGAAGCGCGAGGCAAGGCGGTTGATCTTCTTCTCCCGTCGCCAAATCAGACTATAAATACTCTTCACCAAGAAATCCGGCACGTTGCTACACTTCAGTCCGAGATGCTTAGAGGCTATCACGTTGACAAACTCCTGCAAGAAGAAAGGAGAGAGCAACGGCGGAACGACCTCACAGCCTTTGGCTATGATTTTACGCGCCAGGAACTGATGGGCAAAGGGATTGAACTTCAGGAAGATCTCTCCCACAATACCCACGGCCGGCACCTCCTTGTCCTCGACGATGCTGTCGAACTCCCCGGCGGCCTGTGCGATGAGATCCATCAGTCCCTTAGGACTGTTATGGAGTATCGGCTCAGCAGCCAAAGCAAGATATTTGTCACGCAACAGCTCGGCATCGTTCGTTGCTCCCTGTGGTCCCACATGATAAGCATCCTTGCGCAGACGGCACACAGCGCCATGATACAACTTCGAGATCGTATCGCCATAGAGAAACATCGTCGTGATGATCGGAGCCAGACGCAGCCATGGCACGTCGAGTGCCGCACTCTGGTTCTCGTCTTCGTCCTCCGCGCTCGTCGACACGCCAAGGGTGATCAACGGCACACGCTTGAAGCCATTGGCATCGAGGGCACGACGGATCAGTGCCGCATAGTTCGTCGCACGGCACTGTCCACCTGTCTGACTCATCACCACCGACACCTTCTCCGGATCATATTTTCCTGACCGCAACGCCTTGACAAAGTCACCGACAATCAGCGTGGCAGGATAGCACACCTCATTATTGGCGTACTTCAATCCATACTCCGCACTCTCGGCATCGCTGGGCGGCAAGACTTCCACATCCCAACCGATCAGACGACAGATCGGAGGCAACAGTGGAGTGAGATATTCTGTAAAATAAGGAGCAAGAATATGACGGGTGATCGGAGGCAAAGAATTCTCTGCATCTGACTTATCTGCTGTCTGCGCGTCTACATCGCAGGCTGTTTTCTGCTTTTCCGTTTCGCTCTTCTGTCCTCTGAGCGACTCGATGAGCGAGCGAACACGCAACTTCAAGCTGCCGAGGTTGCTCACATCGTCGATCTTCAACAAAGTGTAGGGCTTGCCATGCTCACGAAGGATATGGCGCACCTCGTCCTGGATGAACGAGTCAGGACCGCAGCCAAAAGAAGTCATCTGTACGAAATGTACATCGTCTGGCTGTTCGGCGCACCACTGTCCCGACTTGATGATGCGATTCATATAGGCCCACTGCTTCACCAGACAGGTGTCGCCGGACGGTGTCTTCTCGTCAGCTCTGACGATGTCGTCGGAGATCACGTTCACGCCAAGCGCCGCGATCATCTCCGA
>Ga0256404_1011565_pt1 | contig 11770 bp, 6 predicted proteins | sample RumenRJG_01DNA_FD_185990 | JGI IMG/M metagenome (GOLD analysis project Ga0256404, IMG submission 185990) | Bovine rumen microbial communities from Lethbridge, Alberta, Canada - RJG_01 | ecosystem: Host-associated > Mammals > Digestive system > Stomach > Rumen | place: Canada: Alberta | collected... | reverse complement strand
GCGTACCATCGGCAGAGAATCTCCGGTCGCACGGATCGAAAGTCCGAGCCTTGTCCGCAAAAACAGATGCAGCAGAACACAAATGACCGCCACGATCAGAAGCAGCAGAAGGAGCCGGTTCCACGTAATCCAGAACGGCGACGAGAAAAGAGAGCCCATTAAAGAGAAAACCGTGTCCGTTCCGAAAATCGAAAGGTTGGAGGAAAATCCCATGACCATGAGGTTGATCGTATAGAGCCCTGTATTCACGATAATGCCGGCCAGAATGCTCGGAACACCGAGAACGGTCTGAAGAAATGCCGTAACAAAGCCGGAACACGCTCCTGCAAGCATTGCCGCGAAGATGCCCAGCACCGGATGCCCCGCGATCGTGCAAATCGCGCCGACCGCGCAGCCCAGTGTATAGCAGCCGTCGGTTGACAGGTCGCAGATATTCAGAATGCTGAAGCTGATAAACAGCGACAGCGCAATCAGCGCGTAAATCAGGCCGACTTCAAGCGCCGTCTGTATAATTTCCGGTGTTAAAAATCCCATGCGTCACGCCCCCGTAAAACCAGTGGAAGGCGCCTGCGCGCCGGCTCTCATGCGCCGGTGCGGGCGCCATCATTATATAATATGAAAAATCTGCAGCAATCCGTCAGTCGAAGCTCTTCGCGGTTTTTGTCTCCACAATGCCGGAGCAGAACGGCTTGAACGCCGCCTCCGTCTTTGTAAGATCAATGCCGAGCGCTTCCGCTGTATCTGTATTGATTGTCGCGATGCCGTTGTCAAACGTCTGCACCGGCGTCGACGCCGGCTTCGCGCCGCCCGCCAGAATATCCGCGGTCATGTCTGCGGTCGCTTTTCCAAGGTCCTTGTAATTGATGCCAAAGCCGAGAAACGCGCCGTTTAACGCGAAGGAATCCGCTCCCGCGTAGTGCGGAATGCCGGCTTTGATGAACTTTTCATAGATGGCCAGCTCGGCGTTCATAATGGTATTGTCCGTCGGAGTGAAGACGGCGTCAACCCCTTCCGCGATCAGCGCATCTGCCGCGGAGCTGACTTCTTCGGTGGTTGTGCCTGTTTTTTCCACATAGGCAATCTTCTTTTCGTCCAGAAACTTCTTTGCGTCCTCGATTGCCTGCTTCGAAGCATCCTCGCTCTTGGAATACAGGAGACCGATTTTGGAAGCCTCCGGCTTCTGCGCAAGGATCAGATTCATGATCGCGTTTGTGTTGAGTGCGTCTGAAGTGCCTGTAATGTTGGCTCCTGGCGCGTCCATGGAAGCCGCAAGGCCGGCGCCGACAGGATCTGTAACCGCCGAGAAAATGATCGGCGTATCCGTTCCCTCAAATGCAGACTGCACAATCTGCGCTGCCGGTGTCGCAATAGCGATGACAGCGTCCACCTTGTCGGATTTCAGCTCTGCCGCAATCTGGTTCAGTGTGGTCGCGTCGCCCTGTCCGTTGAAGAAATAGTCCTTATAATCAAATGTTACACCGAGCTCTGCTGCTCTGGCATCAAGCTCCGCCTCCGCGCTCTCCGTAATCTGGTTTAAGGAAGCGTGGTCCATGAACTGCACGATACCGACCTTATAGGAACCGCCGTTTCCCTGTGAAGATGCCCCTGTGCTTTCCGAAGAGACTTCGGATGCAGACGCCTCGTTCTGCACCGTCTCCGCTGCCCCGGCTTCGGTAGAAGCGGTGTCCTGCTTCGCCGCATTTCCGGAAGAGCCGCAGCCTGTAAAGAGCGCCGCGCTCATACCTGCTGCCAGAACTGCCGTCACGATCTTTCTCATGTTGTTTTTCATAATGTTCTCCTTTCGACATGCATTTCGCCTGTCCCTGAAAGGCTTCTCCCCGCGCCGCGTTCCGGTGAACCGGCCGCGTCCGCTGCAATGAAAAAAGCGTCTCAGGAACGTTTGTTCCTGAGACGCCAATATACTTCTTCAAAGTAAATTAACGCGGTACCACTCAGTTTGGCTAAGCTGCCCACTCTGCACGCACTATCATGCGCTCCGGATTGATCACGGGTTCGGTTCCCGTCAGCGCCTACCGCAGCTTCCTGATTCCCGCTGCCTCGGGCTGCCCTCAAAAGTCCATTCGGCATCCGGTTCCATACGGCGTTTCCATCATCGGCCGCTCTCTGTCATTTCGCCTGCTGCTTACTACTCTTTCTCGTCGGTTTGATTTATGAAATTAGTTGCATTTTAATACGTTGACGCGCTGAATGCAAGAGGCTTTTTAAAATTATTTCAGGTCGCGATTGCCTGTGATAAATGCCTCGATCTCGCCGATCGCCTCATTCTCGTCGTTCCCGTCCGCGGAAACCGTCATTTCATCTCCGTTATCCAGTTCCAGAGACATCATACCCATAATGCTTTTCGCGTTTACACGCTTGGTTCCCAGCTCGATATACACGCGGCTGTTGTACTTGCTGGCAACCTGCACCAGTTCGGCAACCGGCCGGGCTTCGAGCCCTCCTTTGATCGCGATAATCATAGATTTTTTAGTCATAATATGTCCTCCCGGAGCCAGGCTCCTTCTGACTACTCCTCTGCCGGTGTTTCTCTCCTGATTTTCCCGGCAATTTCCGACAATTTCCGCAGCCTGTGATTGACGCCGGATTTTCCGACCGGTGGTTCCAGCAGCGCTCCAAGCTCCGTCAGCGAAATTTCCGGATGGGCTGCCCTTTTCCGTGCAATTTCCTGCAGCGGTTCCGGGAGTCCGGAAAGCGCGCCTTTTTCTATGAGAAACCGGATATCCTCCAGCTGCCGCTGCGCGGCCGAAACGGATTTCCGGATATTGGCGGTCTCGCAGTTCACCTTGCGGTTGACATCGCCGCGCACCTGCTTGAGGATTCTGGAATTCTCAAGCTTCATCGCACAGACGCTGGCTCCCATCAGATTCAGCGTGTCCGCGATACTGCCGGCTTCTGTCATATAAATGACAAAGCGGCTTCTACGCCGCGCGCTCTTTGCCTGTATTCCAAAAGTTTGCAGCAGATCCAGCACAAGCTCCGCCTGCGCGGGCCGGCCGCACGCAAATTCCAGATGATATTCCTTCTCCGGATCGCTTACCTGTCCGACACATAGAAACAGATTTTCAATATAAGAGCGGACGCATTTACGGGAACGCAAAACAGCGTCCGCCGCACGTCCCGTCTCTGAAAGCGGATTCCCCTGCGCATCGCAGAGTCCGGCAGCAAACGCATATTCCCTGATTTTGTCCTCCCGCAGCACCTGTTCCATCGAAAAACGGGAAGCGGCGGCCCTCGGTTGTCCGTCTGTGACAAATTCGAGATTAATATTATCTATTTTTTGAATTAATGTAAAGACCCGAATCACAGGCAGCGGATTGTCTGTCTGCAGAAGAAATCGTATCCTGCCGTCCGGGTCTGCGTCATAGCTTCCGATACAGCCCAGAATTGCCGCGGCTCCCGCCAGCGCTTCGGCGCGGGATGCGGGGAGGTGTGCGTTCAGTTCTGTTTTGGCTTCTGTTGAGAAAGACATGGCATTAACCGTTCGAGATGTCGCGGTGGTAAAGCTTGATTCCGTAATCACCTTTGTCCTTCAGCCGTTCATACAGCTCGTTCGCAAGCGTTACGCTTCTGTGCCTTCCGCCCGTGCAGCCGATCGCGATGACCAGCTGGTTCTTGCCTTCCTTCACATAATTGGGAATCAGGAACGTGATCATATCGACCAGCTTGTCCATGAATTCCTTTGTCTGCGGGAAAGACTTCACGTAGTCCTGCACCGGCTTGTCGTTGCCGGTCTGGTGCTTGAGTTCGTCAATATAGTACGGATTCGGCAGAAACCGCACATCGAAAACCAGATCAGCATCCGATGGTATCCCGTACTTGAAGCCGAACGATGTCACTGAAATCATCAGCGAATTATAGTGCTTGTTCTCCTGAAAAATCCTGATCAGCTCCTGCTTGAGTTCTCTGGTTAAAAGCCTCGAAGTATCAATGACATAATCCGACTTGGACTTGATGTCCTTCAAGATTTCCCGCTCCTTGCGGATTCCGTCCTCGACACGGCCTTCCGGCGCAAGCGGATGCGCTCTGCGCGACTCTTTGTAACGTTTGATCAGGACTTCGTCGCTCGCGTCCATAAACAGGATTTCATACTTGTATCCCTGCTGGCGCAGCTTCGTCAGCACCTCGTCCACATACTGGAAGGGCTTGTCCGAACGCACATCGAGTCCCAGAACAACCTTTGTGATCTCGCTTCCGGGCATGAAGACCAGTTCCATGAACTTGTCAATCAGCCGCACCGGAAGATTGTCCACGCAGTAATACCCTTCGTCTTCGAGCATCTTGATCGCAGTGGCCTTTCCGCCGCCGCTCATTCCCGTAACAACGACAAATCTCATCAGAAATCTCCCAGAAAGATTACTTCCCGCTCAAGGCGTACGCCGGCCGTCTCCATGACCTTCTGCTGCACAGCCTCTATGACCGCGCGTACATCGGCCGCGCTCGCTCCGTTTTTATTGATCACAAACCCTGCATGCTTATCGGAAACCTGCGCGCCGCCGATTGTAAATCCGCGAAGTCCCGCGTCCGAAATCAGTTTCCCCGCAAAATACCCTTCCGGCCGCTTGAACGTACTGCCGGCGCTTGGATATTCGAGCGGCTGCTTGCTTCTCCTGCGATTTGCGAAATCTGCCATCTGCGCCGCGATTTCCGCAGGGTCTTCCTTCTGCAGCGAAAAAACAGCGCAGGCCGCAACCCCGCCGTTCGTTTTAAGGATGCTGGTCCGGTACCCGAATTCCATCTCATCCTTTGAAAATGCCTTGAGCGTTCCGTCCGGCATAAGAATCTGCACCTGCTCCACGACCTGCTTCATCTCGCCGCCGTAGGCGCCCGCGTTCATGACAAGGCCGCCGCCGACAGAACCGGGAATGCCGGCCGCGAATGCAAGGCCGCCGAGTCCGTTTCTGTACGCTGCACCCGCGGCTGCCGAAAGAGAAGCGCCGGCGCCCGCAATAACCCTGCAGCCGTCAGTTCTCACCGCATAAAGGGGAGCACTGACGTCCTCATCCGCGGCTTCCGCAAGCGCCGTCGTGTCCGTCAGAGGAAGGCTGCCCCGCCGTGTCATCGTGATGATGCAGCCTCTGTAGCCCTTGTCCGCGACCAGCAGATTCGTTCCTCTGCCGAGGATATAAAAAGGTTCTCCCGCAGCCTGTAAGAGTGCGATTGCTTTCCGGAGCGCATCCAGTTCGGACACATAGACCAGAAGGTCCGCCGGGCCGCCGCATTGAAACGAGCAGTGCCGCCGCATCGGTTCCCGGCACAGCACGCTTTCTTCACCAAGAATCTCTTTCAGCTGCTGCGCGAGTATCTGTAATTCATTCATCGTCATCGTCTTCCCGTTTGGTCTGCAGCGCATGCTGGACACGGTTGTAAAGTTCCTGCGCTGCGTTGTAGCCCATCATTTTCTGCCTGTGATTCACCGCGGCCGCTTCTACAATAATCGCGAGATTTCTGCCGGGCCGCACCGGAAGCCGGTGGCAGACAACCCGGTTTCCGAGATATTCCGTATATTCCTCCTCGAGCCCGAGTCGGTCATATTCCTTGTCTTTGTCCCATTCTTCGAGCTGAATCACAAGATCAATGTTCGAGCTGTCACGGACGCTGGATACGCCGAACAGCGTCTTGACATCAATAATGCCGATGCCGCGCAGCTCGATAAAGTGCCGTGTGATGTCGGGCGCAGACCCTACGAGTGTCTCTTCAGAGATCTTGCGGATTTCGACCACATCATCCGAAACGAGACGGTGGCCGCGCTTGATCAGTTCCAGAGCTGCCTCGGATTTGCCGATGCCGCTCTCGCCTGTAATCAGGACGCCTTCGCCGTATACATCGACCAGAACGCCGTGGATCGAAATGCTCGGCGCGAGCCGTACATTCAGCCAGCGGATCAGTTCCGCCATGAAAACGGAAGTCGACTGCTTGGTCTGAAGAATCGGCACATTGTTCAGTCTCGCGTACTTGATAAAGATTTCATCCGGCGTCAGCTCTCTGCAGAAGATCACGCAGGGCTCGCCCATCGAAAGCATCTTTTTGTAAATGCGCTCTTTCATTTCAAGCGGCATGTTCTGCATATAGGAGTGTTCCACGAAGCCGATGATCTGAATCCGGATCGCGTCAAAATGCTCAAAATACCCCGTCAGCTGCACCGCCGGCCGGTTGACGTCCGGCTGTTTGATCTTGATTCCGGAGATATCAATTTCCGGTGTCAGATTCCGGAGTTTTTCCTTCTCGATGACTTCCCCTAATTTCACGCTTGCCATGGCTGCCTCCCCCGTATCCTGTTCCTGCCGCCCTGCGGGCCGTGTTTGCGGACCCGCCGTCATTTTTATACTATCATACTCTTGTCCGCGCCGCCGCATGAAAATAGTCATACACCGCCTGCGCCGCGCTCCTTGGAATTTCCGGTATCTTCTCGAGTGTCTCCACATCCGCCTCCATGATATCCTGAATCGAGCGGAAGGAGCGCATGAGGGCCTTCTTTCTGGCTTCTCCGATGCCCGGAATATCGTCCAGCCTCGAATGTACCTGTGCTTTGCTCCGCAAAGACCTGTGGTACTCGATCGCGAACCTGTGCGTTTCGTCCTGGATTCTCGTAATCAGCTTGAAGCCTTCGGAATGCACATCGATCGGAATCTCCACGTTGTTGTAATACAGGCCCCGCGTTCTGTGATTGTCGTCCTTGACCATACCGGCGACCGGAATATGCAGTCCCAGATCCTGTAAAACAGACAGGCAGACATTCACCTGCCCCCTGCCGCCGTCCATCAGAATCAGATCCGGGAAACGGCTGAAGCTTCCGAATTCGCTGCCCATATCCTGCCCGGCGAGATCTTTGCGCTCCTGCAGTCCGTGCAAAAATCGCCTCGAAAGCACCTCGTGCATGCAGGCGTAGTCATCCGGACCCGCCACTGTTTTGATACGGAATTTCCGGTAATCGCTGCGCTTTGGTTTTCCCTTCTCGTAGACGACCATCGAGCCCACATTTGCGAAGCCGCTGATATTCGAAATATCATAGCTTTCCATGCGCTCGACCCCGGAAAGCCCGAGCCAGCCCTCGACCTCCTTCACAGCGCCGATCGTGCGGCCTTCTTCTCTCCGGATTCTTTCGGTATCTTTTGCGAGAACGATCGCCGCGTTCTCATTCGCGAGCTCTACAAGGCGCTCTTTCTGTCCCTTTCTGGGCACGCTGATCTGCACCTTCTGTTCCTTGCGCATCGAGAGCCACTCTTCCATAACTTCAAGGTCTTCAATCTCCTCGGGCAGCATGATGACCTTCGGAATGTAAGGCGTGCCCGCGTAGAACTGTTTCATGAATTCAGAGAGAATAAGCGATTTTGTTTTGCCGCCGACATGGTTCATGTAAAAATGCTCGCGTCCGATCATCCGTCCGTCCCGGATAAAGAACGTCTGCACGACCGCATCCGCGTCCGCATTCTCATAGTCCATCGCGATTCCGAGGATGTCTTTATCTTCGCCAACTCCTTCGGTCATTTTCTGCTTCTGCGCGATCTGCTGTACCGAAGTTAAAAGATCCCGGTACTTCGCGGCCTCCTCGAAATTCAATTCCTCCGAAGCCTTCTCCATGTGCGCTTTCAGGTCGTCGAGGACAAGGTCATAATTGCCGGAGAGAAAGGCAAGCGCAAGATCCACGCCTTTGCGGTATTCTTCTTCGGAAATACCGCCTGCTCCCTTCACACAGGGGCCGGAGCAGCGCTTCATGTAATAGTTGAGGCACGGCCGCTCCTTGCCCGCGTCTTTGGGCAGTGTCCTTGAGCAGTCGCGCAGGCCGTACATTCTGTTCAAAAGCTCGATCGTGTCGCGCACCGCGTTTCCCGAAAAGAACGGGCCGAAATATCTTGCCTTGTCCTTTTTCCGGGTCCGCGAAAACAGAATCCTCGGATACGGTTCCTGCACCGTGACTTTGATATACGGGTATGTTTTGTCGTCCACGAGCATCGTGTTGTACTTGGGGCGGTGCTCCTTGATCAGGTTGTTCTCGAGAACAAGCGCCTCCAGCTCCGTGTCGGTTACGATGTATTCAAAGTACGCGATCTGCTTCACCATGTTGTCGATCGCGGGGCCGCGGCCGATATTGGCGCGGAAGTACGAACGCACGCGGTTATGCAGAACCTTCGCCTTGCCGATATAGATAATAACGTCGCTGCGGTCGCGCATGATATAGACGCCCGGTTTTTTCGGCAGCTTTTCAAGCTCTTCATCAAATTTGAAATTTCTGGACAGATCCGGCATAAAAAATCACCTTTCTGCTGCCGTGCAGCGGCATCGGCTGCATTCTTTCTCCCGCGGTCGAGCCGCGCCTTGCGGCTCCCGGTCTGCGGCATTTTTGCCGCACTGCGCGGCCGCCGTCCTTTTGTAAAAAACTGCCGCACCGCAGGACTGCTCCCTCAGGGAACATTCCCGCGCCATGCGGCAGCTCGTGTGGTTAAACACTTCCGGATTTTAATTCCTGTCAATATCGTCTGTGGAAACACCGGAGAATCTGCCGCGGGCAGAAGAATTCTCCTGCGCGGCGTCCTGCCCCTGCGGCTTTTCTGCCGATACAGGCGCGGTGCTTCCCGGGGTTGCGGGCTCTTCCTGTGCCGGCGCAGGGCTTTCCGGCTGCGCGGGCGTTTCCGCCGGTGCCTTCTCCGATGACAATGCGGCAGGTTCTGACGACTCCTGCGCGGCCGCAGCCGGCGACGGCGCGTTCGGTTCTTCCGTGTCCGGTGCCGCTTCGCGCACCTGCTTCACATCCTCCGCGAGCCGTTCCTCCGGCGTCTTTTCCTCTTCCTCGGGAAGGCCCTTCGCCTTGCGGTAGATCTTCATGAACTGCTTGCCGGTAATCGTCTCTTCCTTGATCAGGTAATCGGCAATTTCATCCATGACATCCATATTGTCGCGCAGGATCGCCTTCGCTTCTTCGTAGCACTCCTGCATCATGCGGCGGACTTCCTCGTCAACGGCAGCCGCCGTCTGATCCGCGCAGTTCAAAGCAGCGCGTCCTTCCAGATACTGACTTTCAATCGTAGCAAGCCCCATCAGTCCGAACTTGTCGCTCATACCGTACTGAGTAACCATAGCTCTGGCAAGACCTGTCGCTTTTTCGATATCATTCGATGCGCCGGTCGTGATGCTGCCGAACTTTAACTCTTCGGCAGCGCGCCCGCCGAGCAGGCCGACAATCATATCATGCAGCTCTTCCTTGGAATTCAGGTAATGCTCTTCTTCCGGAACCTGCATCACATAGCCGAGCGCGCCCATGGTTCTTGGCACAATTGTAATTTTCTGCACCGGCTCGGAGTTCTTCTGCACCGCGTTGATCAGCGCGTGACCGACCTCGTGATACGAGACAATCCGGCGCTCCTTCGCGTTCATGACACGGTCTTTCTTCTCCTTGCCGACAAGCACCTGCTCGACTGCCTCGAACAGATCCTTCTGCGAAACGTATTCCCTGTGCTCCTTGACGGCGTTGATGGCCGCCTCGTTGATCATGTTCGCAAGATCGCTCCCCACCGCGCCGCTCGTTGCAAGTGCGATCGCGTTCAGATCGACCGTCTCGTCCATCTTTACATCCTTGGCATGCACCTTGAGAATCGCCTCACGGCCTTTCAGATCCGGCCGGTCCACAATAATTCTTCTGTCAAAACGGCCCGGGCGCAGCAGTGCCTTGTCCAGAATCTCCGGACGGTTTGTCGCGCCAAGAACCAGAATTCCCTTCGCGGAGTCGAAGCCGTCCATCTCGGAGAGCAGCTGATTGAGCGTCTGCTCGCGCTCTTCGTTTCCGCCGCCGTACTTGGAGTCACGGCTTCTGCCGATCGCGTCGATCTCATCGATGAAGATAATGCAGGGCGCGTTCTTCGTTGCCTCCTTGAACAGGTCGCGCACACGCGAAGCGCCGACGCCGACATACAGCTCGATAAAGTCGGAACCTGTCAGAGAGAAGAACGGTACATGCGCTTCTCCGGCGACGGCTTTGGCAAGAAGTGTCTTGCCGGTTCCCGGAGGGCCGACAAGCAGCGCACCCTTGGGCAGTTTCGCGCCGATCTTGACATAACGTCCCGGATTGTGCAGGAAATCCACGACTTCCTGCAGCGATTCCTTGGCCTCGTCCTCGCCCGCGACATCCGCGAACGTAACGCCGGTTTCACGCTGCACATATTCCTTCGCGTTGCTCTTGATTGGTCCTCCCATCATTCCGCCGCCGCGGCTCATTCTGCGGAAAATCAGGCTCATCAGCCCCCACAGAAGTACAAGAGGCAAAACATACGAAACTATCAGCGAAATGATCATCGCCGTGGAATCCTGTACCTCGCCGCGGACAATTACATCTTTTTCAAGAAGCCTCTTTGTCAGTGTGTCGTCGTCTTCCACCTTGCCGGTATAGTAGCGGTAAGGCGCGTTCTTGTTATCCGCCTCTTTCGTCTTCGGCGCGATGTCAATACGGTCGCTTTCGATCTTGACGCGGGCAACCTCTCCCTTGTCAACCATGGAAACAAACCGGTTATAGTCGACTTCCTTTGTCTGCGTGGCCGCTCCGCGCATCATATAGCTGATAATCGAGATGCCGATGAGAACCGCCAGCAGGATGATATAGAAATTCTGCTGGCTTGGCTTCTTCCCGCTGCCGCCGCGCCCGGAGGAAGAGCCGGAGTCGCCGCTGCTGCCGCCGTCGTCATCTCCCAGACCGAAGAAATCCATGAGGATCCGGCGCTGCAGACTCTTTATTTTATGAGGAATCAATGCTGTGAGTTTCAAATTCCGCTCCTTTGAACGATTGTTTTCTGAAATTCGATTGTGAAAAATCTATTTTATTATAGTAATACTTTGCGGAAGGGGCAATCAAGTTAATCTTAAAATTCGATAAAATAAGGAAAAATCCGCACATTACCCGCCTTCCGGAAAATATAGTATACTATAAAGCATCGCGCTGCCGGCCCTCAGTCCGGGCGACAGCTTTTCCGGAGGTTCCATGCAGACAGTAAAATTATATGATGAAAACCCATATGAGACCTGTTTTGAAGCGGCTGTACGCGAAGTATCGGTGAATGAAAAGGCCGGGACCGCTGCGATTGTACTGGACAGGACGCTGTTTTTCCCCGAAGAGGGCGGGCAGACGCCCGACACCGGTGTTCTTGCCGGTCTTCCCGTTACAGACGTGCAGATCCGGAACGGCGTCATCATTCATACCGTGCGGCTTGCAAAAGAGAGCCCGGTGCCACGGGAGGGGGCGACTGTCTCCGGAACGATCGACTGGACGCACCGCTTTTCCAACATGCAGAATCATACCGGCGAGCACATCCTGTCGGGACTTCTCCATTCGCTGTACGGTTATGAAAATGTGGGCTTTCGCCTGAGTGACAATACCGTTACGCTCGATACCGGCGGGCAGCTGGACGACGCGCAGCTCTGTGATCTCGAAAGGCGTGCGAATGAAGTCATTTACCGCAACGTGAAGGTCACCTGCGAATATCCGCCGGAGGAAGTGCTGCAAAAGCTCGCATACCGCAGCAAGAAAGAACTCTCGGGGCCGGTTCGCATTGTGACGATTGACGGCGTTGACGTCTGCGCCTGCTGCGCGCCGCATGTGCGGCGCACCGGAGAAATCGGCCTGATCCGCATCATCGACGTTCTGCATACAAAGACGAACATGCGGCTGACCATCGTCTGCGGCAGCAGAGCGCTTGAATACACACAGCATTCATTCGAACAGCTGCGCAGCATTTCCCGGCTTACCAACATGCCGAAGGAGCGCGCC
>Ga0256404_1011564_pt1 | contig 11770 bp, 8 predicted proteins | sample RumenRJG_01DNA_FD_185990 | JGI IMG/M metagenome (GOLD analysis project Ga0256404, IMG submission 185990) | Bovine rumen microbial communities from Lethbridge, Alberta, Canada - RJG_01 | ecosystem: Host-associated > Mammals > Digestive system > Stomach > Rumen | place: Canada: Alberta | collected... | reverse complement strand
CATTCGATGGCCGGCACGAGCTGCTTGATCGACTCTGCGATCTTTGCCGCATCCTCGGCCATGAAGGGTGCCAGCACGTGCTTCACGACGCTCCAGCCCGGCAGCGGCCGTCCGATGCCCAGCCGCACGCGGACGAAATGCTCGTCCCCCACATGAGCCAGTATCGACTTTATGCCATTGTGGCCGCCTGCACTGCCCTTCCGGCGGATGCGTATGGTACCGGCCGGTATATCCATATCGTCATGACAGACGATGAGATCCTCAGGTGCGAGCTTGTACCACGACATCAGCGGACCGATGGCGCGGCCGCTCTCATTCATATACGTCAGCGGCTTCACGAGCACGACTTTCTCGCTGCCGATGCGCGTCTCGGCGACCAGCGCCTCGAACTTGCCCTGTCGCCACTCTGCCCCCAGAGCAGCCGCCAAAGCATCGACGATCATGAATCCGACATTGTGCTTCGTCTGGGCATATTCAGGTCCCGGATTGCCGAGACCGGCAATTATCTTCATTGCGATCCCTCTCTATTTTACGTAAAAACAAAGGACCACGTCCGACCGCGGCCCCTTTTTTATAGGTCTCACTTTATATCGTTCGCCGTCGGATCACCAACGAGGAACAGATAAGCGAACACGATGATGCCGAGCACGATGCGATACCAGCCGAACACCTTGAAGTCATTGTTCTTGATATAGCGCAACAGGAACTTGATCGACAGGATGGAAACGATGAATGCGGTAGCCATGCCTACGATCAGGATCAGAATCTCCGCGCCCGTATAGTGCAGACCGAATTTCACCATCTTCAGCAGGCTCGCGCCGAACATGACCGGTATGGCCAGGAAGAAGGTGAACTCTGCGGCTACATAGCGGCTCGCACCGAATATGATACCGCCGAGTATCGTAGCTCCCGAACGGCTCGTGCCCGGCACGAGAGACAGCACCTGGAACACGCCGATGATGAAGGCCGTCTTGTAGTCCAGTGCCGCAAGGTCCGTGATGCGCGGCTGACGATGCTTATTGTAGTTCTCGACGATGATGAACATGATGCCGTAGAATATCAGCGTCGTAGCGACGACCGGCGCCGTCATGAAATGTTCTTCCATGAAATCATTGAACGCCAGACCGATGACCGCTGCCGGCAGGCAGGCCAGTATGACCTTGTACCACAGCTGCATCGTCGCCCTCTTCTCCTGCCGGGTCTTCAGACTGGAGAAAGGATTCAGCTTCTCGAAGCTGAGCACCACGACCGCCATGATCGCTCCGAGCTGGATGACGACGAGGAACATGTTGATGAACTGCGGCGACTGATCAAGACGGATGAACTCATCAACGAGTATCATATGGCCGGTCGACGATATCGGCAGCCACTCCGTCAGTCCCTCGACTACGCCGAGGATTATGGTTTTGATGATTTCAACAATGCTGAGATCCAAAATTCACCCTCCTAAATTCTAAGGCATCAAGCCTGCCCGGCAACGTACCGGAAAAATCACATTGACGATTATACCACAGTATAAGGCACTCTGCACTCTATTTTCTCAAACTGTTAATAAAATCACGATTCCCACACAAAAAGGACTGCCCGGAGGCAGCCCTCGAATATGCTGGTGATGCAGCTCAGCGGAAAAGCTGGCTGACCGAGCGATGGCTCTGGATGCGCATGATGACATCGCCAAGCGGATTGGCGAGTGACAGCACGACGATCTTGTCGCTGGCCTTCTCCGGCGGCAGCGGAATCGTATCCGTGATGACCAGTTTCTCGATAGGCGAATCATTGATGCGCTGCACGGCCGGATCGCTCAGGATGGCATGCGAGCAAGAGGCAAATATGCGCTTGGCCCCGCGCTTCTCGAGCGCCTTGGCGCCCTCGCAGAGCGAGCCGGCCGTATCGACGATATCATCGATGATGATGGCCGTCTTGCCCTCGACATCGCCGATGAGGTTCATGACCTCGGCGCAGCCCGGTTTCGGACGGCGCTTCTCGATGATGGCGATCGGAGCACTCAGATGATCGGCCAGCACGCGGGCGCGCGTCACACCACCGAGGTCCGGCGATACGACGACGATATTATCAAGCTTCTGCGTGCGGAAATAATTCGCGATGGTCGGAGCGGCTGCCAGATGGTCGACCGGTATATCAAAGAAGCCCTGGATCTGGCCGGCATGCAGGTCGACCGTCACGACGCGGGTGACACCGGCCGTCGTCATGAGGTTGGCGACGAGCTTGGCCGATATCGGCTCACGGCCGCGGGTCTTGCGATCCTGACGCGCATAGGCGTAGTACGGCACCACAGCCGTGATGCTATGAGCCGAAGCGCGCTTGCAGGCATCAGCCATGATGAGGAGCTCCATGAGGTTGTCATTCACCGGATACGACGTTGGCTGGATGATGAATATATCCTTGCCGGATGCTCTCACCGATCATTACCTGCGTCTCACCATTGTTGAACTTGCTGACGAGTGCATCGCAGAGATTGACGCCGATATGATCAGCGATCTTCTGCGCTAAATCAGGATTGGCATTACCCGTAAGGATACACAGATTGCCAGTGTCTAAAGCCATTTTGTAAAAATCCTCCAAACCATATAGATAGATGAAAACTCTCCCAAGCGCTCCGCCATATACCAGCGCGCCCGCAGCCGCCCGTAAAACGGTCAACTTTCACATTACCTAGTATACACTGTTTAAGTGCATTTTACAAAAGCCTTTTGCCATTTTTTCGGGCAAAAAAGCAATTTTATGATTTTTTTTGGCCGGATAGAACGAATGGACCGCAATTATTTCTGACGCTTATCCTTCCAGCCCTTGAGCGTCACCTGGCGGGCACGGGCGATGGTCAGCCCCTCGCTCGGTGCCGTCTTCGTGATGGTCGAGCCAGCGGCTATATAGGCTCCATCCTCGACCGTAACCGGAGCGACGAGGTTCGAGTTGCAGCCCACGAAAGCATCGTTGCCGACCTTCGTGCGGAACTTGTGCACGCCATCATAGTTGACGGTGATCGTGCCGCAGCCCATGTTGACGCCCGAGCCCATATCGCAGTCGCCGATGTACGAGAGATGCGGCAGCTTCGTGCCGACGCCGATGTCGGAGTTCTTTACCTCGACGAAATTGCCGATCTTGACGCGCTCATGCAGATGCGTGTTCGGGCGGATATGGGTGAACTGGCCCAGGATGACGCCATCGTCCATCTCGCAGTCATGGGCATAGGTGAACTGGCCCGTGACATGATTGCCCGTCTTGACATTCTGGAAGCGCACGCATGGTCCGATCTCGCAGTCCTCACCGATGACGGTATCGCCCTCGAGCCACGTCTGCGGATAGATGACCGTGTCACGGCCAACCTGTACATCGGCATCGACATAGGTCGTATCCGGGTCCATGATCGTGACACCGGCGGCCATGAGCTCCTCGTTCTTGCGGCGGCGCAGGATCTTCTCCGCACCCGAGAGCTGCAGACGCGAGTTGATGCCGAGCGTCGACTCATAGTCATCGGCTGCGACCGCCCATATCTTCTCGCCCTGGCTGCGCAGGATGCCGAGCACATCCGGCAGATAGTACTCGCCCTGAGCATTATCATTCGTCACCTGCTCGAGCGCAGCGAACATGGCCTGCACATCGAAGCAGTAGATGCCGGAGTTGACCTCGCGCACCTGGCGCTCGGCCTCCGTGGCGTCCTTGTGCTCGACGATCTTCTGCACCGAGCCATCCGCGCCGCGGATGATGCGGCCGTAGCCGGTGGCATCGGGCATGATGGCCGTCAGCACCGTAGCCTTGGCTCCGGCAGCGACATGCTCATCGTAGAGCTTGCGCAGCAGCTCGCCCGTCAGCAGCGGCGTATCGCCGCAGAGTACCATGACGACGCCCTGCTCATCCTTCAGCAGCTCTTTGGTCTGCAGCACGGCATGACCGGTACCGAGCTGCTCCGTCTGCGTGACGCACTCCGCCCGGTCACCGACCGCCTCGCGGACCATGTCACCGCCAAAGCCTGTGACGACGATATCGCGCTTGGCCCCGGCGGCCTTCGCTGCATCGAGCACATGCATGAGCATCGGCTTGCCGCCCGCCTTGTGCAGGACCTTCGGCAGCTTCGATTTCATGCGCGTACCTTTACCGGCGGCCAATATGATTGTTACTAGATCTGCTGACATTATTATAAAATCTCCTTATTCTATAGTCTGGCTGCATGCCAGTACTCACTGCTCGGACTTGCGCCCTTTCTTCGCTTCTTTCTTGGCTTTGATGGCATCCATCGCCTTCAGCAATGTCTTCTCGGAATTCTCCATATGCTTTTCGGCTGCCTTGCGCGCTGCCTTGCCATCACCGGCCGCGATGGCCTCGACGATGGCCTTGTGCTCCTCCAGCGTAGCCTCGAGGCGCCCCGGATACGACATCGACAGCGTGCGGAAACGCGTCAGCTGGTCGCGCAGGTTCGATATGATGCCCACGAGACGCCCATTGCGCGCCGCATGGTAGAGCAGATCATGGAATTCGATGTCGGTATCGACGATCTTATCCATATTGCCCGATTTGATATTCTCACCGATGATGACCAGCAGGCGCTGCAGGTGCTCGAGCTCATCGTCCGTTATATGCTCAGCTGCCAGACCATTTGACAGCGACTCCAGAGCCGTGCGGATTTCGAATATCTCATTGATATCGCGGATCGACATATTGGCCACATACGTGCCGCGACGCGGCATCATGACCACGTAGCCCTCGAGCTCCAGCTTGCGGATTGCTTCGCGCACCGGCGTGCGGCTCACGCCGAGCTCCTCCGCCAGCTGGCTCTCCATGATGCGTTCGCCCGGCTGCAGTATGCCGCGGCGTATCGCGTCGCGCAGCGACTCACATACGACTTCGCGCAAGGGCTGATAACTGTCCAGCTTTATAGGTGCCAAACGATGTTCCATTTTATTCCCTCTATTTCTAAATATATATCATCATATGTTAATATCATATATCATACGGACATCACTCCGGTCCGGTGACTCACGCGCACGGCCCCGTCGTGGTAGTGACGAATACCGCCGCCTCCGTCTCGCGCCGCAGCAGCTCCGCTACATTTCCGGCCGTGTCCTCGTCAGGGCAGAGCCCGAACACCGTCGGGCCGCTGCCCGACATCATGGCGGCCATAGCCCCGGCCTGCAGCATGAGCTGCTTGTACTCCGAAATTATTCCATACTTTTTTATACTAACACTTTCCAGCACATTGCACAATAATCCGGCTATCGCTTTTCGCTCACCGGACGCTATTTCCTGCTCGAGCCGTTCATTATCCGGATGATGCTCGGCCCCCTCGGCGTCATAATGCTGATACGCCCAGGCGGTCGATATGCCGATCGGCGGCTTGGCCAGCACGACATAGGTCCGAGGCATGTCCGGCAGCCGACGCAGCATCTCCCCGCGCCCAGTGGCCAACATCGTACCGCCCCGCAGGCAGAACGGGATATCCATACCCAGGCGCGCACCGAACTCACAGAGCTGCCCGGTATCATAGCCCAGCTCATACAGCTCGTTGACTCCGCGCAAGGCAGACGCCGCATCGGTCGAGCCGCCGGCAAGCCCCGCCGCAATCGGTATGCGCTTCGTCAGCCGCATGCGCACGCCGCCGTGCACCTGTCCCTCGCGCAGCAAGAGTGCTGCCGCCCGCCAGGCCAGATTGCTCTCATCCGCCTCTATGCTGGCTGCAGCGCCCGCCAGCTCCAGCTCCACCTGCCCGGGCACCGGCAGTTTCTCCAGGCTCAATGTATCCGACAGCCCGATGGACTGCATGATCATAGATACCTCATGATACCCGTCGCTCCGTTTGCCCAGTATATCAAGCGACAGATTGATCTTGGCCTGTCCCTCGACCGTCAATTGATCAATCATAAACATCCTCCTTGCCTGACCGCCAGGTAATCCGAAATATATTACCATCTTTTCCTCGAGGCACGGGCCAATGATATTCCTCCATGCTTACTGTAACAAGTTCAAAATATCAGAGCTGCCCTGATTGGCCTGAGCAAGCATAGATTGAGCGACCTGACTCAATATGCTCGATTTGGTGTATTGCACCATAGTTTTTGCCATGTCCGCATCGCGGATAGTGGATTCTGCAGCCTGTGACATCTCACGGGCCGTGATGATGTTGCTCGCATCGTAATCCAGGCGGCTGTGTTCAGCCCCGATGAGCGTCTGCGCGGACAACAGATATTCTATCCCCTTATCCAGGATGCCTGGCGATTCCGCCTTCCCCAAAAGGTTCTCACGCATTTCTCTCGTGTTGACATTGAATTCCGATATGTCCCGATTGCCGGGTATGAATTCGAATATGTGATCAAGGGATGTCTGGGGAATATTGATGACTGTGTTCATACTGGCTTTGTCAGTATCCTGGATGATAAGATGCTTTGTTCGTACGTCACGTTCGAGCAGAATGACATCATCGATGACACCATCAGCAATTTTGGCACCAAGAGGCTGTTGGTAGGCTGCATATTTTGATAAATCTACCAGGCGCTTATCATATATAGTCAGCTTGCTCGGTTCTTCAGGATTATACGAGAAAAAGTAATTGTGGTTCCGGTTCAGCATCGCCGTTTTCCCCTGATCGTAAATAGCCTTTGCCAATGAGGCTCCATCCGTCACATTAGCCACATCAATATATATCGTCTGCAGATCCACTCCCGACTTTCCCTTAGGTTTTGCCTCGAGCGAAAACCCCTCGCCCATATCATCAGAATCGAAGAAAGATATATTGAACCACTGCCCCTCATCAGTCGCACAGTAGAAGCGGAAGCCCTCGCCGTTCAAATCGGCTGGGGACTTACCGGTAATCACTGAAGACATATCGATATCATAATAATATGGAGTTTCTTTGGTTACGGTGAGCGTCCCTGTCGATGAATAAGAGGGGGCATTAAGGCGCAGGCCCGTCAATTTGCCGGTACTGTCAGTGACCAGACTGAAATACGAATTTGCACTCTGCATCAGGGAAGCGAAGGCCTCAGCTATCGTGCTGCCAGATGCTACCGACTGGCGCAAATCATTCAAATCTATGCCAGTCGAAGAGACTATATTAAGGCCAGATACCGCTTGATAAGCCGACTGGGCCAGCGGATTTGCAGCACCACTGTCATAGAACTCCATAGGAGTGGCTGTGTCCGACGGATAGTACAGGCGAGTATGCGTCTTGCCATTGACAAGCTGCGAAATAAATGCCTCCAGAGCAGCAGAATCCGTAGAATCCAAGCTGGACATGTCGATATCGACATGATCGGGTATGCCGGGGGTGCCATCAGTAGCTTCCTGCACTACAGTGACCGGAGCTTTATTGCCGGTCACACTTGTATAGTAGACGGCGGGCTGGGCTTGCACTTCGGTCACCCCATCGATTGCACCATAGGAGTTGCCGTAGGTACCGATAGCAGTAGCAGTCATAGTCAGCTTACCACCATCTAGTGAAAAGCTGATACCACCGCTGGTCCAGCTGGCTGTGGCAGTCTTATCTATGACATAAACTCCGTTTTGGAGAACAGGGGTGCTATAGCCAGAAGCAAACTTCAAGTAGGTAGTCCCTGAACCATTGACCGTCAATCCGGTCCCATCGTTGACACTGCTCACATCGATGGATGCCGAGGCTTTGGTGCCAGGGATAGTGCGCAACAGTTCCCCTGGTACAGTAACAGTCCTGGTTCCGGTCTTGGTCACGACTGTAGCTGATTCTCCTGGTGCAGATGGTGGTGTCGTTTCTGTATAGGTGTAGGTCTCTGTCTTCGTGGTGCTCGGGCTATATATACGCTGCTCGTTCGTACCACCAGATAAAGACAACGGCAGTGAAGAAAGCCCGGTGCCGGCTGCTCCCTGACGATAGGCAACAGCAGCTGTCTTCGTAGCTCCGGTATAAGAATATGGTACGACCGAGAACTGTCGGCCACTAGCGCCATCGGATGACGACGTCACCTGCAACTTACCATTCGCCGCACTGGCTCGCGAGCCGATGGCCGTGGCCAGCTTACTGACAGCTTCATCCACTGTACTGCAATTGCTGATATCAACTTGATTGATGCCTGAGGGCAAATCACTCGTGCCATCCGTGAATACATAGGTACCGTCATCAGTCAGCTGTATACCGGTATTGACCAAGCTCGGTACATCAGTATACACGGAGAAATCCACTTCCACAATGCGTTTAACGCCACTCGTAGCCGGCATGCTCCCTGACAACGTCGTGGTACCTGAGATGCCCAGTAGCGAATCCGCTGCCTTGCTATAGGCTGTGAACTTATCAAAAGGCCCCTCGACACCGTTATAAGTGCCAGGATATGTATCGGGAATCATGTTCAGTGCATCGCTGTCAGGGACGGTCACGGGCTCATCGAGTGCGGCCCAGCTCATCACCCTTTTTTCGATGAAGTTGCCACCGGTCAGGAGCTGCATGTCATTGTATCGGGTGTCGACAGCGATATCCTCTATTTCGTCATAGGCTTGGTCGATTTCCTTCTGGATAGTCTGGCGATCGATATCGGTATTGTGGTCATTGTTTGCGTTGATCACACGCTCCTTTATCGTGCGCATGAGTTCAACCTGATTAGCCACAGCCCCCTCAGCCACGTTAAGCAAAGCGGCACCATTCTGCACATTCGCTTCATTCTGCTCAAGAGCCCGGATGCGGACGCGCATCTTTTCAGAGATTGCAAACTCAGATGCGCCATCACCAGCCCCGATGATACGTTGCCCGGCAGCCAGTCTGCTGGCGGCTTTATCACGGCTCTTTGTATTCTTGTTCAGCTCGCCCAGTATCATCCCGGCCTGGGCATTGTCTTTTATCACCATCGCCATTCCCACATCATCCCTCTTGTCCACATTCCCTTTATACTATATATCATATCGGTATCTTTAAACGCATGCAAAAGCCAACATTTCATGTTTTGTTCCCACCTATATAATGATTTTATCAGCTATACCGCCCGCTGACAAGACTTTCGTCCGCGTCTATTGACCGTGCCCGCTCTTTGGCGGATAATAGATGCAGTTAGAGAAAAGAGGTTCCTGATATGAGCAAATCAATATCCTATAAATATATCCTGATCATCATGCTCATCGCTGCCATCGTCATGACCATATACTGGTATGCTGCAGGCGATGATATGATGACCGCCGCCAGCATCGGACTGTCCGTCATCTGTGCTGCGCTCCCGCTGCCGTATCTGGGCAGCCAGACCGTCAGCCGCTATCGCATCCGCAAGATTGCTGCCGGATATGGAGTCCGCCTGAGCTCGCCGGAGGCCCTGCCGCTCCTCGGTGATGTCGACACGCTCGTTCTGGCCCACCGCAGCCAGCTTTTCGCCAATGAGCCGCTGATATCGCAGATCATACCGGAGGGCATCGGTCAGAATGCCCTGCTCGAGCTGGCCGCCGCTACGGAGCAGGAATCCTCTCATCCCTATGCCCGGGCCATAGCCGCCGCCATAAAGAACCGCCATCTGCGCATACCACCGGCGACCGGCAATCAGGAATTCCCCGGCGCCGGTGTCGAAGCCATCGTAAAGCGCGACCCCGTCTACGTCGGTTCCCGCGAGCTCGTCGAATCCGAGGGCGTGCATCTCTCCGCCGACCTGCTCACGCGTGCCGACCAGCTGGCCACACGCGGCGCAGTACCGGTATTCATAGGCCGCGGCTCCTATGGCCGCGGCATCATCGCCTTCGTCGATGAACCGGCCCCCGGCATACCAGCCGCCCTGTCCCGGCTGCAGCAGCTCGGCCTGCGCCTCATACTGATGACGAGTGCCGACCGGCGGCTGGCCGCCTATACCGCCCGGCAACTGTCACTCGATGAGGCCCGCCACGGCCTCAGTCCCATCACCAAAGCCCGGGAGATCCAGCTGCTCCGGGCGGGCGGCTCCACCGTAGCTGTCCTGACCACCGACGAACGCGACGCCGCAGCTCGTGCCGAGGCCGACATCGTCGTACGCATGGCCGCCAAATCCCCCGCTGCTGCAGATACTCCGGATCCCGCGGCCGACACCGGGGCCACCGGTCATGACACTCCCTCGGTTACACTGCCCGCCCATTCCCTTTACGCGCTCACGCTCCTCATCAATCTGGGCCGCCGCCTCTATCAGCTGCAGCACCAGAACCGCCGCCTGACCATCATCGTGAGCCTCGTGACGATTCCCTGGGCCATGGGCCTGCTCCATGCCTTCGGCGGTCCGCTGCTCACGCCCGTCCCGGCCCTGCTTATCAACCTGTCCCTCACACTGCTGACCGCACTGAATTCCCTGCGCCTGAAATGAATCTGCCAAAGAACTGTTATTTTTCTTTTCAGCGCTATTGCTGTTCGGACAATTCTGATTTATAATGAAATCACCAAAAACAATCATTTATTATTTATCAGTTGCATTCATTTCAATATGTTGTAAAAGGGAGGGATATTTGTGGAGGCATTGATCCTGTCGCGCTGGCAGTTCGCCATCACGACTACCTATCATTTCCTGTTCGTGCCCATCACGCTCGGGCTGTCCATATTCGTGGCCCTGCTCGAGACCTGCTATGTGCGCACCCAGCGGCCGCACTGGAAAGCGGCCAGCCGGAAGCTCGTGAAATTCTTCGGCACGCTGTTCCTGATCAACTTCGCGCTCGGCGTCGTCACCGGCATCGTGCAGGAATTCCACTTCGGCATGAACTGGTCCGAGTATTCGCGGTTCATGGGCGATATATTCGGCGCCCCGCTGGCGCTCGAGGCCCTGACCGCCTTCTTCCTCGAGTCGACATTCCTCGGCCTCTGGGTATTCGGCTGGAAAAAGCTCTCGCCGAAACTGCACTGCGCCTGCATCTGGATCGTCGCACTGGGCTCGAACATATCCGCATTCTGGATACTCGTCGCCAACTCGTTCATGCAGCATCCGGTCGGCTATGCCATCGAAAACGGTCGTGCCGTCATGACGGATTTTCCGGCCCTGATCACGAACCATTATGTGCTCGGTGAATACAGCCATGCCTTCTTTTCCGGCATCACGACCGCCGGATTCGTCGTCCTGGCCGTATCGGTCTGGAAAGTCCTGCACGATGAATCCTCGCGCTATGCATTCACCCAGACGGTCAAAGCCGGCGCCATATTCATGCTGATCGGGCTGTTCGGCGCCATGGGCAGCGGCCACCTGCATACGCAGTACCTGGCCCAGGCCAATCCGATGAAGCTGTCCTCGATAGAGGCTCTGTGGGAGACGGCCGATCCGGCCCCCTTCGCCATAGTCGCCGACATCGACCAGTCAGCCCGCCGTAACGACTCCGAAATCGCCGTGCCGGGCGTATTCTCTTTCATGCTCTACAACCGGCCGACGGGTGCCGTGCCGGGCATCAATCAGCTGCAGGCTCAGGCCGTGGAGAAATACGGGGCCGGCGACTACATCCCCGACGTCTGTGGGCTGTTCTGGAGCTTCCGCATCATGATCGGCCTCGGCGGACTCATGATGCTGCTGGGCTTCGTGACGCTGTTCCTCGCGCATACGGGCCGCCTCACGCAGAAGCCTTTCCGCTGCTGGCTGCGTTTCCTGCCAGCCCTGCTGCCGCTGCCGTTCATCGCCAATTCCGTCGGCTGGTTCATCGCCGAGGCCGGACGCCAGCCCTGGATAGTCGTCGGACTCCAGCGCACAGCGGACGCCGTATCTCCGAACCTCACCGGCGGCGAGGTCTGGCTGACGCTCATCGGCTTCACGCTCATCTACCTCGTGCTCATCATCGCGGCGCTCTGCATCGCTCTGCGCTATATACATCAGACTACGAT
>Ga0256404_1011563_pt1 | contig 11771 bp, 8 predicted proteins | sample RumenRJG_01DNA_FD_185990 | JGI IMG/M metagenome (GOLD analysis project Ga0256404, IMG submission 185990) | Bovine rumen microbial communities from Lethbridge, Alberta, Canada - RJG_01 | ecosystem: Host-associated > Mammals > Digestive system > Stomach > Rumen | place: Canada: Alberta | collected... | reverse complement strand
TAAAGGCTACACTTAAGACCAAGAAGGGCAGCAGCAAGACCTACTGCTATAACAGCAAGGGGAAGCTTGTAAGAAGCTCAATAGTTAAGTCAGGCAGCAAGCTCTACATTACGGATAAGAAAGGCGCTGTAATTAAGAATAAGCTCGTAAAGCTTAAGGGAAAATATTATATCGCCGGAAAATCCGGAGCTCTGAAGAAGAACACCTGGGTGACGATAAAAAATAAGAGATATTATGTAAATAAAAATGGCATTGTTACAAAGGTTAAAAAACTAAAAGAGTCATCCGGTAAAAAGAAATAAAGTCAAAGCCCGACAGTTGCAAGACTGCCGGGCTTTTTTCGCCTACGACACTTTGCTAATGAGTAAATCAAACTCACATCCTTTCTGTGATTGGAAGGTGAACGACAACAGATTTATTATATCACAGCAAAATGCGAAAAAAGGTGGAGTTTGAAAACCTATGATTTTTCGGACTGTCAGATATTGGTAGCCAACATCACAAGCTTAAAAATTATGACCAAAAACCTTGACATCCGTGATAAAGAGTGTTAACATCTTTTAAGAATTAAGAGATTCTTAAAATTTCGAAAACCCATTGGTTTTCAGACTATTGAACAGTGCCTGGTCCAATAAAATTTATCTAAACTGCTATGCAGTTTTGAGAAATTTTATTGTACCTGGCACGGGAAGTCTTTGCCAACGAAAAACAAGCATACATGGACTGTGCAAGTTACTTAGGGTGTTGTGACACCGCTTTAGCGGTGCCGCTAAGGATTGCACTTCGTGCAATCCAGAACAAGCAATCTACAATTGTGCAAGTTACTTCGGGTACAGTACATGCGTAGACGATCATAGCTCCACCTCATGGCCGCCAACAACGTCCAGTGGCGAAGCTATGGTTGTCGTAGAGAGGGACCCGCCGCAAGGTGGGAGAGTCGGCTACGACCAAGTAAGCGCAAAGCGCTTACAGATAAAAAACGTTACCTGACACGAGAAGTCTTAACTTGATTTTGCTATTTGTTGCTTAGATCCTGGCATTACTAAGTCCTATACGAATCGTGTTAAGGATATGTTTTTTATGGCGTTTGATCTTTTGATGCAGTTGCCTACGGTTTTCCGGTCTATGCGCATGTAGTTGGAGACAGCACTCCTTAAAAGATACTTAGCAACCTAGGCAACAGTCATATCGAAGTCCCTAGTGAAGCTGCTTCCTGGATAAGTCTATGTAATAGCTGCAGTGACAACACCATGTTCAGGGCAGTAGATACGATGAGTAGGGCATTCTATTTCAACGAGTATGCCGCCAAAACCCAGCCCTCTCCATATCCTGGATAGCCTGGCTGTCTTATCATACCTACCACAGCTTCGGTCACAGAATGGACAATCATTCTGATGCCAGCGGTTCGGACACGCTTTGATGCGGAGGTGCTTAACCTGGTTGCTATCCTCATAAAATTTATGGGATATAACAACAGTGTTCTTGACATTGAGCAGATTCTTTAATATAGTATCAGTAGCCTTATTTTTCCTCTTAAGTTAGGGTTTGTCACTGATACTTTACAGGAATCAAAGTGGTTTTTCAATCTTAAATTTTATTGTTAAGGCGGAGGGTGTTACCCACAATCATGCCCGAAGCCTCAAACTTTTATGCCTTTATTGAAGAGGGGGAATGAATATGTGTCTGGCATAATAATTGCTATTATTACTACAATATTTGCCGTGGCTGCAGCCTTAGGTATTATCGCGGGCGTAATAGCATTTCTGATTATATCTATCGTATTATTCATATCTGCTCTGTCACGATATAACAATGCTAAAAGGCTGACTCCGAGCATCATGAGGTGTCCAAACTGTGGTAGCACAAATGTGCGAATCCGTTCTGTAATGAGTGGGCAAGATTCCAGTTATAGCGGAGGTGGAGCAGGTGCATCAAGTGGAGGCTTTCATTTGTTTGGGGGGCTCTTCGGAGGCAAGTCTGGAACAAGTTATAAATTTAAGAGAGAAGCTGTATGCCAGGATTGTGGCTTTAATTTTGACTATTTTACTGCAGATGACGTAAATAATGAACGGCATTCTGCGGCAGTTGGACTGATCGGAAAGTCAATACTATTGTTTTTTGCTATTATTTTTGCAGCAGCTTTGGTTGCCGGTAGTTCAGATTCAAGCAGTGATACAGAGGATAAAGATGCAACAGTCGCTGAATCAAGAGAACCATCTTCAAAGGATACAGATGATACTTCTGATAAATCATCAAAGAAGTCTGCAAAGGAAAAGAGCATTTGGACAACCGATGTCACACCGATAGATGATTTTGATTACTACGTTGATGGTAATGACATATACATAAAAGAATACAAGGGAAAGGATAAGAAGATAAGAATTGCCTCAACATATGCAATTGACGGTGAAGAGTACAATGTAGTTTCTTTTGCTGATGGTGTTTTTGCTTTAAAGAATATAAAAAGCTGCATTTTACCTGAGGGCCTACAAACTATGGAGAATAACACTTTCAATAGCTGTGGTGTTGAATTCATATATATTCCAGCCTCATTACAGCCAGATCCCGAAGAAAGTTATGGCTTTTATGAATATTTCTTTAATGTTGAAAAAGTATATTATGGCGGAACTGAGAAGGAATGGGCTGAACTCACCAATCATGCTGATCGTTCAGAAATAGATGTAAAGCAGATCGTTTGCAATGCGGATATATCAGATCTGAACTGAAAATAATTAACAATATTTCTGTAGCCTAAAAAGCCCAAAATGGCAAGGTATCAGTATGGTTGATTGCGTTAAGAATGTCAACTGGAAATGTCAATATATGAATGTACAAAAATGGGAAAATAAAAATGTACAGTTCACTCCTTTCCAGTGGTAGTATCTTCGAATATAAGTTTCCCAATCTGCCGTACTATAGCTGTTAGTCTGGCAGACTCGGGGCAGAAATCTATATCAGATTCAAGTTCGATCATATAAAATGTTTCCTTCTTGTGTTCATACTTGGTCTGGTCAAAGTTATCATCAGTTTGGCTCTTGAGAGGAAGGTTGTTTCTTCAGCCGCGTACTTTCCGGTGTCCTTGAATGCATACAGATAGTGGCCGCCTTTGATAGCTGCTTTCTTGTAAAGAACCTGCTTTTCGATACCAGTCAGAACTCCTTCAATGTCCAGCATACCGTTGTTAGCTATTCTCACATCATTCATGGGAGTGAGGAAATGGAGGCTAGGCCTTGCAGATAACTCTTCTTTGATCCTGGCATGAGGAAAGCCTTTATCAGCAACAATGATACCGTCTTTGATATCGTTATCTCTTATGAATGAAGGATATGAAGACGCATCAATACTGTTGCCGGGAAAGACGTCGGCACATACAGGTTCCATTCGCTCAAGATCATATGCATACAGCACTGAGATCTCTTTGTATCTCTTTACCCTGCCTTTGTAAGAGAAGTTTGACAGATCATTAACTGTGCTTGTATCCTGCTTCAGAGTGCCATCTATAGCAATGTGATGTTCCTTTGATATAGCTGCGATTCTCCTCTTAAAAAAAGCTTTACGTTTTTCACCATCCATACCGAGATTTTCCAGCAGATTACTTACTGAGTTTGGCGAAACTGAAACTCCGGGATAGAAGACACTTACAAATGATTTCTTGTACTGCTGTGAGATAAGATAGTTGGATATCGAAGGTCTTATTACCCTGAGCGAAGCAACTGACATGATGCGTATGTATCTGCAGGGGTATACAGCCAGAAGATCATCGACAAGATTTTTTGATACTGATCTTACAAGTGCTGCAGAACCATATGATAAACTGTCAGGTTTAGCAAACTCCTGAATGTCATGGAGAGGTATATATTTGTTATCAATGATATGTCCTATGACATGTCCGTTCTTTGGCTTTGGGTTGCCGACGGATACATATATAATTCCGGCTCTTTCTCTGACAGCGTATTGATTAGGACCTGGCTTACCATTATTTTCAACGATTGTATTTATTGGTCTTGGAACCTTGCGGATGTGCTCTGAAACCTTCATAAATACCTCCTAAATATAGTACGATTATAGTATATTCAGCACTATATTTAAAGACTTTTCGAGGATGTTTTGAAATCATGCAGAGAAAAATGCAGGACTAAAGAACCTGATTTTGGATCGTTCTTATCAGTTAATTGTCGAATATAAAGCACAAGATTAATGGAATAGCCTATTTATGCGGCGATTTATATAGTACGGCAGATTGGAGAATTTTTACTTGATTAAACTCAACGGTAACAGAAAGATTTAAAGTTGATAAAAAATCAAAGATGGAATATGCTATATGTTAGTTAATTGTCTTACATTGACTAAAGAAACTAACAATAACAAAAATCCTTTAAGATATAGAGAAGGCGGAAGCGGTAGTATGGCAGGATACATTTCAGCACAAGAAATAGCAGCAAAGTGGGGCATTACTCCTGTCAGAGTTACCGTTATGTGTGCAAAGGGTCAAATTGAGGGGGTTAAAAAAGTTAAAGGCCGCTGGATGATACCAGTGAATACGGATAAACCCGAAGATGGACGAAGAAAGCCAAAATTCGAAAAACTTGATGGAGAATTTACCTTCATAGATTTGTTCGCTGGTATTGGCGGATTTCATCAAGCAATGCATTATCTTGGTGGACGTTGCGTGATGGCTGCAGAAAAAAATCAGGCATGTGTAAATACATATAATTTAAATTTCAAGACAACTGAAGGTAATGTTCGCGGAGATGTAAATAAAATTAATCCCAAAGACATAGCACCGTTCGATGTTCTATGCGCAGGTTTTCCTTGTCAGCCATTTAGTAAGGCGGGTTTACAACAAGGCTTCAATGACGAAAAGAGCGGTAATTTGTTTTATAAGATACTGGACATATTGGATGTACATCCAGAAGTGGAATTTGTTGTCCTGGAAAATGTTCGGAATCTTGCAGATAAGACAGAGAATTGGGAGATTATCAGTTCTGAATTATTAAAGCGTGATTTTATTATTACAAGGGACCCGCTTATACTATCTCCTTCAGATTTCGGAATACCTCAGATTCGTGAACGAGTTTATATTTTGGGGGTAAAAAAAGGGCATTGCCTCAAGGAGATTCAAGACAAGGGGTGTATCGATTTCGATGACTTGAATTTAAAGAAGTATTTGAAAAAATGCAAAGAGGGTGATGCGTTGAGCATCCTTGAAAAAAATGTATCAACTGATTATATCATCCCAAAAGAAGAAGCAGCTATGATAGACGCCTGGGACGAATTTAGAATTGGAACAGGAATAACTGTTATTGGATTCCCGATTTGGATTCATTGTTTTGGCGTTGGAGAAGAGGATACCGAAGAATTAAAGTCAAGACTAAAGTATGAAGATATGCCCACATGGAAGAAGAATTTTGTTAATAAAAATAGAGAATTTTATTTATGCCATAGAAAGTTTATAGATGATTGGATTACGCGGCATGATATGCTGAATAAGATCAAGCTATACCAAAAGTTTGAATGGAATTGCGGAACAGATGTAAAAAGTATGCATGATGGAATAATTCAGATTAGGCAATCTGGAATAAGGGTAAAAAGAACGACATTTTTTCCCTCACTAGTTGCAATTGTAAATACTCCTATCATCTGGGATGATAACCTTAATGCCTATCGATATATCACAACTCGCGAAGCTGCCAATTTACAGAACTTCAAAAAGAGTTATAGATTTACGGGAACAAATAAACAAATTTATCAACAATTAGGAAACTCAGTGAACGTAAGAGTTCTAAAGATAATATGTAAAAATCTCTTTGATTTGCGGAAAGTCGATCAAGAATAAAGGAGAAGACGATGGGCAGGGCAGTAACAGACGTATCGGAGATGCAAGTAATATATAGTGTTGCGAAGGATGTTTTTGAAGAAAAATACTCTGCAAAGTTTGGCCTCCTTTCATTAAAAGGGAAAGTATTGGGAACCGAATCTTCGTGGAAGATGTATTTTAACATTTATTCCTGCATGAGATTGGGGAAATGCTACAAAATGGGAACGAGCGAATCGTTCACGAAATTCTTACTAGATAGCATTTATAAGGATTTTGGACTAGATGCTTTTAAGATTGCACTTTCTGCAGTTAAGGGTAATTACGCATATAGGGAGAGCGTAAATAATGGTCAGCCTGGATTATTAAGAGCATGTGCTGCATCAATAAAAGATTGTGGGGTAAATATTGATTTAGAAAAAATTCCGGTGGCAAATACAATAACAACGGAGAAGAAAATGAATAAGAGAAAAACCAAAAGAGCAGCAAAAAATAGACAAGCTAAAGCGAGTGAGTCTGTCGCAAGAACGCCGGGGTTAAAACCAATTGTTTTATCTAATCCAACGGATTTTATATTGCAATCGTCCAATGAACAACTAGATACAATAGAACTAAATATCCAGCCAGCAGCGAGCATTTTGAATGTCTTTTCTAGATTGAGTTACAAACCGTGGTATGCGATAGCAGAATTTGTTGATAATTCAACTCAGTCTTATATATCGCATGAGTCGGTTCTTGATAATGCCCCCGATTTTGACAAGTTGGTAGTTACAGTCAAATATGATTCACATAAGAATACATTAAGCATAACAGATAACGCGTTTGGTATGGAATTAGACCGATTTAAGGATGCAATTTTACTTGACTCAAGAAATGAATCCCAGTCGGGCAGGAATGAATTTGGAATGGGTTTAAAAACCGCAGCTTCGTGGTTTGGTAATATTTGGTCTGTAAGTAGCACGCAGTATGGCTCTAAGAACAAATATGAGGCAAGAGTTGATATCCCGGAGTTAAAACGAAGTGGATTGAACAGTATTCAAATACATAGAGATTATGTATTGGAGTCAACACACGGAACGCAGATTCTTATTGAAGAGGTAACAAAGAGAATAACTGCGTCAAGAACAATTGGGAAGATTAGAGATTTGCTTTCCAGCATGTATAGGCGGGATATTAATAATAGAAACATTGAGATTTGGTTTAATGACGAGCCAATATACTTTGAACCTTATAAGATCTTAACGAATTTTAGAGGTAAATCATGGAAGAAAGACCTAAATTTTATAGTAACATTTAACGAAGTGGATTACCATGTTACCGGGTTTGTAGGAATTTTAAACCCAGGAAGTTTTGCCAAAGCGGGATTTGCTTTGTTTCGGCAGGATAGAGTTGTTGTCGGTGGAAATGATGCTAACTATAAGCCATCACAAATCTTTGGACAGGCTCAGAGCCAGATATCGCTGAAACTCTTCGGCGAACTTAATATGAACGATTTCCCTGTCAATCAAGCCAAGGATGGTTTTGTTTGGGATGATGGACTAGAAGATGCGTTTATTGAGGAATTAAAAAATAATATACAAGAGTATATTACAATAGCAAGAATGTCGATTAAAGAAAGGGACGACGAAACTCAGTATTCAGATGAAGCGTCAGAAGATTTACACAATGATGTAACCAATGACCTAAATAATGCATTTGGGCAGGGGCAAGTTGTTTCGGAGGATGAAAGTAATTCACATCAAGCCGATGAGGAAGAAACAGGTGGTATAGAATCACAAGGCAACTATGAAAATAGATCCGATGAATCAGACAGTGATGAGGTAAGAGAATATGTTGATACCGTATTAAACCAGGATACGGATGAAACACTAGTTGGAACTAGGAGAGATTATACAATTCCTATTGATGCGGTTATTACTGTTCAATTTAGTGTTCAATGGGCAATAGGAAATAGAAATTATTGGATTGAATATAATGAGATATCTACTGATAACTATGATGTGTTGATAAATATTGATCATCCGTTCTTTATACCATTCTCCAAAGATGAAAATTTCAAAAGAGTTTTAGAAAAATTTACGATAGCTTTTGTTTTATCTGAACGACAAGCAAAAATGTCTTCCAATAGAGAAGGGTATATTCCTGTTAATGTAATAAAGAACTATATGAATAAATATTTGGCTAAACTTGCGGAGGACAATAATTGATGGAAAGATATACTATCAACGCAGGTGAGAATAATATGGAAAGTATTACCATAGTTCAAGGAAAATATTTTGAGAAGATCCAGGAAAAACACATAGAATCCTATGGAGCTTTTGGGGCGGCCAATATTAGGGATAATATTATGAGCACTTTTAGAGAGGCTCTAATTCAAGAGAAAGACCCTAATAAAAGCAACAATATATTGCTTGTTGGAAAAGTACAGTCAGGAAAAACCTCAAATCTAGAACTTTTTACTGCATTAGCGTTTGATAATGGTTTTAATTTGGTCGTGATATATGGTGGTTATGATAATACTTTGTTAGGACAGACCACTAATAGATTTAAAAAAACTTTCGATATTCCGTCTGACACAAACTATGATGATTCTCTACCAGTAGTCTTTTCGTCCGATGATAGTGCACAATTGCTTACGGTAGATGATGAAATAATCGAGGATCTTTTAGCAGCCAATAAGCCAATTTTCCTAATCTCTATGAAGAGACCAGCAGCTATGGGAAAAGTAAATGATCTTCTGAATAGAATTGATAAATCGAACCTGAGAGCCTTTATTATTGACGATGAAGGTGATCAGGCTAGTTTAAATACAAACATACGGAACAGAGCAGCTGAAGCATCCGCAACATATGCAGCTATTGTAAGGATGAAGGATTTACTTAATGATCCAATTTACCTATCAGTGACTGCAACACCTCAAGCATTAATTTTCCAGGATGAATTTAGCCGTCTCCGTCCTGAAACAATAAGATTAATTGAGCCGGGGGAGGGATATTGTGGTGCTGATTATTATCATCTTTATGGCTCTGATGCTATTGAAATTGTAGAAGACGCGGATCAACAAGATATTGGCGATGGTGTAATGGCTGATTCTCTAAGGAACGCTATTAGACATTATATAGTTGCTAGCGCAATAATGGTTAAGAGAGGAATATTAACAAGTGAGATGATCATCCATTCGCATCGTAATGTTAGTGATCATGATACGATATACCGTCTTGTTAGTACCAATATTCAAATCTTGAAAGACCAAATTGCATATGAAGATAATGAAGGTCTTGCTGTCACTAAGAAGAATCTTGAGACTGCATATGAGAGATTCTTTGATAAGGATATACGAGATCAGTATTCTTTTGAATCATTGTGGCCGACTATATGTTCGAAGGTGATTAATAGAATATATATTATTTTGAAAAATTCAACGGGTCAGGTAACCCAGGCAAATGAAGGACTGCGTCTACATAAAATATATATAGGAGGTGATTTGCTACAAAGAGGTGTGACCTTCCCGAAACTAGTTACAACATACTTTTTAAGATGGCCCCGTAGCAACGGTGGCAATATGGATACGAATCTACAGCGTGCAAGGTGGTTTGGGTATCGGAAGAAATATATCGATATTTGTAAGATCTTTACGTCGAGCAATATTGCTAGAGAGTTTACAACCCTTTCTGAAGTAGAAGCAGACTTGTGGGAGCAATTTAACGCTATTCAGAACGGGGATATGAAAATTGATGATATCTTAATTAGAGCTGATGATACAAGGCAACGTCCTACCAGAAGAAATGTTGCTGTATATAATGCAGTGTTATTTAGAAATAAGTGGATAAAACAGAGAGTTGGAGTATTCGATCCGAATCAGGTTAAGGAGAATAACAAGCTTGTAGACGAGTTATTCGCAAGCAGGGCATTGATAGAAACACATGCTGGAAGAATAGATGGTATAAAAAGTGGGGATTATATTGTAATGCATCATGATGAACTGATGGGCTTAATTGATCATATGCAGGCAATATTCGAATTAGAGCCTTTCGAACGACAACCACTACTTGATTTAATTGAGGATTCTAACGATATACCAGTAATAAGAATGCCTGACTTTGATGGGGAAGGAAGGAAACGTAGTTTTTATTCTGATAACAAGATATACGCATTACAACAGGGTGCCAATGACAAAGATCCGGATAAAGCTACTTATTTAGGTGATAGTAATGTAATTATTGACCCAACAAAAATTAATATTCAAATTCACAGAGTTCTTCCAATGAAAAAAGACTCTGAAGGAAGAAAACAGGAAATTAAGGATTGTACCCAATATATGTTTGCAATCTATGTGCCCAAAGAGAAGAGGTATTATGTGAAAGGATAACATGATGGCTCCGATAGAGTTAGTAAACCTAATTAATACCATAGAAGATCGAGATGGAATATATCTGCTTGAAGCGTTAAATAACGAAGCGGGGTTTTTTAGCAGCGGCGGACAATTGTCATATATAGCCTTAGATAGTTTCGGCTACCCTTATGAAGGAATAGAAACAGATTACCTTAGACTACAGACACATGTGCGTATTAGTGCTGTCGAAAATAATCAAACTTTTGCTGATGACTATTACAATATCATCATTTTCAAAGGGAATTTATCAGATGATAATTTAAGTTCATTCATACAACTATGCAGAATACATGCGGAGAATGCGGATGAACTTAATTTTAAGGATTTTTTCTATTCTTTGATAGCACTATTTCAGTTGCCTGTCGAACAAGAAACAAAGAATGCGATTGGTTTGTATGGTGAACTGAAATTTATGCAGCAAACTTATAATCAATATGGAAAAGATATTTCGGAGATGTGGCATAAAAGAGGGAGTTATTCGCAATATGACTTTTCCAATGGTAAAATGAGTCTAGAAGTGAAGACAACACTCTCCGAGCAATCTGAAGTATCAATTAAGCATGAACAAATTTTTGGAGATCATCCATGTAGGCTTATAGTTGTTAACTGTGATAGATATGACAATGGAGAAACCATAGAGGAATTGATCGACTCAATGAGGCACGTACCGGATGCTTTTAGAGGGATGAATTTTAACATTAACCTTGCTAAGGAACTTAAGCGTGTTTCGATTAAGGACGTAAGAGAAATGCGATTAGATATCAAGAGTATTTATATTTTTAATACGGAGGACATTAATCCATTTCCTGAAATTCCTGATGGGGTAAGTAGGATAACATATCGACTAGATATGTCAGGTTTTGTTCCTTTGACAGATGAACAAAAAGAAGTCCTCATTAAAGAATTTTGATACCTCTACTAATTCATATTTCTAAATCGCCTTGACAAAAAATATGAGAGACCAGCTATGAAAAGTCAAGTATAAATTAAGGCAAAATTACATTTCTTTCATTGTGGCTTTTTAGGTAACTTTAATAAAATTCCCTAAGGGTCAATGTCATTAAGTTAGGACAATGAGCCACCATCTGTATACAAATAGTAATAAGTTAAGTGAGGCGGAAGGCAAAACATTTCAAGATCTGCCATATTCCACTTAGATAATATTGAAATAAAAAATTTATGCATGACGATAAAAGCTGATTGAAAACCTGCTTCAAGAAGCTTATAATATAGGATATCATCCGCCGGAAACTCTTCTCTTGAAAGGTTGGTTACAACAGTGACAAAAGTATCACATTTTACCTTAAAACGAACAGCTCTGAAGGATATTTTGTAGGTGTCTTTATCAAGCGACAAAAAGTCGAATGACGTTCCCGGTACAAGGATTGTATATTTGCCGGCGTTAACCCCAGTGGTTTTTTAAAAGGTCATACATGGCGTTTAGGTGAATGGCATTAAACCTCTTACCTTCAGCAATGAAAGTCCCAAAATGTTCCCCCCAGACCGTCCGAAAACGGCTTTATCAGCAGTCTCCATCATTTTCATGTATGCCTCTTTTTTCCA
>Ga0256404_1011562_pt1 | contig 11771 bp, 10 predicted proteins | sample RumenRJG_01DNA_FD_185990 | JGI IMG/M metagenome (GOLD analysis project Ga0256404, IMG submission 185990) | Bovine rumen microbial communities from Lethbridge, Alberta, Canada - RJG_01 | ecosystem: Host-associated > Mammals > Digestive system > Stomach > Rumen | place: Canada: Alberta | collected... | reverse complement strand
CAAAAGCCTCCTTTTTCGGATGTCCCTCATTCCGTCTCCGCCGTCCGGTTCTGTCCGGCTGATGAATGCCGCATCGCTTGTTCTTATTTTCGAATCATATTCTGGCGCCGAATTATGAAGGAAATGTGATCGTGACTTGAAGAAAGTATGGCAGCGGGGAAGGTGGATCTGTGATACACTGGCGGAAGAAACGGAAAGACGGCGGGAACCGGACATGAAACGGAAAGTTCCGGGGATGGGGATACGGAACGGACAGGGAAGCTGTGCGGCGGGCGGAGAGACACAGATGGAGGAGAGCGTGAAGAGGAGAGCCGGGAAACGAAACGGCGGAGCGCGGAGAACCGGCCGCCTTCTGTCGTGTGCCGCGCTGCTGATGATCCTGACCGGGGCGGCGATGCTGTCGGTGGGACTGTTCCGCATCACCGCGCAGATGATGGGGGCGGTCGACGCGTTTCGGATTTCACCTCTGCTCTACGATCTGGCCGCCTGCGGGATGAGCGCGGACGGACTTCTCCTGATGAGGACAGGACGGAAGACACTGATCGATCCTTTCGGAGAAGATCGGATGGTGCTCGGCTTTCCGTGGTCCGCGTGGCTGGTGGCCTTTACGGCTGCGGCGCAGGCTGCGGGCCATATGTATGTGATCGAGATCCGGGCGAATATCCGGGTTCACCACATCGCGACCGCGCTGGAGTTGATTCTGCTGACGGCATTTTATCTGCTGAAGGACGGGGCGGGCCGGTCGGAGACGGGTCTGGCCGGCCCGCTGTCCGGCCGGGCGGAGAAGAAGCGGAAGGCGCGGATCATTCGACAGAACGGACGGCGGAATGAGACGGCTCCTTTCCGGATAAAGAAACGGCAGGCTTAGTCAGACCGTCCATCCTCCATCGAGCGTGACGACCTGACCGGTCATATAGGGATGACGGACAGCCAGTCCGTAGAGCAGCTCCGCCGCTTCCTCCGCCGTGCCCATGCGGCCGAGCGGGATCTCTTCGGCCAGCGCTTCCTTTTCCTCCGCGCTGAGCCGGTCGTTCATCTGTGTGTCGATGGCGCCGAACGCCGCGGCGTTGACGCGGATGCCGCTGGGAGCCAGCTCCTTCGCCATCGCCCGTGTGAGCGCGATGAGCCCGCCCTTGCTGGCGGAGTACACCGATTCGAAGGAACCGCCGGTGACGCCCCAGACGGAGGAGACGTTCACGATGGAGCCCTGATGTCTGCGGAGCATCAGGGGGATCGCGGCCCGCATGGTGAAGAACGCGCTGCGGAGATTGACATTCATCACGCGGTCCCATTCCGCTGTCGGCGTTTCCTGAAGGAGGCCGGAGGAATCGACTCCGGCGTTATTGATGAGACAGTCCGGCGCGCCGAACGCGCGGTCCGTCCGGGTGAAGAGCTCCGTCACGAACGCTTCGTCCGCGATATCGCCGGGGACGGCGAGCACCTCCGTATCCGGCAGGGCACGGAGCGCCGACTCCGCGCGAAAAAGCGAGCCGTCCGTGTTCCGGCTGGTGATGACGATCCGCCAGCTGCCGGCCGCTGCGAACCGGAGGGCGCAGGCGCGTCCGATGCCGCGCGAGCCTCCGGTGATGAGAACAGTCTGCTTCATTCCGATTCGTTTCCTTTCCGCGCTGTCCGGGACAGGCGCTGTTCCCACTATACGTTTCATGCGCGATTGTGTCCACAGAAAAATGCAGGCGGCGCGTCAAGACACTCCTGCGGACGCGGGCTGAACAGACAGCGCTCTGAAAGGCTGTGCCGGTGACGGTTGCCACCCGCCAGTCCGCGGTGGTATGATAATCAAAACTGCGGCCGCGGCTGCCGAAGGCAGCGCCGCGGCCGGAAAACGGGAAAGGAAAGAGGATGACGAACAGGATTCTTCTAATTTATAATCCGAAGGCCGGCAAAGGGCTTTTCCTGCAGTCGCTTCCGGATGTGATCGACCTGTTCACGAAGGCCGGCTATGCGGTCGAGGTGTACCCGACGCAGGCGCCCGGAGACGCAGTCCGGAAGATTATACAGATGCGGGATGAGTACTGCATGATCGTTCCGGCGGGCGGAGACGGGACGCTCGACGAAGTGGTGACCGGGCTTCTCCGGAGCGGGAAGGATATTCCGGTGGGCTATATCCCGGTGGGCTCCACCAACGACTACGCGTCGAGTCTGGGACTGTCCACCAACGTGCTTGAGGCGGCCGGCGATATTGTCGGCGGCACGGAGCACCGGGTCGACGCGGGCATCGTCAACGGGGATCATATGTTCATCTATGTGGCGGCCTTCGGCGCCTTCACCGATGTGGCCTACGCCACCAATCAGGACATGAAGAACGCGCTCGGCCATGTCGCCTATCTGATTGAGGCGACGAAGAGGCTCGGTGATCTCACCTCCTATATGATGCGCGTCACCACCAGCCAGACGATGACGCAGCAGGACTATATCTTCGGCATGATCACCAATTCCACCTCGGTGGGAGGCATCCGGAATATCACCGGAAAGGATGTGGAGCTGGATGACGGCCTTTTTGAGGTCACGCTGGTCCACAATCCCAAGAGCATTCTGGAGATGCAGGAGATCGTAGGCTGCCTTCTGACGGGCAATCACGACACGGAGCTGATTGACTTCTTCCGGACGGACAGACTGGAACTGGAATCGATGCAGGAGATTCCCTGGACCTTCGACGGGGAGTACGGCGGCGCGTATTCGGAAATGCATATTGAGAACCGCAGGCGGGCGATCCGCATGATTCTCGACAGACAGAATTGACGGGAAGAGGAGGAATCGATGGAGAACGAGCAGCTTGATCTGACAGGCATCTTCGGCGAAGATGTTTTCGACGAGAGAACGATGCAGCAGCGTCTGCCGAAGAAGGCCTACGAGGCGCTGAAAAATACAATTGAAAACGGAACGGAGCTGGATCCGGCGACAGCGGACACCATTGCCCATGAGATGAAGGAATGGGCGATGGAGAGGGGCGCGACCCATTATACGCACTGGTTCCAGCCTCTCACCGGCGTGACGGCGGAGAAGCATGATTCCTTCATCACCGCGCCGAAGGAGGACGGAACGATTCTTATGCGGCTCAGCGGAAAAGAGCTGATCAAGGGAGAGCCGGATGCCTCTTCCTTCCCGTCGGGCGGTCTCCGGGCTACCTTTGAGGCAAGGGGCTACACGATCTGGGACAGCGCGTCCCCGGCCTTTGTCCGGCACGACGAGGGAGGCGCGACGCTCTGCATTCCCACCGCCTTCTGCTCTTATACCGGCGAGGCGCTGGATCAGAAGACGCCGCTGCTCCGCTCGATGGAGGCGATCGACCGTGAATCCATACGGCTTCTCCGTCTTCTCGGAAACAAGACGTCAAAACGGGTGACACCGTATGTGGGCGCGGAGCAGGAATATTTCATCATCGACCGCGCCAACTACCTGAAACGGATGGATCTGATCTTCACGGGACGGACGCTGTTCGGCGCGATGCCGCCGAAGGGCCAGGAGCTGGACGATCATTATTTCGGGACGCTCCGGCCGAGGATCGCCTCCTTCATGCATGACGTGAACGTGGAGCTGTGGAAGCTGGGCGTGCCCGCGAAGACACAGCACAATGAGGTGGCTCCGGCTCAGCACGAGCTGGCACCGATTTACGAGAAGGTCAACGTGGCGGTGGATCACAATCAGCTGATCATGCAGACGCTGAAAAGAGTGGCGACGCGCCACGGCCTCCGCTGCCTGCTTCATGAGAAGCCCTTCGAGGGCGTCAATGGGTCAGGCAAACACAACAACTGGTCTCTGATGACGGACGACGGGATCAATCTTCTCGATCCCGGGAAGACGCCGCATGAGAACATTCAGTTCCTGCTGGTTCTGACCTGTATCTTAAAGGCGGTGGATACCCACGCGGACCTGCTCTGCGAATCGGCTTCGGATGTCGGAAACGACCGCCGCCTGGGCGGAAACGAGGCGCCGCCCGCCATCATCTCGGTGTTCCTCGGAGAGCAGCTTGAGGATGTGATCGAGCAGCTGGTGTCTACCGGCCAGGTGAACCGATCCAAGTCCGGCGGCAAGCTGGCGACCGGCGTTTCCTACCTCAACGACATCAGCAAGGACGCCACCGACCGGAACCGCACCTCACCCTTCGCGTTCACCGGGAACAAGTTTGAGTTCCGCATGGTCGGATCGCGGGATTCCATCGCCGCGCCCAACGTGGTGCTGAACACCATCGTCGCGGAGGCCTTCCGCGAGGCGGCGGACGTGATTGAGGCGGCCGGACCGGAGAAACGGCAGGAGGCGGTGCATGATCTGATCAGGCAGTACGCGTCAGACCATCAGCGCATCATCTTCAACGGAAACGGCTACTCGCCGAGCTGGGTCACGGAGGCGAAGAGGCGGGGACTTCCGATTATCTCGTCGATGGTGGACGCGATCCCGGCTCTGACGACGGACCGCGCCGTGAAGCTTTTCGAGACGTTCGGCGTCTTCACGAAGAAGGAACTGACCAGCCGGATGGAGGTCAAATACGAGACCTACTCGAAGGACATCAACATCGAGGCAAGGACGATGCTGGAGCTGGCGAGCAAGCAGCTGATTCCGGCGATCATCGCCTGCATGAAGCGTCTGGCGGAGAGCGCGGTGGCCGTGGAGCAGTGCGGGATTCCCGCGACGGTGCAGGAGGAGCGCCTGAAGGAGCTCAATACCTGCCTCTCCGAAGCCCGGACCGCGATGAAGCGTCTGGAACAGGAGACGCTGGCGGCGGAAAAGAACCCGGCCGGACGGACGCAGGCCGTGATGTTCCGCGACCGGGTCGTGCCGGCGATGGATGAGCTGCGCCGTCCGATTGACCGCGCTGAGATGATCGTGGACAAGGACCTCTGGCCCGTTCCGTCCTACGCGGACCTGATGTTTGAAGTTTAACGGAAGAGAGTTGACATTTATTCTTTCATCTTTGTAGAAAATGACGTATTATTAGAGATGGCATTTGACGAAATTTGACTAAAATTCATTAAATAAGTACGATGATAGGGCGGAGGTACGCAGATGCTATCGAATCTTGTGCTGCAGGATACCATAAACGGAATCAAGGCGATCACAAAATGTGAACTGACCGTCGTCAACCTGGACGGCAAGGTAGTGGCGTCGACCAGAGACGACGTCACGGTGAACCGTTCGGATATCGTCAGCTTTGCCGACTCGCAGGCTGATTCCCAGGAGATCCGCGATCAGCGGTACTTTAAGGTCTACGACGACTATCAGCTGGAGTACATCGTCGTCGCTTCCGGAAGCGAGGAGACGTTCATGGTGGGCAAGCTGGCCGCGTTCCAGATCCAGAATCTGCTGATTGCCTACAAGGAACACTTTGACAAGGACAACTTCATCAAGAACCTGCTGCTTGACAACCTGCTGCTGGTTGATGTATATAATCGTGCCAAGAGGCTTCACATCGCGACGGATGTGAAGCGGGTCGTCTATATTCTTGAATCCGAGCAGAGCAAGGACTACAGTACACTGGAAGCGGTGAAGGGCCTGTTCGCCAAGTCGAAGAACGACTTCATCACGGCGGTGGACGAGAAGTCCATCATCATCATCAAGGAGCTGGGCGACGAGGACGGCGCGAAGGAGATGGCGGATATCGCCGCCTCCATTGTCTCCACGCTGGCGGAAGGCGACCACGGGGCGATCCATGTCGCCTACGGAAGCGCGGTGGGAGAGATCAAGGAAGTCAGCCGTTCCTACAAGGAGGCGCGGATGGCGCTCGACGTGGGCAAGATTTTCTTCGAGGAGCAGAATATCATTGCCTACAGCCAGCTTGGAATCGGACGGCTGATTTATCAGCTTCCGATTCCGCTCTGCAAGATGTTCATCAAGGAGATCTTCACGGACAAGTCGCCGGACGACTTCGATGAGGAGACGCTGGCTACCATCAACAAATTCTTCGAGAATTCCCTGAATGTTTCCGAGACAAGCCGTCAGCTCTACATCCACCGGAACACGCTGGTTTACCGTCTCGACAAGCTTCAGAAGAGCACGGGGCTTGATCTCCGTGTTTTCGATGACGCCATCACCTTCAAGATTGCGCTGATGGTCGTCAAGTATATGAAGTACATGGAGACGCTGGAATACTGATCCGCTCTCCGTGACAAAAGGAGGCTTTATGATTGATCTTGACCGCGTCAGCAAGCGGTTCGAAAACGGACAGCCTGCTGTCGACGAGATCTCGCTGCATGTGGACGAAGGAGAGTTCGTTTTCCTTGTCGGCGACAGCGGATCCGGAAAGACGACGCTGATCAAGCTGCTTCTGAAGGAACTGGAACCGACCGGCGGTGTCATCACCGTGAACGGAAAGGTGCTCAATACGATGAAGCATTCCCAGATTCCGGCCTTCCGCCGGAAGATCGGGGTGGTTTTTCAGGATTTCCGGCTTCTGCCGGAGCTGAATGTCTATGAAAACGTCGCCTTCGCGATGCATGTGGTGGAGGCGCGGAACCGGGATATCCGCGCGCGCGTCCCGCAGACGCTGAAGGAGGTCGGCCTGGCGGGCAAATACAGGAGTCTGCCCCGTCAGCTTTCCGGAGGCGAGCAGCAGCGCGTCGCCATCGCCCGCGCCATCGTGAACCGGCCCGATATTCTGCTGGCCGATGAGCCGACAGGAAACCTGGACCCGCGAAATTCCTACGAGATCATGAAACTGATCGAGGAGATCAACAACCGCGGCACGACCGTTCTCGTGGTGACTCACAACAGGGAACTGGTGGATCAGTTCCAGAAGCGTGTCATCGTGATGCGCAGGGGAGCCATTGCCGGAGACGTCGAGGAGGGTGGTTATATTGAAGCCTAGATCACTTGGATATCAGATCCGTCAGGGATTCCGGAACATCGGGCGGAACCGGATGTTCTCGATCGCGTCCATCGCGACGATGACGGCCTGCATTTTCATATTCGGCGCGTTTTTTTCGATCATCATGAATGTGGATTCGCTCCGGGCGGGACTTGAGCAGAAGGTGGGCATCACTGTCTTCTTTAAGGAAGGAACCGCGGACGACCGGATCCGCGGCATCGGCGAGGAGATCAGAAAGATTCCGCATGTGACCTCCGTGAAGTATACGTCCGCGGACGAGGCCTGGTCAGCTTACCAGAAGGAGTATTTCTCCTCTGATCCGTCGCTGGCCGAGGGTTTTAAGGGCGACAATCCGCTGGCCGGTTACGCGAGCTACACCGTCCTGGTGGATGAAGTGGAAAACCAGGACGCGGTGGTGCAGTCCGTCAAGGCGATCGACGGCGTCAGAAAAGTCAACCAGAGCAGCGGCGCCGCGAAGAATCTGAAGAGTTTCAACCGTCTTTTCACCTATGCCTGCGTGGCCATCATCACGGTTCTGCTGATTGTCTCGGTGATTCTGATCGCCAATACCGTCAATACCGGCATCGAGGTGAGGCGGAATGAGATCGCCATCAGCAAGCTGATCGGCGCGACGGATTCCTTCGTCCGGGCCCCTTTCATCGTGGAAGGCTTTCTGCTTGGGCTGATCGGTTCGGTGCTGCCGCTGGTGATTCTCTACATTGTCTACAACGCGCTGCTGGTGCAGATCCTGACCCGTTTCGGCTTTCTGACGACGATGGGAAATGTGCTGCTGACCGGCGCGTATGTGTTCCAGTATCTGGTGCCCATCGCCCTGCTTCTCGGAGTCGGTGTGGGGCTGATCGGTGCGGTGATCACGGTGCGGCGTCATCTCAACGTCTGACAGGCGGAAGAGAGCGTACTTAAGTCCGGGCATACAGCCCGGCCGCCGGAAGAGACCGGTTCGGAAATGAGGAAAAGTGTCCGGGGTTCGCTCCGCGGCACTTTTTTGTTTCGCTTCACAGATGTAAGGAGAGAGATGAAATTCAAACTGCATTCGGAATACCGGCCGACCGGCGATCAGCCGGAGGCCATACGGGAACTGGTGGACGGCTTTCGCGGGGGCAATCAGGCCGAGACGCTGCTCGGCGTCACCGGATCCGGGAAGACTTTTACGATGGCCAACGTGATTCAGCAGCTTCAGAAGCCGACGCTGGTGATCGCGCACAACAAGACGCTGGCTGCTCAGCTTTACTCGGAGTTCAAGGAGTTTTTTCCGGAGAACGCGGTGGAGTACTTCGTATCCTACTACGATTACTATCAGCCGGAGGCCTATGTACCCTCCTCTGACACCTATATCGCGAAGGACTCGGCTGTGAACGACGAGATCGACCGGCTGCGCCTGTCCGCCCTCTCTTCCCTGAGCGAACGGCGCGACGTCATCATTGTCTCCTCGGTCAGCTGCATATACGGCATCGGCGCGCCGGACGATTTCATGAATATGATGACGTCGGTGCGGCCGGGCATGCGGAAGGACCGGGACGAGCTGATCCGCGAGCTGATCGACATGCAGTATGAGCGGAATGAGATCGACTTTCACCGCGGCACCTTCCGGGTGAAGGGCGATACGGTCGAGGTCATACCGGCGGATGCGGACGACTACGCGCTCCGCGTGGAGTTTTTCGGAGACGAGATTGACCGGGTCACGAAGGTGAACCCGGTGGACGGGAACGCGATGGCGGAGCTCACCTATGCGCCGATCTACCCGGCCTCCTTCTATGTGGTGCCTCAGGACCGGATGAACGCCGCCTGCGAGGCGATCGAGAAGGAGAAGGAGGAGCGGATCCGCTGTTTCAAGGCGAATGACAAGCTTCTGGAGGCGCAGCGGATCGGAGAACGGACGGATTTCGACGTGGAGATGATGAGGGAGACCGGCTTCTGCTCCGGCATCGAGAACTACTCCCGTCATCTGACGGGACGGAAGGAGGGAGAGCCGCCGTACACGCTGATCGATTACTTCAGGGGCGATTTTCTGATCATCATCGATGAGTCCCACAAGACGATTCCCCAGATCGGCGCGATGTACAACGGAGACAGGAGCCGGAAGAACACGCTCGTGGACTACGGCTTCCGGCTGCCGAGCGCGCTGGACAACCGGCCGCTGAATTTCCGCGAATTTGAGGAACGGATCGATCAGATTCTGTTCGTCTCGGCGACGCCGGGGGACTATGAGGCGGAGCATGAGCTGCTCAGAGCCGAACAGGTCATCCGTCCGACGGGACTTCTGGACCCGGAGGTGGAGGTTCGGCCGGTGAAAGGTCAGATCGATGATCTGATCACGGAGGTGCACCGGGAAACGGAGAAGCATCACAAGGTACTGATCACGACGCTGACGAAGCGGATGGCCGAGGATCTCACGGATTATCTGAAGGACGCGGGAATCCGGGTCCGTTACCTTCACTCCGATATCGATACGCTTGAGCGGACGCAGATCATCCGGGACATGCGGCTCGATGTCTTTGACGTACTGGTCGGCATCAACCTTCTCCGGGAGGGACTCGATATCCCGGAGATCACGCTGGTGGCGATTCTGGACGCGGACAAGGAGGGATTCCTCCGCTCGGAGACCTCGCTGATTCAGACGATCGGACGGGCGGCGCGGAATTCGGAAGGGCATGTGATCATGTATGCGGACGTGATCACGGATTCGATGCGGCGCGCCATCGATGAGACGCGCCGCCGCCGCTCGATTCAGGAGGCCTACAACAAGGCCCACGGCATCACGCCGACTACGATCAAAAAGGCGGTCCGCGATCTGATCTCCACCGCAAGAGATGTGGCGGAGACGGAGAAGAAGGCCGGCAGGGATCCGGAGGATATGGACCGTGACGAACTGGTCGAACTGATCGGCAAGGTGGAGAAGCAGATGCGCGCCGCAGCGGCCGAGCTGAATTTCGAGATGGCGGCGGAGCTCCGCGACCAGATGGCGGAGCTGAAGAGGAATCTTGACGATGCCGAGGACACTGCGCGCCGGGTGAGGATCTCGCACCGGAAGCCGGCCGGAGGAGCGGACAGCCGCACACCCAGGACTTATAATAAGAAGAGGCGCTACAACCGTGGCGGCATGGCCTGAGCCGAGGGGGCGGAGGAAAACACGTCGACAGAACGCTCTGAAAGCGGAACCGGGAATCGGAAGGCGGCCGATCTCCGGGCGCTGCGCGGAAGTCCCGCTGAAGCAGCGGAAGAGAGGATGAGTGGAGAGAGATGGCGGAGATCTGCGACAGCTGCGCGAACTGCGTCAGCGACGAGGAAACAGGAGAGATGATCTGCGAGATGGACATGGACGAGGACGAGCTGGTCCGGTTCTATACGGCGCCTCAGGACGAGTGCCCGTACTACCGCCCGGACGATGAGTACGCCGTTGTCCGCCATCAGATGTGAAAAGATGTGACAGGACGGAAAAACGTGGTATAATCGCACATGTTTCATAGGAAGGGCGGGGCCTGCGTCTGTTCCTGGTCCCGGATCGATGCGCAACGGAGATTTGTGATGAAAGAACTGCTGAAAAAGTACAGTGATGTGATTCCCTACGCTGTTTTCGGCGTGCTGACCACGCTTGCCAACATCGCGACATACTGGGTGTGCTCCCACGTTTTCCATATGGGCCTTTCGGCAGGAAGCATTGTCGCCTGGATTGTGGCGGTCACCTTCGCCTATCTGACGAACCGGAAATGGGTCTTCCACTCGGAGGCGGTGACCGGAAAGGAAATCTTACGTGAGGTGATCGCGTTTTTTGCGGCCAGGATCGCCACGGAGGTGATCGACCTCGTGATGCTCAATGTCTTCGCCGGCATGATGGGCTTCGATGATATGATCGTCAAGGTGGTGGCTAATGTGGTCGTGATCATTGTCAATTATGTGGCGAGCAGACTGGTGATTTTCAGGCATAAGAAGCCGGACGGGAACGATGAGTAAGACCCGGAAACCGGAGGCGCATTCCTTTTCCTTGCGGAAGAGGGATGCATTTTTTATGCGGAAATATTTTATTACCTGTTGACACCATTGCAGGTCGGGTGTATAGTCAGAATCAAGGTGTTAGCACTCCAATAGAAAGAGTGCTAATAACCGGAAAGGATACGCGGTTTGGAACTGGATAACAGAAAGATGACAATACTGAACGCGATCATCCAGACTTACATGAAAACCGGTGAGCCTGTAGGATCGCGGACCATTTCCAAGTACACGGATCTGAATGTGAGCTCCGCGACGATTCGGAATGAGATGTCAGATCTGGAGGAGATGGGCTACATTATTCAGCCGCATACTTCGGCCGGACGCATTCCGACGGATAAGGCGTACAGACTGTATGTGGATCGTCTGGTGACGGAGAAGACCGAGCAGGTCACGGCGATGAACAGCCTCATGATCGCGAAGACCAACCGGATGGAAGAGGTGCTGAAGCAGCTTGTGAGAATGCTGGCTGCGAACACGAACTATACAGCGATGATGACCTCCTCCTATAAGGGTAACAAGGTCAAGTTCATCCAGCTGTCGAGACTGAGTCCGAAACAGCTGCTGAACGTGGTCGTGATCGAGGGAAATGTCGTCAAGAATCATATCATCGACCTGGATGAGGAAATCTCCGAGGATCAGGTTCTCAAACTGAATCTGCTTCTCAACACGCGTCTGTGCGGTCTCAGTCTTGCCCAGATCAATCTGGGGCTGATCTCCAATATCAAGGAGGAGGCGCAGGGCCACTCAAGGATCGTGTCGGAGGTGCTGGATACCATCGCGGACGTGATCCGGGCGGAGACCGACGAGGACATGACGATCTACACCAGCGGAGCGAACAACATCTTCAAATACCCGGAGCTCTCGGAAGGGTCCAAGGCCAGCGAGTTGATCTCGACGCTCGAGGAAAAGGACGTGCTTGCCGATTTCGTGAAACAGACCG
>Ga0256404_1011559_pt1 | contig 11773 bp, 9 predicted proteins | sample RumenRJG_01DNA_FD_185990 | JGI IMG/M metagenome (GOLD analysis project Ga0256404, IMG submission 185990) | Bovine rumen microbial communities from Lethbridge, Alberta, Canada - RJG_01 | ecosystem: Host-associated > Mammals > Digestive system > Stomach > Rumen | place: Canada: Alberta | collected... | reverse complement strand
CCCGCTAGGGTAACTTTTTTGTTATTCCCCCGATTGTTATACCGTCCGTAAATCCTCGCGATGACACCACAACTATCATTACGGCAGAATACAAATCCGCCGCAATGACAGTTAGAAGTCTTACCCACATTGTATAGATAGCAAGATGCTGAAATAAATTCAGCATGACAGATTGACAGGTTAGGTTTTAACCCAACAACAATATTAAAACTTTCTATAAACTTCCAACACTTCCGACCAAGGTGCAGTCCAAAACCCTGCTGCCACAGCCGTGCACCCCCCCCCCCTAGAGGTTAAAACACTAATGAATACTGGGTTTTCAGACATTGGCCTTTGCTCCTTTTTTGTAACTCTATATTCATATTATACACTATGTTAAAAACTTTTTCAAGTCCCTGAAATAAAATTTTACAAATAATTGTTACAGCAAAAAAGAGTGTAAAAAATTCACACTCCTTTTTGTAATTTTGCTATTAAAATTTTATTCTTTAGCTTGATTTTTAGCAGCGGCTTCTTCTGCTTTTTGAAGTTTTGCCGGTGCTTCATCGATTTCCTTTTGGATTCCTTTTTGAATTTCTTCAGGGCTAAGTTCTGTATCGATGTATTCAATTGTAGCTTGTTTTTTCAAGGATTCAACTAAGTCATCAAGAGCATCTGCACTTTTTTGGTTATCTAGATATGCTTTAATTCTTGGCATGGCTTTTTCGAACGGTACTTTTCCTGCTTCTGTTCTATCTGTAACGAGGATTATATGATAACCAAATTGTGATTTTACAGGTTTTTCGCTTATTGAATCAGGTTTTAGCGAAAAAGCTTCTTTTGAAAATTCAGGAACCATTTCACCTGCTGCAAAAAATCCTAAGTCGCCGCCGTTTTTAGCTGATGCTTCGTCTTCGGATTGTTCTTTGGCAATTTTAGCAAATTGAGTTTTATCTTTTTTAAGTTCTCCTAAGATTTCCAATGCGTGACCTTCTTTTTTTGCTAATTCTTCGTTAACGAGGGCGCTGATTTGAGTTTCAGGTGCATCTTTATATTTTGCATTCTTTCTGATACCTTCTGCGATTTCAATAGGATTTGCTGCAATTAGGATGTGAGATGCTCTAACTTTTTCCGGGATATTAAATTTTGCCGGATTTTCATTATAGAATTTTTTAGCTTCCGCATCTGTTGTTGGTTTTACACCCAATTGCTCAATTAATTTTTTTGATCTTACCGATTTATAAACATCTTCTCGGAATTGTTTTTGATTTACATTATGTTCTTTTAAAATTTTTGATAACTGTTGTTTACCGCCAACCTGTTCCATTAATGATTGAATTTCTTGATTGATATCATCTTTAGAAATTTCTATTCCGCGTTTTTTAAGTTCTTGGTTTAGAAGAGCATCAACAATCAAATCGTTAACAACCCTTTGTTGGGTCAAAAGGTACATAAACCCATTTTTTTCTTTATCCATTTTAATGCCCATTGCGGCAAGCATTGAGTTTTTAGATTGCTCTTCGAATAATTTTTCATACTGACCTTTTGTGATAATTTCGTCATTCACTTTAATTGCAGCATCATTTGACTTCATGTTGCATCCGCTAAATACTACTGCAGAAAGCGCAAGTGTTAGTAATAATGTTTTTCCCTTCATATGTCTCCTGTCTCCTTATTTAAGGTAATTCTTTTTTACTTTATTAATATAATAAAACAAATCTGTTAAAATGTTAAATATTTCATTAAAATTAAGATAAGAATTGTTAAGCAAAATTATTGAATTTCCGTCAGCACAGGTTTTTGGAGCAAGAGTGAAAGTAATTCTTTTTAACAATTCTGACGGAAGTTCTTTTTGAACAAGTTTCCATTCTATTTGTGAATATGGGGTATAGATTCTTATATTATCAGCGGTTTCGCGAATCAGTGCCAATTTTAATTCTGTTGCAAGAAGTCTTAGTCTTATAAGTTTAATGAGATTTTCTACGCATTGTGGTGGTTTGGAGAATCTATCTTTCCAAGTTTCCACAATATAATCCAATTCTTGTTCTGATTTTACGTCGGCAAGTCGTTTGTATTCTGTCATTTTCATATCACTTGAACCAGCCCATTCATCAGGTATATATGCGGTTACATTTATATCGATAATAGATGGATTAATTTTTTCAACAATTTCGCCCTGAAGTTCTTTCACCGCTTCTTCTAACAATTCACAATACGTGTCGAATCCTACATTAATCATATGCCCATGCTGTTTTGTCCCAAGAATATTTCCAACCCCGCGGATTTCAACATCACGCATTGCTATCTGATATCCGCTGCCAAGAGTTGTAAATTCTTTTATAGCTTTTAATCGTTGAATAGCCTCGCGAGTCATATTTTTTGCAGCGCTATAAAAACAATAGCAATATGCCTGTCTATCAGAACGGCCGACACGGCCTCTTAATTGGTAAAGTTGAGCAAGTCCGAATCTGTCTGAATTATGAATAATCATTGTATTTGCGTTGGGGATATCAATACCGTTTTCGATGATTGTCGTTGCTAAAAGGACATCGTATTCGTGATTTGAAAAATCTACAATTACACTCTCTAAAGTTTTTTCATCCATTTGACCGTGTCCCACAACAATTCTGGCATTTGGAACCAGGTCTTGAAGCTTGCGTTTCATATCCATAATAGTTTCGATGTTATTGTATAGATAAAAAACCTGACCTTCTCTATCCAGTTCGTGGACGATTGCGTTTTTAACCATGTTTTCATTCCATTCTCCAACGTATGTTCGGATAGGAAGTCTGTTTTTTGGAGGAGTATTTATGACGGAAATATCTTTTATCCCGGATAAAGACATATAAAGTGTCCGAGGAATAGGAGTTGCTGACATTGTTATAATATCTACATTTTCTCTTAATTCTTTCAATTTTTCTTTATGTTTAACTCCAAATCGGTGTTCTTCGTCGATTACAAGTAGGCCCAAATCTTTAATTTTAATTTTATCTTGTAGAAGCTTGTGCGTTCCGATAACCACGTCGCATCCGCCCAAAGCAAGTCGCTTTAAGGTTTCTTTCTGTTCTTTAGTTGTTCTAAAACGAGAAAGAAGTTCCACATCTACTCCAAATGGTTTGAATCGTTCCGACATTGTTTGATAATGTTGGAGGGCAAGTATTGTTGTAGGAACAACTACGGCAACCTGTTTACCATAAGTTACCGCCTTAAATATTGCTCTCATTGCAACTTCAGTTTTACCAAATCCTACGTCCCCGCAGATAAGTCTATCCATTGGTTTTGAGCTTTCCATATCTTGTTTAACTTCTAATATTGCGCTCATTTGATCAGGGGTTTCTGTGTATTCAAATGCGTCCTCCATCTCATGTTGCCACGGGGTATCTTCACCAAACTCAAAACCTTCCTGTAATTTGCGACGAGCATAAAGTCTTAATAAGTCATACGCAACTTTTTCAACTTCTGTTTTAACCTTAGTTTTTGTGTTGTCCCAATCTTTTCCGCCCATTCTCGAAAGTCTTGGCTTAACATTTCCCGAACCACGATAACGGCATAGCAAATTGACCTGTTCTGCAGGTATGTGAAGTCTATCTTTTCCGGAATATTCTATCGTCAAATAATCTTTAAGCTGGCCGTCAATTTCCTGTTGAGTTAATCCAAGATAAATTCCGACACCATGGATGCTATGAACAACATATTCACCTTCTTTAATGTCATTTATGCTTTCAATAAATTCCGCTTTTTCTTTGTAATATGTTCGTTTTGATGCGGTAATTTCCTTCGAGCGTTTATTGAAAAGTTCCCTGTCCGTCAGAATTATCGTTTTAAAATCCTCTAAAATTGCGCCGGGGCAAGAAATACTTTCTGTATAGGTTATATCCCTTACAATTTCGCGTTCTTTCAAAATCTCTTCAACACGCGCAGGGTAATCCGTTGCAATCGTAATGGCATAATCCTTTTTATCAATTAAAAATAATGCAATTTCATCTAAATTTGCATTGAATTGCCTCAACGGCTGGGTATCAAATTCAATGTAATTTTCATTATCTCCATCTATAAAATTGTTTAGCCCTATTTTTATAAATCCCGCAATTTTGTTCAAAAATTCTTTAAAAGTATAATGATTTAAACCCTTAATATCTTTTATTAGTTCAAGCCTTTTGTTTTCCTCAAGCTGTTTGTTATAGCCATTATCTATGAATTCATATTTGGAATAAATTTCACTTGTTTCGTCAAAAACAATAATATAATCTTTAAAATAATCAAATACGCTTACCAAATCAGGGTTATAATTGTTTTGGTAAACCTGTATTTCTCCAAAATCCGAAAACCCCTCATCATCTTCATTTTTTAAAAGTTCTTCAGGAGGTAAAAATTTGTATACGGGTAAAATTTCAGTTTGTTCGGTTTTGCCGATAGATTTTTGTGTTTCATTGTTAAAGTATCTTAAATCGACAACTTCGTCCCCCCAAAGCTCTATTCTGACAGGATTTTTATTCAGCGAATATATATCAATAATATCTCCGCGAATACTAAATTCCTGAATATCACTCACCATTGAAACTCGTTTATATCCGAGATTTATGAGTTTTTGTGCCAAAACTTTGGGATTAATTTCATCTCCAATCTTTACACTTATAGAATTTTGTTTAAAAAATTTTTCATCAGGAAATTTTTCGAACAAAACCTTGACCGGAGCGATTACATAATCCGGCTTGGTTCTTAAAATATCAATTTGTCTTGAATAATCGTAAAAATTCAAATTAACATTTTCATACATTGAAACATTTTGATAAGGTAAAATTTCCGAATCTATTCCAAAACCTTTTAAAAGGTCATTTCTATATTTGAGTGCACTTTGTTCTCCGGAGGTTATAAAAAGCACTTTTTTCCCGATTACATCGTGTATTTGATTAAGTAAAAATAACCTTAAAACAGAGGTTAAGCCGGTTATGGCAAACGACCAATTTAGCCCAAGCATTTGTTTAAATTTTAAATAACCCTCGTTATCAAGATTTTTAATATTTATCATAATTCTATTTTAGCATATAAACATTTGGAATAGAATATTTTGAAAGGTTTAGATTAAAAAGGGCTTGAATTTTATATTGCCTGATTATTCTTGACGGTTGAGTAAAAATCGGTCATACTAAATTTATGGATAATAATTACATAGCACTAATAGATTGTGACTGTTTTTTCGTTTCATGTGAACGAAAATTGAATCCCGAATTAAAAGGGTTGCCTGTAAGCGTGGTTTCCGGCTCAAACGGGTGCGTAATTTCGCGTTCAAAAGAGGCCAAGGCAATGGGGGTTAGAATGGGTGAACCTATGTTTATGGCCCAAAAAGAACATCCAAAATGCTATTATGTCCCGGTTCATCACGATTATTATGCGAAAGTTTCCGAAAAAGTTATGGCTGTATTGAGAGATTTTAGTCCTACTGTGCAAGTTTATTCAGTGGATGAAGCGTTTGTGGATTTGACCGGACTTTGTAAGCTTTACAAAAAAAATTATAGAGATCTTGCTATTTATTTGAAGGAGAGAATTTTATACGAGACAGACATCCCGGTGTCAATCGGTGTAAGTCGCTCAAAAACCTTGGCAAAACTGGCTTCCGATAAAGCTAAACATGAACCTGACGGAATTTATTTGATAGGTAAACAAAAAATCAAATCAGAACTTGCAAAAACTCCAATTGAAGATGTCTGGGGAATTGGGAGGAATTTAACCAAACTTTTTCATAAATCTGGGATTCTAACTTGTGCAGAACTTATCAAAAAACAAGATGCTTGGCTGGATAAAGCAATCGGAATCCGCGGCTTGGAAATGAAGCACGAACTTATGGGGGAATACGTTTCTAAGATAACAAACGAAATTAAACTTCCAAAATCTATTCAACACACAAAGGCGCTTTCAGAATTTTCATCAGACAAAAACTTTTTAAAAAATGATCTTAATCGTCACATCCATTCCGCCTGCAAAAAACTTCGTGAAATTGAGTGCAAAACAAAAACAGTAACACTCTTTTTGCGTACCAAAGATTTTGCGATTTTTACTTTAAAGAAAAAATTGAATAATCCGGAAGATTTGGAACTTGTGATATCTAGAGAAGTTTTCAAACTTTTAGATGAACTTTTCGACTCGAATGTATTGTATAGGAGCACAGGAGTTATTTTTGAGGATTTTGTTCAAATCTCAAAGATTCAATTGGGACTTTTTCCTGATGAAAAAACAATCAAGCACGATAAACTTGCAAAAGCGATTGATAATATAGAAGCCAAATTCGGCAAAAATACAATCCGTACAGGATTCAAACCTTAGTTTCTGATAGAAATCATTTAATATCCTTTTTAATACTTATAAAAATTTTTTCTAATACTTTTTGGCAAGGAAAAATTGCTTATTTTTCTTAAAAATTTTATCGCAAGGGCAGACGATAGAAAAATTTCATAACAAAGTTTATCCTGCGGTTATGAAAAAATTTGTTACAACATTTATATTTTTAATATTTTTTACTTGTTTAAACTGCAATGCAGCTTTAATTGATAATTTGGAAAATTATATTTATGGATTTAATTACCCAACTCAAACAGAAACAGAAAGGCTTAACCGCCTAGAAAAAAGTATATATGGTAAGACATCTAATCTGACTAACGCTCAAAAATTAAGCAAGTTAAAAAAAGATATGTCTGCTGAGCTTATCGGTCAGGAAATCGCCCCCAAGGAAGATACTTTTATGGAGGATAGCGACTACATTAAAGAAACCGTAAGCGAAAAAATTCCGCAAGGTTCAAATATTGATTATCCTGTTATAAATGAGATGGAAAAACAGGTTTTTAACCAAGAATTCAAAACCAACGATGTAAATGGCAGGCTTGCAAAGCTTGAACAAAAAGTTTTTGGCCAAACATATAATGATGACTTAAGTTCTCGCGTGGATAGGTTGTCGGAAAAATTACGTCCTCAAAGAGTGGTACAAAATTACACTGATTACGATAATTTCTATACTTATTCCGATGACACTGACGGTAAAACTTACACTCACATTCCTGCCTACGGAAGCCCGAATATAGACTATGATTCCTATAACGAAAATAGTTACAGAACATACCAAAGCCCCAGCTATAACCGGTCAAAGCCCTCTCGCGATATTAAACTCTCTACGATAGAAAAAAAATTATTTAAAAAAGCCTATGAAGGCGAGAGTATTTCCAATAGGCTTTCCAGGGTTGAATCGGGACTCTTTGGAACAGTTTTTAGTAATGAATCCGATTCTCAAAGATTGGAAAGAATTTCCAGCGCCTACGCGGCTCAAAAAACCTCGAAAAAATACGATTCAAACAGATTTAATCAAAATATCTATACTGCAATTCAAATCGGAACATTTATTCTGATGGTGCTTTCCTGTATTCTGTAAGTTAAATTTTGGTATAACAAATAAAATACAGAAATAATTTATGTTATATTTTTTAACCTATAGAATGAAATTTTTTACCTTGAGTTTCCGCTAAAATTGCAAACGGATTTATGCCAGAGCGGTCGCCGTATTGAATGTTAAACTTGCCGATTAATTCTTGAGGATTGTACTGTTGAGTGTTTTGAAGCTCAGCGTTTCTTCCGACACGGGTTACATCTAAGAAATTATGATTAGGTAAAGTAGTCGAACCAAGAGCTGACGCGTCTTGTCCCATCGCGCCTACCGTAAATTGTATTGGTGTTAATGCTCTTTGATTCGGATCCATTAAGGTAACCTCCTATGCCAACCTTGACCAAGTTGTCATTGGTGCTTCGCCATCATCATTATATTTACCCAGAAGATTTAATAATCCTCCACAATTGCCACCTGTTAACATATTTATTCCGTCTGGAATTTGATATGGTTGTGTGAAAGTCATGCCTCTTATGGCCATACTTTTTTCATCGTTTGTCAAACCTTCTGCAATAGGCGCGGAATAACTAGTGGTAACTTTGTAACTGTTCGTCGCCATCTGACTCATAAAATTTCCGAGTTTTGAAATTTGTTGTACCATGTCTTAATTGTCCTCTTCTTCTCTTTATATATATATAAAGTATATCTATAATAAAAAATTGCCACATACTTTATATATCCAATTGTTATAAAAGCGCGGAAACCCTCTAGGCATAATGAATTCGACGTAATGCCACAAATTGTAAACTTTTGTAAAGTGTAAAAACTACACTATAACTGGGTTTTAGAAAAAAGTTATAAAAAATATAATTATATAGTTGACAGAATAAAATTCGTATGCAATAATAAGTACATAAGATTTAAGTGTAAACAAAACACTAAATCTAGCCGAAAAGTTAAATAGATTTATTCATTAACCCCAAAAACATATAAACTCCTAAATAATAAACACTAAAAGAGACCATTAGGATGCAGAAAACGACCCACTCACACGTGAGTGGTTTTTTTTATATTCTGCAACTAACGAACAAGCAAATGTAAATTTTTGTAAAAGTTACTACTTTTATAGTAGCAAAAATTTCCAAAGTGTGGTTTAATTATATTGTAGAATTTGTGAGGTAAGTGCATGGCAATAAACGGAATATCTCCAATAGGAATGAATTTTAATCGCGGATACGGGTTAAGTCCTGCTTTTATGGGCGGATTGAATAATTCTAATTTGTCACGTTTAAATGAAATGGACAAAAGACTTGCAATGCAGAGATTAAATGCTCAGACAGAATTGCAAATAGCGGATGCAATTGATGCGTCAATAAAAGAACAGCAATCAAAAAATAAGCAACCGTCTTTGATGCTTTTAGCCGAGCAAATGATGAATATTCGCAGACGTTATGATGCCCAAATGACACTTATGGCGGCTAATCGTAGTATGTTATCGTTAATCGGTTAGGTAGAAAATTTTAAAGGGGCTGGTTATTAAAACCAGCCCCTTTTTTTGTGGATTAAACGCATAAACCAAATTATTTTTCAACAATAGAAAGTATATAATTATTGTTAAAATATTTATTTGCAACGCGTAGAATATCGGATTCTGTAACACTATTAATTAGTTTTTCGTATGCACTATCAAATTGATATCCTAGGCCGGCGGTTTCGAACCATCCTAATGTAGAAGCTTTATCAAGGTTTGTTTCTTTTGACAGAGTATAGCGTCCGATAAGTTTTTCTTTAGCTTCTTGAAGTTCTTTTGTTGAAACATATTCACGTTTTAGAGTGTAAATTTCTTTAAATAACTTATCTTTGACTTTTTGGACATTATTTGGATTTGTTCCGATATACATAATAAATGTTCCGCACAATTTATTAGAAGAATATTGAGAGCCAAGTTGATAAGCGAGCCCTTCTTTTTCCCGGATATTTCTAAACATTCTGGAACTCATTCCGGTTCCAAGGATGGCATTTATCACTTTTAATGTTGCATAATCTTTGGTCGAATCAATTCCTGCTGCTTGCCAACCAAGAATTAGCCAAGCAGTTTGGAGATTAGTTATTGATTTTGTAACTATTTTGGGTGATTGGATCGCTGGAATTTTATCGTTGTAGAATGCGTAATTAAATTCTTTTGAATCCAATTTTGGAGTAAAGATATTCGAAAATTCGTTAAGAATTGCCGGAGTATCAACATTTCCGTTTACTGAAATTATAATGTTTTTGGGATTGAATATTGTCTTATAGTAATCTTTTATATTGTCATTTGAGATAGTTGGCAGACTTTTTTCGAGAATTTTATTTGAATTTGAATATGGAGCACCTTCAAAAATAAGGGTTTTAAATTCTTCCATAGCGACATTCAAGGGTATATCACGACTTTTTTTGATAGAAGAAAGCATATCATTTCGTGATTTGTTAATTTCTTCCGAATCAAGTGTTGCGTTATTAACTATTTCATTAAGGATATCAAGGGCTTTTGTTAAATCATTTTTTGTAGTGAGAACTGTTATCGAGTGAGTTTCACTTCCGGATGATGGTAAAATTTTTATCCCGTTATCTTCCAAAATATTTGCCAAGTTGTCTTTTGAATATTTTGCAGTTCCTTTTAAAAGTACAGAATTCATAAGATTTGCTGTTCCGGGTTTTTGCTCTAAAAATTCGCCCCCTTTTGTAGTTATGCTGATTGCGACAATATCATTAACGAAATTTGGTGTAATTAAAACTGAAGCCCCGTTAGGAAGTTCATATTTTTGAGTCCCGTTGAATTCGTTTAAAAATATTGCCGGTCTTTTCTGATTATCCTTTTGAGTTAAGCTTGCGATTGGTTTTTCGGCGGAATTTTCAGTGTTATTAATTTCAGGTAAAAGTATTGATATAGCAGATTGATTTTTATTAAGGTATTTTTTTGCGACAGCTTGAATTTGTTGAGGTGTAACTTTTTTGATATTAGCGATGTAATTTGTGTAATATTTTGTATCGTCAGTTGTAACAACGGTGTAGCCTAATTCGTTAGCGATGTTAGAAATAGATTCGCGCTCGTAGATAGTATCGCGCTCAATAATGTTTTTGGCGGTGTTAAGTTGATTTTGAGTCACTCCGCTATTTTGAATTTTTTCTATTTCAGTGAAAATGGCGTTTTCGAGATTGTTAATTTTTTCCGGTGCGAAATTGGCCGAAATATAGAAAATACCGTCATCTTTGGAGCCGGAATTGGCTGCTCCGATAGAATAGGCAAGTTGTCTGGAATCTTTAATTTCGCGATAAAAAACGGAAGTTCTTCCTTGTCCAAGGATTACGGAAAGTAGATCAAGCGGGTAGGAATCTTTTGCGTCAACCTTAACGCCTCTAAACCCGATTAGCATATATCCGATATCAGAAGGAAATTTTTCAATATTACGTCTTTGAGTTGTAATAGGAGGTTCATCAGGATAGGTAATTTTTGAAAGTTTTGTATTATTTTCGACTTTAAAATTTTCTTTAATTTTTTGTAAAACTGTATTTTTATCGATATCACCAACGATAATAGTTACCATGTTTGCCGGATGATAGAACTTGTTGTAGTAGTTAAAAATAGTTTCTCGCGAAACATTTTCTATAACTTTTGCAGAGCCTATGACTTTACGCTTGTAGGGATGAACTTTGTACATTAATTTAATAAGATTGTTGTAGGCGATGGAGTTAGGGGAGTTTAAATCTTTAGAAATTTCTTCGAGAACGACTTTTCGTTCTTTTTCCATTTCATTTTGGGGAATTGCTGGATTTAGGAGCATATCGGAATGCATTTCGAGTGCGAGATCAAAATCTTTAGAAGGGATAGTGATGTAGTAATGCGTAAAATCTTTGCTAGTAGCGGCGTTGTTAATTGCTCCTTTAGTTTCAAGGATTCTGTCGAATTCTCCGGTTGGATGTTTAGTTGTGCCTTTAAAAAACAGATGTTCCAGGAAGTGAGATATGCCGCTAATGGAATCATCTTCGTTGATGGAACCTGTTTTGATCCAGGTATCGATGGTTACAATCGGGTTATTTTTAACTTCTTGGATAATGACGGTTTGCCCGTTGTCAAGCCTGTTAACCGAAAAATTAGCTCCGAATGCGGACGATACGGATATGAATAGAATCGAAATTGCAATAAAAAATTTTTTCATGATATCCCCATTTCTTTTAATGAAAATATATTATAACAAAATGAATACCAAGTGAAGTAGTAAGTTGACTTATAAAGATAAATCTTGACAATTTATTATGGTTTATATAGGATAAAGGAAGTGATAATTAAATAAGGGCGTGTGGCAAGCCGAGCAGAGCCACGGATTGCGCGAAGCGCAAGGAGAGTCGAGTGCGAGTCAACGTAAACGTTGAGTTTTCGTTGCAAGC
>Ga0256404_1011558_pt1 | contig 11773 bp, 11 predicted proteins | sample RumenRJG_01DNA_FD_185990 | JGI IMG/M metagenome (GOLD analysis project Ga0256404, IMG submission 185990) | Bovine rumen microbial communities from Lethbridge, Alberta, Canada - RJG_01 | ecosystem: Host-associated > Mammals > Digestive system > Stomach > Rumen | place: Canada: Alberta | collected... | reverse complement strand
GTTAATCTGATTGTGAGCCATTGAGAGTTCTCCTTTGTGAATGAGAAGTTTGGTCGCTAATCATTTTACACGAGCCTCAATGGCTTTTCTACTATTCACTTTTGCGAACAATATTGTACTCTATCAAGAAAAAAGATGAGGAAGGCATGGGGCCGCTCACCGGAGATCAAACTTCTGTTCTTCTTTGGGGAGGAACAGCGCTGCTGGCGGTCTTGGCCGCGGCAGGGCTGATACTGAAGCGCAGAAGACGGTCATAACATTCCGATGGATACACGCTGAATGAACGTATGTTGATTCGGGTGCGAGCAGAGGAACGACCGGCAGGCGGTGCAGTCCGGGAAGTTTAAATCGGGAAAAACTGACATAGCCGTGAAATACGCGGCTATGTCTTTTTTTGTCTTTGCACGGCTGCGGCTGTGAAATTATAGCTGAAAACTAATCTGAGCAAATACTTGCAATCGCAAGCAAAAACGAATACAATAAATAAATAGGAACAAAATTCTCTGATCATCATAGATAAAAACAGCGGCCATGCAGGCATTACTGCTTACTGTGGACGCTGTTTTCAGGTTAGACGGATGAAGGATTCACTCGTCATAATTTTTTTGAATTCCTAAGTTCAATATTGTGATTCGGTCGCTTTTTTATTTTGTTTATTGAGACCTGAGAACCTGGAGCCGCGGGCTCAGAACCGCAGGGACATGCAGGAGAGTCCGCCGTCCAGCTTCCTGAACTCGGAGGTGTCAACGGTCAGGGTCTTGTAACCCAGATCCTGCACCTTCTTCAGTACGGTGGGATATCCCTCCGGCACGATGACGGTATCGTTGACCCAGATGCAGTTCGCCGCATAGGCCTCGTCTTCAGGGATCTCGGTCTTGTTGTATTTTTCAAAGTCCGGTTTGTTGACGAATTCTCCGGAAACCAGCATGTTGTTGTCTTCCAGATAGTTTACGCCGGTCTTCAGGTGAAGAACCTCCTCCAGTTTGACCTCGCTGCAGGTCATGCCGTATTTCGCCAGGATTTCAGTCAGCTGACGGATGCCTTCTTCGTTGGTTCTGGCGGATCTTCCGACATAGAAGTGGTCGCCGACCATCATGACGTCGCCGCCTTCCAGTGTTCCCGGCGCAGTGATGTGCTCAATTTTGTCCTCCGGGAAGAACTTGCGCACTGCATCGATGATTTCTTCCTTTTCCCCGTTTCTGGAGGGTGCGCCCGGATTAGTAATGATCGCACATTTGCTGGTGATCAGGGCCGGATCTTCAACGAATACGGAGTCCGGATATCTCTCGTCCGGCGGAAGAATGGTGATGTCCACGCCGCATCTGCTGAGAGCGCTGATGTAGTCGTCGTGCTGGCGCAGAGCTTTTTCATAATCCGGCTTGCCCGGGTACAGTCCGCTGGTGATGCCTTCTACAAGAGCTCTGCAGGGTCTTCTTACGATAACATGATTGAACTTCTTCATTGCTGTTCCTCCTGTTCCTGGATTTCCACGAATTAGTGATTGGTCGATGTATAATATATTATATACAATATATTATACATGTCAATAGGGTTTTGCTTTTTTTAAAATATGTTATAATAAGAAGAAATCAAGTGTGATGGAGGAGAAAACGGCAGAAAGGAGAAAATCTGATCAAAGACTGATGATTGGATTACAGGAACAGAAATGGAGAAATACAAATCTCTGAAGGACCATGTCTACGATTATATTGCGGAGCAGATTCTGGAGGGGAATCTTGAGCCGGAGGACAAGATTAACGAAGCTGCAATCTGTGAAGAACTGAATATCAGCCGGACGCCGGTGCGGGAGGCTCTGATTCAGCTCGCCTCGGAAGGCGTTCTGCACAACCGGGCCAGAAAGGGCTTCGTGGTGCGGGCGCTGTCGGAGAGGGAGGTGAAGGAGCTCTACGTGGTAATCGGCCTTCTGGACGGGTACGCCGCGAAAAGTGCCTGCAGGCAGCTGACAGAAAAGGATCTCGCCAATATGTCCTTCTATGTGGAAAGCATGGATGTGGCGATTAAGGCGGCGAATTTTGAGATGTATCACATGCAGCAGACGGCGTTTCACAATGTGTACACGCAGAAATGCGGAAATGATACACTGATTGAGCAGCTTGAGAAGATGAAAAGCAAACTGCTGAAGAAGAGCTATGTGGACGATCCGGAGGGAAAGACAAGGGAGATCCTGCTACAGACAAATCGAGAACACAGGGCGTTGCTGGAACTGTTTCAGAGGCAGTCCGGTGATGAATTGTTCGATTATCTCATGAAGGTTCACTGGAACCCGGAAAACGCGGCCTACGATGTCAGCAAATAGACACTGAAATGTCAGAAAGTTGACTGTTTTGAAGGGATTGAGGGTCCCGGAATATTAACTGTTGATGAAGCAAACTTTAAACTTTGATTAAACTTTATAAATATAGGAAGAAAAACGTTTTTTTCGGTTGCATTGCTAGATTCCCCGTGGTACAATCCGTAACTGTGGGAAAATTACTTTTGTAATATGTAACTATTGGAGGTTTGTTTTGCATCAGGAAATTATTGCCATCCTGATCTTTGTCGTAGTGATTGGTGCGATCATTACGGAGAAGGTGCACAGAACCGCTGCCGCGCTGGCCGGCGTCGTTCTGCTGCTGCTCTTCGGGATTCTGGATGTGAATTCGGCAATCGGGTATGTTGACTTCAATACCATTGGGGTATTGGTAGGCATGATGCTCTTTGTCGCTGTAATCAAGCACTCGGGATTGTTTGAATACATCTCGATTAAAGCAGCTAAGTTGTCTCATGGAGATCCGTGGAAAATCATGGTGGCGTTCATTGTAATTACCGCTGTCTGTTCCGCCTTCCTGGACAACGTGACCACCGTCCTTCTGATGGGACCGATGACAATCACGCTGGCTAAGATGCTGAAAATCGATCCGGTACCTGTTCTGCTGGGGCAGATACTGGCGTCCAATATCGGCGGAACCATGACCATGATCGGTGACCCGCCGAACATCATGATCGGCAGCGCCGCGGGTCTGACATTCGCGGATTTCCTTGAGAACACCGGAGTTGCCTGTGTGATCGGGCTGGTGGCGATGATTTTTGCCATGAAGTTTTTGTACAAAAAGCATCTGAAGGCAGATGCGGAAGCGGTGCAGGAAATCATGGAACTGGATGAGAAAAAAGCGATCGTCGATCCGCGTCTGATGAAGGAAGCGATCGTGATGATTGTGCTGATTATCATCGCATTCATGGTGCACGACAGGTTCGGTATCGAGAGCTGTGCGGTGGCGCTGACGGCGGCGGCCATTATGATGGTGATCGGAAAGCAGGATATTGAAGAGGTGGTCATGGACGTAGAGTGGCCGACGATTCTCTTCTTCTTCGGACTGTTCATCGTGGTAGGCGGTATGGTGGAAACCGGAGTTATCAAACAGCTGGCGACCATGATTATGGATCTGTCCGGTGGACATCCGATCGTGATGATGCTGATTCTGCTGTGGGCTTCCGCGATTCTGTCTGCGATTCTGGACAATATTCCGTTCGTGGCGACTCTGATTCCGCTGATCATTGCCATGGGCAAGCAGGGAATGGATATCACGCCGCTGTGGTGGGCGATTTCACTGGGAGCCTGCCTGGGCGGAAACGGCACTCAGATCGGCGCATCGGCGAACGTGGTGCTTTGCGGAATAGCAGGGAAAAACGGTTATCCGATTTCCTTCAACGAATATACCAAGGTCGGGTTCCCGATGATGATTCTCACGGTATTCATCGCGATGATTTTCCTGCTGGTGCGTTTTGCGATTCTGTAGTGAAAGGAGAATGCTATGTTTAGTGATCAGGTGGCAGACAATATTGTCAACAATATCCTGAGACAGATGGGGGCGACCAAGATCAAGACGATGCCGGGTTACATCAATATTGTGACCTTTGCGCTTTCGGAGGATTTCGTCGTTCAGTATGTGTATGAGATGAAGGAGAACGAGACAATCTACCTTCAGAGGGTGACGCCCTATGAGCATTTCATCGGGGAGCCTGAGAATACGGATGCGTTGGTCGCGGCGATCAAGGAGGATCTGGACAGTTATAAGCGTGCATTCGACAGCAGCAACTTCGAACTGTTCCTGAAGCTCGCTGACAAGGCGGAGAAAGCAAAGAAAATCAGGGAGAGGCTGTTTTTGTCAGACAAATACGCAGATCAGGTAGATCTGGTGAAGGTGGATGCGGCGCTTGACAAGGTGCTGGCTGCTCTGGAGGATGCTGAGAAAAATCTGTGTGACGGAGACAGAAAAGTTTCGGAATAGGCGTTCGGGGAAATGTTTCCTGTATGCTGCGCGGTTTGTGAAAACCGCGCCTTTTCTTTTTTGTTTTTGTACAAATTAAGGGTTCTGTAGTTTGACTTGAAATTCGCGAATGCTATATAATTAATGCGTACCCGGCACGCCTTAATTGATGCCTGTGCTCCGGGATTCATTTACAGTAGGGGGGAATTATGAAATATTCAGAGCACTATGAAGTGACCTGTCATGATGTAGATCAGAACAATCATATCAAACCGACGAATCTTGTTCGGTACATGCAGGAGACGGCGAATCATCAGATGAGAGATCGCAAGCCGTCGTATTACGACCTTTTTTTTGACGGCAAAGCGTTTATCGTCACTCGCATGAACATCAAAATTCATGCGCAGCTTCAGCAATATGATAAAATAGAGGCGCACACATGGATTTGTCCGGGGAAGGCGGCGACTTTTCCGCGCTGCTATGAGATTCTGCGCGGGGATGAGCTGGTGGCAGAGGCGTACAGCGAATGGGCGGTGGCCAACCGGATCACCGGAAAACTCTGCGGAACGAATGAAATTGATATCACAGAATACGAACAGGATGAGGCGCTGACGCTTTCGATTCCCCGGCGGTATCATTTCCCGAAGGATCTGCGGTTCGAGCCGGTGGGGGAGCACCATGTCTTTTACAGTGACTGCGATATGAACCGTCATATGAACAACGCAAACTATTCCGATCTGCTCTGGAATTATATCCCCGGGATATGTGAAAAGGAAGTGACTTCGATTAATATCCGGTTTATGCGTGAAGCCGCGCTGGGTTCTGACATCGAGATCTTCGCGTCCCGCCCTGAACTTGCACTCGGGCAGGATGAGGATGCAGAGGAACTCTATGCGTTCCGGACCCGGGTAGATGGCGCGACCAATGTGGAGTGCCTGATGGGAGTGCGGCGAACGGAAATACAGGAGGCACCCGAACCCGCACGGGGAACGGAAACGCAGAAGTCGCCGGAGCCTGTGCAGAAACCGGAGAGTCGGAAGGAATGAATTACACCTATATTCTCCGCTGCGGTGACGGGAGCCTTTACACGGGCTGGACAAACAATCTGGAGAAGCGCCTGGAGGCGCATAACGCGGGGCGGGGCGGCAGATACACCCGATCCAGGCTTCCCGTGAAACTGGTGTATTATGAATCTTTTGATACAAAAAACGAAGCGATGCGCCGGGAGGCGGCAATCAAAAAGCTCACCCGGCAGGAAAAAGAAAAACTTATAAAAGGGATCCGCTAATTTGGATACGATTTCAGAAAGGCCACAATATCTTGTGGCTTTTTTGTTATGTCTGGGAAAGAAAATGGTGTTTGGTGGAGAAAAGTGGTGTTAAATGACAATTCAGTGGTGAAAAATGTTTGAAAGGTGGTGTGAAGTGGTGTAGAATGGATTTGTATCAAAAGATAAAGGGGTAGAAGAGGAGTTCAGCCAAAATGTTCATGGGCACGTATTATAACTCCATAGATGCGAAGAACAGGCTGATCGTGCCCTCGAAGCACAGAGATCAGCTTGCAGGCAAATGCGTCCTGACGAAGGGGTTGGATACGTGCCTGTACATTTACTCCATGAACGAGTGGGATAAACTCACTGAAAAAATCGCGGAACTTCCGGAGTCGGATCCGAAGGTCAGGGAATACATCCGGGACCATTATGCGAATGCGGCCGAGTGTGAATTCGACAAGCAGGGAAGGATCGTTATTCCGCAGCCTCTGATCGATTACGCGAAAATCACCAAGGAACTGGTGACGATGGGGGCAATGAAGAAAATCGAAATCTGGAGCCGGGAAGTATGGGAGACTCCTGACAACGAGGGAAGCATGCAGACGGAGGACTACTCAGAAGCTCTCGCGAAGTACAATTTTTAGGAGCGGCTATGGAATTCAGGCACACGCCGGTGCTGCTGGATCAGTGCATCGAAAATCTCAATATCAGACCGGACGGCATCTATGTGGACGGAACGTTAGGGGGAGGGGGACACTCCTTTCATATCTGTGAACGTCTGTCAGAGCAGGGAATGCTGATCGGAATAGACAGGGACAGGGATGCGCTGGAAGCGGCAGAGAAACGGCTGCGGGAATTCAGCTGCAGGATGTACTTTGTTCAAAGCAACTACGCTGACATCAGGACAGTACTGGCGGAAAAAGGGATAGAGAAAATAGACGGGGCTCTGCTGGACATCGGCGTTTCCTCCTTTCAGTTGGATAACGCAGAGAGGGGTTTTTCGTATATGCAGGATGCGCCGCTGGATATGAGGATGAACAGGGAGGACGATCTGACTGCATACGACGTGGTCAACAGTTATGACCGGGATGAACTGACACGGATCATCCGGGAGTACGGAGAGGAACGCTGGGCCTCCAGAATCGCGGCTTTCATTGTGCGGGCGCGCGCTGAAAAAGCCGTAGAGAGTACGTCGGAACTGGTGGAACTTATTAAGGAAGCCATTCCGGCCAGGGCGAGGCGGTCAGGTCCGCATCCGGCGAAACGGACGTTTCAGGCGATACGGATTGAAGTGAACGATGAACTGGGCGAATTGTCGCGGGCTGTTGACGAGTATCTGGATGTGATGAATCCGGGCGGAAGACTCTGTATCATTACCTTCCACTCCCTTGAGGACCGGATCGTCAAACAGAAACTGCAGAAGAGAGCGGATCCGTGTACATGTCCGCCGGAATTTCCTGTCTGTGTGTGCGGGAAAAAGGCCGATATCAGAAAGGTGACGCGGAAACCAATCGTGGCGGAAGCATCGGAACTGGATTTGAATCCACGCGCCCGGAGCGCCAAATTGCGGGTGTGTGAAAAGATTTAGGGGTCAATCATGAGTGTAATTGATAAGAGAAGAATACTGGCGGCGATCGTCATGATCGGCTGCATCTGTGTGGCGATGGTGGTGATGACCGCATACGCGGCGGAAATACGCTGTGAGAACAATGCTCTGATCGCGAAGAACAAGGCGCTGCAGGGTGAAGTGGATACACTGGACGTGAAAATTAAAACAGCCAATAACGTAGATCACATCGAGAAGGTGGCGAAATCGAAACTGGGGATGGTTTATCCGACCTCAGGCAACTGTGTTTATCTGAAAGACAGCGATAAGCCCAGGCGCAACTTCGCTGCGGTGATCCGTAAGGAAGCATATAATTAATCCTTTATTCTTGATGCGTTTTCTATTATAATTGAATAGACAGTGACCAGACAACTTCATACAGAAACGGCTGTCTGGTTTTTTCGTAATGAACAGGAGTGGTTCAGACTATATGTCAAAGGTCGGGATGAGAAGCAAGAAAAGAGTCATCATCGTGTTCCTGATGATACTGGCTCTGGTGCTGGTGCTTGCTCTGCGGACTGCGTGGATTCAGGTCGTCAGGGCAGAGGACTACAGCCAGAAGGCGATCAGCCAGCAGATGAGCGACAGTACCATCGAGGCGAACCGGGGGGTGATTTATGACAAAAACGGGAAGGAGATGGCGTCCAGCGCCATCTGTTATTCCGTGTGGGTCCGGCCGGCGCAGATAACAGAGAACTACGTCAGCGACACCAAACTGGATGAGATTTCCACAAAGCTGGCGGTGATCCTCGATATGAAGGCGTCCACTATTAAGAGTCGGCTGAAATCCAAGTCGAATCTGGTTCGTCTGGCGAAATATCTGGATAAAAAACAATGCGATAAGATTCGGGAACTGGATATCACAGGCCTTGAGATAACGGAGGGTACGAAGCGCTACTATCCGCTGGGTACGACCGCCGCGAAGCTTCTGGGGAGCGTTACCGACGACAATGTTGGACGCAGCGGAATCGAAGCGCAGTTCGATAACTATCTGAGCGGAGTTTCCGGAAGGTGGATCAAGGAAACCGACCTCAACGGGGATACTCTGTCCTACGGCTCGCAGAAACTTTATCAGGCTAAGGACGGATATAATCTGTATCTGACCATAGATGAGGTGCTCCAGAACTACGCTGAAAAGGCAGTGGCCGCTGCGATGAGAAAAACGCAGGCGAAACGGATCATGTGTCTTGTCATGAATCCGGAGACAGGGGATATTCTGGCATGCGTCACGAATCCATCCTTTGATCCCAATAACGCGACGGAGCCGATTTCCGGGACGGAACTCGCCTCCTTCAATAAAATGACGACCAAGCAGCAGACGAACTATCTCAGCCAGATGTGGAGCAATCCCATCGTCAGTGATCTTTACGAGCCGGGTTCCACCTTCAAACTGATCACAACCTCTGCGGCGCTGGAGGAGGGGGTGACGACGCCGACTGCGCGATATTATGACAGCGGCTCCATTCTGGTGAACGGAACACGCCTATACTGTTGGAACAAAGCAGGGCACGGCAACCAGACCCTTACCCAGGCGGTCGGAAATTCCTGCAATACGGTGCAGGTTCGTCTGGTGGAGAAACTTGGAAAAAAGAAATACTACAATTATTTGGAAATGTTTGGAATCACAGATAAGACGCATGTGGATCTGCCCGCGGAAACTTCCGCAATTATCAAGAGCGAATCCTCGCTGAGCAGTGTGGATCTCGCAACAATGTCCTACGGACAGGGCATCGCGCTGACGCCGATACAGATTCTGACGGCAGCCTGCGCTATCGGAAACGACGGCGTTCTGATGCAGCCGCGGATCGTCAGCAGAATGACTGACAGCAGCGGGAAAACAGTAAAGACATTTAAGACAAAGAAGGTCCGGAAGGTCATCTCCACGAAGACTGCGAACGAAATGAAGGACATCATGGAATACGTGGTTGAAAAGGGCGGCGGCAAAAACGCGGCAGTCGCGGGCTACCGGATCGGAGGCAAAACCGGTACTGCGGACAAGGTTGTGAACGGAAAATATACGAAGGACACCTATTCCTCCTTCCTGGGCATGGCGCCGATGGAAAATCCGAAACTGGCGGTTCTCGTCGTTGTGGACAGTCCTAAGGGAAGTCAGTACGGAAGTGCGGTTGCCGCACCGGTGGCGGGAGTCTTCTTCAAAAAGGCGCTGACCTACATGGAGATCAGTCCCAGGTACACCAGTTCCTCAGAGAAAAACCAGAATGTTGTTTATCTTCCCAGGCTTACCGGGAAAACCTATGCACAGGCTGCGGCGATCCTGAGTAAAAAGGGACTTAAATATCAGGTGAGTCCGGCCATTAAGAACGGAAAAACTGATTTCAAAATTGTGGATCAGTACCCGAAGGCCGGAACCAGAGTGAATAAAGGCGATACAGTATATCTTTACAGAAAGTAGAGGAATGTAAAATGGATGCCATTACGATCAGAGAAATCGTAGACGCAACAAGCGGTCAGCTGCTGTCCGGGAAGGAGGACGCTGTTGTCACGGGCGTGTGCACGGATTCCAGAATTTTTCAGCAGGGCGATCTGTTTGTGGCGCTGCTGGGAGAAACTACTGACGCGCATCGCTTTGTCCGTCAGGTCGCAGAGCAGGGAGGAAAAACCTTCCTGATTTCTGAAAGAGACGCAGCAGAGGCGCTCGCTGACGCGAACGTCATCCTGGTGCAGGACACGCTGGCGGGACTTCAGGCGCTGACCCATTACTACCTGGACAAAATCGGGGTCGGGAAAATTGCGGTGACAGGAAGCGTCGGAAAGACCTCCACCCGGGATATGGTCTATTATATCCTGAGCGAAAAGTATAAGACGGGACGTCCCATCAAGAACTACAACAGCGATGTTGGAATCCCGCTGACCGTGTTCACCTTTGACTCTACGATGGAGATGGCGGTTCTGGAGGAAGGCATGGAGCACGCCGGCGAGATTCACCGTCTGGCAGATATGACCAGACCGGAAGTGGCGATCATCACGAATGTGGGGATCAGCCACCTGGAAAATCTGGGCTCCCGGGAAAATATTTACAGAGCGAAGATGGAGATTACCGATTTCTTCGGCAGAGATAATGTCCTGATTATCAATGAATCCTGTGATCTGCTGAAGCGCAGCAGGATTCACGGCGATTACAGGGTGATTACCGTAGGCGAAACTGGTGCAGAGGATTATGTGGTCTCCGATATTAGGGACATGGGCCTGGAAGGCGTGAATTTTACACTTACGACGGGCGGAGAATCCCGGGAATTCCGGCTGAACGTTCCGGGTGCGCACAACGCTCTGAACGCAGCGCTCGCTGTCGCAGCGTGCGCGCGGTACGGCGTCACTATGGATCAGGCGGCGGAGGGACTGCTTAAACTGCAGCTGACCGGGAAACGCCTTAAGGTCAGAGAAGCTCGCGGGATTCGTGTGCTGGATGATTCCTACAACGCCGCGCCGGATTCAGTGAAGTCTGCAATCCGCACCATGGAGGCGACGCCGGCGGAACGCCGGGTGGCAATACTGGGCGCAATGAACGAGCTTGGTGACGACACGCCTGCGCTCCACTATGAAGTCGGGAAATATGCGGCGGAACACGGGATTTCGCTTGTCATCGGGATAGAACCGAAAGCGGCGGAAATCGTAAGAGGCGCACGGGGGGCCGGCTGCAACGCTTTGTATTTTGATGAAAAGGAAGATCTGTATCCGGAGCTTCCGAAACTTTTGAAGGAGGGCGATCTAGTGCTGACGAAAGCTTCCATGACCAGGCACTTCTGGGAGATCGCCGACAAAATCATTAACGGATAGGGGAAAGAAACATGAGAGCTTATCAATTTGGTGTTGTTATTGTTCTGGCGGTCATCGCAAGTGTTGTGCTGACCTCCATCGAAATTCCGATTCTGAAGCACAGGCAGTTCCAGCAGTTCATCCGCGAGGACGGGCCGAAATCCCACCTCAGAAAACAGGGAACGCCGACGATGGGCGGAATCGCAATCTATGCGGCCATCGTCATGTGCACGATTATCGGTACGCGTCCGACCCGCGATACCTGGATCATCATCCTGGTCGGTCTGGTGTTCGGCCTGATCGGATTCCTGGATGATTTCATCAAGGTCACTGAGAAACACAACCTTGGACTGCGTGCATGGCAGAAACTGGTTCTGCAGATTCTGGCCGGCGTCCTGTTCGGTATCTACATCATGAAGTTCACCGATATGGGGAGCCAGGTCTGGGTGCCGTTCATCGATCGCAATGTTGATTTCGGAATCTGGTTTGTGCCCTTCGTTGCCTTCGTCCTGGTAGCGATGGCGAATTCCGTGAACCTGACAGACGGAATGGACGGACTCTGCGGCGGAGTATCCGCCATCTTCGCGTTCTTCTTTGCGATCGTTGCGAATATATTCGCCAGCTATCCCAGTGCATTTTATCTGTGCGCGGTCTGCGGTGCGTGCATCGGCTTCCTTGTATATAACAAATATCCGGCCCGGGTGTTCATGGGCGATACGGGCTCAATGGCTCTGGGCGGAGGCATGACGGCGGCGATTCTGCTGACAAAGGCAGAACTGCTGATCCCGTTTGCGGGCTTTGTCTTTGTGATGGAGGCACTGTCGGTGATCATTCAGGTTGTTTCGTTCCAGACCA
>Ga0256404_1011556_pt1 | contig 11774 bp, 16 predicted proteins | sample RumenRJG_01DNA_FD_185990 | JGI IMG/M metagenome (GOLD analysis project Ga0256404, IMG submission 185990) | Bovine rumen microbial communities from Lethbridge, Alberta, Canada - RJG_01 | ecosystem: Host-associated > Mammals > Digestive system > Stomach > Rumen | place: Canada: Alberta | collected... | reverse complement strand
ATCACAAATTGAAAGAGGAAAAAGAACGCCAAGTTTTAAAAGGATGGAACTATTAGCTAAAGCTCTTAATATAGAAGTCTATAAATTATTCATGCCTTTTGTAAATTAACACACGATTTGAGAAAAAAGAACAGGGGGTTTGATAATTGTATTTGTGCAAAAATTATACCCTGCAGGCTTTATGATATAATATCTTTGCTAGTATCGTAAGGACATATAAGTATATTATTTAATTGAATTACGGAAAAGGTGACAATATGAAGTTATTAAAAAAATTAAAAAATAATATTAGAAATCCTATTTTCTTGAAATTTTTACCTGATGGAAATCAATTTTTAGGTCACATGCCAAAATTAAAAAAAACAAAAATTAGTATTAAAGGATCTAATAATATATTGTTTTGTGAAGAAAATGTTATTATAGAAAATTCCAGTGTTGTATTTAATGCAAATAATTCTTTAATATATCTCTGTTCAGGGAAACATAGATATGATATTTCTATTTATAACAACTCAGTATTTTATGTAGGTAAAAATAATTATTTCAATCCCTTTGGAAGCAAAGTAAAAATTATTATATCAGAAGGAAAAAACATTTTAATAGGCAATAATAATCTTTTCTCTTTTAATATATTTATTCGGACAGCTGATCCGCATTTAATATATGATGTAACTAGTCATAAAAGATTAAACCTGAGTAAAAGTGTATATATTGGAGATCATATCTGGATTGGACAAGATACAACAATTCTAAAGGGTACCCAGATATATTCAGGAAGCATAATTGGGACTAAAAGCTTGGTTACAAATAAAATAATACCTTCTAACGAAACTTGGGGAGGTAACCCTGCTAAAATACTGAAAAGGAATACTTTTTGGGAAGGGTCTTGCGTACATTCTTGGAATGAAGAATTAACTGAAAAGCGTATAATATACCCTTCAGATCAGTACATATACAATATTGACGGAAGCAATATTCTTTATGAAGAAATAGAATATAAGCTGCAATCGTTATTATATGCTAATGACAAGTTATTATATTTACAAAATATACGGCAGGATAAAAATAGATTCTGTAAAAAATAAATGCAAAGCTTGTAGGGTGTAGAACAAAATGTGCAAAATTGCGGACATTGTTGTTACCAAAATCGGACATTTAGGACTTTTATACTCAACCTATTTCCGACCATTTAATATCGCTAATATTTACTAAACTTGGGATAACTTTCATATTTACCCCTTTATCACTTCCGACTAAATGTCCTGAAAAAAGGTACCTTTACAGTAAATCTTGTTTTAAAATTTTTGCAACTTTTTTGCGACATGCACGAATTTTTGGCACAAAAAATACCCTAAAAGGGTTGATAGGAGAACAAAATTTTCAAAAAAATAAAGCAATAACGATATAAATTAATGGTTATAATTGACATAATAACAATGTATATTTTTCTCAAAATTTTTGCTAAAATTTAAATTTATTTTTGATTTTTCTTATCTTCTTCTTTTTTCTCTTTTATTAAAGGAACATGCTTACTCATTCTTGATAATCCGCTTTTTGCGGCATAAGAACTGTTAGTTTCTATTGTAATCTTACTTATATCATCATCTGATGGTATTGGTATAAAAGTTATATATTTATCATCTTTACAAATTAAGAGTTTAGGTTTATAGCATTCTATTTTTAAATTTCTTTTATTTTTACTTCTTTCTAAATATTTTTTACAAAATAATGTATTACAAGCATATTGGTAATATGGTCTTGTATCATATAAAGCTTCTTCTAAATCTTCTGCTTTAAACAAATCATTATCTAACATCTTGTAAAGTAACGATAATATGCGTTTTGTATTATGTTGATATTTATATTCGTGTGGATAATAGAATGTCTTGCTACAATCATTACAAAGATAACGTTGTCTGCCATTATGTTTTCCGTTTTTCTTAATGTTTGTACTACCACATTGGCATTTTATTTCATTATCATTTTCTGTCATATTGATATTTTACATAAAAAATAGCAATATGACAATATATTAGTCTAATTTGTATTGTCATTTCTCTGAAAACTATTGTTTTTTCTGAATTTTTAACTAGAAGTAAAAAAATATATATGTTCAGTAAGATACTCTGTCAGTAAAAACAGAGGAGGTTAAATTTGAAAAATCAATCAACAAAAAAAGTGTTTGAAGATTTTACACAAAACTCAATATCTGATGAAACAGCAAATGAAATTGAAAAAAATCTTAAAGAATATTTTTCAACAATAGTTGAATGGTTAGAGATAAATAAGAAGGAGGATAAACAAGAAAATGAATAATATTGACACATTTGTGGTTAATGTATCAAGTTGTTTATACAACGCAGATGAATTTATACAAAAATCTAAATTCGACAGTATTTATGCTTGTATAAACAAAGATGATTCATTAAATTTGCGTGTAAGTGCAAAGGTACTAAAAACAAAAGATGATATTGGAAGTATATTAAATATTTCTGATATTGAAAAATTATTACCTATAATAAAAGAATTTACAGGAATTAAAATATCAACAGATGCTTTATTAAATTCTAAACTTACAAGGGTTGATATAAAAAAAGATATACATTTTGAAGACGCACTACATGATGTTATCTCTTCATTACGTGAAATTTTCAGTTCATGTACAACAAAAAACGAAGTACTAACTTACTACAACAAAGTAGGGTATAATAACAGTTTACTAATAAAATCAACATTTAAGACTGTTAAAGATTCTCTTTGTATATATAAAAAACTTAATGAAATGTATTTGAAACGTAATAATGATAATGGTTATTATTATAGCTTTTCGGATGAATTTATACAAAGTTATAAAAATGTTTTACGCTTTGAACGTAAGATTCAATGGGTAAAAGCTTTAAGAAAAGCTTTACATGTTTCAAATGATGAAAAAGTAACTTTGAAACATATATTTGATTGTACTTTTGATTTGCTCGGAGAAAAGGTTAACAGCTTGATTGGTAATATTAAGGAGGTTGCATAGTGAAAGTAATAGATTTATTAAAAAATGCAGGAATAGATAATCTTCTAGATAAATTCAATAATAATTTGAAGATGATAAAAGATTATATCATTCGTGAATGCAAGATAATTAACAAAAATAAGGTAAATTATGTAATGAAATTGATAAAAAAACGGCAAAAAGAAAGATTAATTTCAGCTATTTCAAAAACATCAATCAAAAATAATGTACTTAAGGTATTAAAGGAGGAATTTTAAAATGTATAATTTTCATCAAAAAGGTTATATAGCTGTAGGTAATACATTTATAAAAAGTCTTGGCTGTACTCTTGCAGTTGTTTTAGAACGTATATTATCTGAATATCAACAAGCAGAAAAAAACAATCTGCTTTATGATAATTACTTTTGTATAAATTTAGCTGATGTTGCAATGCAAACAGGATTAAAAGAAGAAGAATGCTTAGAATCATTAAATAAATTAAATGGTCTAGGTCTGATTGAAATAACTAAATTTGAAAAATATTTCAAAATTTTCATAAAAGAAACAAATATCATAAATTTTGAAAAAGTAAAAGAGCAAGAAATTGGGTATAAACCTTGGAATTATTCTATTTACAAGACACAAAAAGAAGGTTTTAATCTTATGCTTCGTTCAAACAATAATACATCATCAAAAGATGATAGTTGGATGTATGAATTAGCACGAGATGAAAATGGAAACGTAATACAGTTTTAAGTAGAAAGGATAAAATATGAATAACATAGAAATAAAAATCGGAAAAAGAGTTATAAAATTACCTTATTGTAGAGGTTACTTATTTGAGATAAGTGATGAATATAAAAATAAGATTAAAAATACGTATATAAATAAAGTTAAAATAAAAATATCGAATGAAAAGAAAAAAATAAAGAAAAGAGTAATACTACATTTAAAAAAAACTCGTCAGTATGATGAAACACTAGTCAAAAAACTGACTCAAGAATGTTTTGACAAATTTTTAGATAGCATTGATATAAGCGATAAATAATAAATATTCAGGACAGTATTAACTAACTGTCCTTTTTGCTTCAAACATTCACGTACAGCTAGTTATATGCGAGTTTAACATGCGGTAAATGCTAAATATTCAGGTTAATGTATGTAAATGCAAAAACGCTTAAAATCACTATGTTTTTGCGTTGCTAAGAAATAAATAAATTTTGGGAGTCCATAAAATAAAAATTTATTATATAAAACAAAAAACTATGGACTTTAAAAACTAACAAAATAATAAAAAAAGAAAGGATTTAATAAAAATTTAAAAAGTTATTTATTTGATGATAAATCTGCTTTCAAACATTTTTGAGTGTGTTTTAGTGCTTCAAGATAATATATTCGTTCTTCTTTTGTTTTAGCAGATTTTAAAATATTTAAGGCTTGAACAAAGTAATTATCAGGGATTTCAATTTCTTTACTTAATTGATTATCAAGAAGTGTACAGAGATTAAAATCAAATTCTCTTGATATAGATTGTGCAATTTTTAAAGAGGGTAAACATTTTCCTGTCTCAATTCTTGACAATTTTTTGTAATCAATTCCTATTTTTTCAGATAATTCCTCTTGAGTTAAACCTTTTAATCGTCTTAACTCTTTTATTTTTTCACCAATAATACAAGCTTCATTGCAATTTTTCTTTTCTGACATGACAATCCCTTTCTTATTATTCTGACTAAAATTCGCACTATATAAAACTCTATTTATGAGAATTGATAATTTATAAATTCTCAAATATTGCGAATTGTTTTTCTTTATGTAAGAATGTATGCGTGAAAAAGATTTTAGAAATACAGGCATGGAAGATTTTGAAAAAGTTTTAGATGATTTTTTTAATAGTTGGAAAGAGGATAAAAATTGTAGATTTTTATCATGGGAACATTGTTATACTTTCTTTAAAACCAAAAAAGAAACTATATTAAAAGATAAAAATATGCTTGATTTAGCAAGTTTGAATTTATCTTTTTATCTTGCAAGTTGGGGAATGTATCGTGGTTCTTCAAATATACTTTGGAAAGATTATAAAATACATAATGAGTTAATAAAAAATTTATTAACTAGCTGTAAAAATTTATTTAGCGATAACGTAGAGTGGAAAAATGTAAATAAGGCTAAACAAATTATTGAAGAACATTACGCAAATTTAAAAATTACTCCAACAGATACACTAATTACAAAAGTTTTATTAGGTATTTTTGGTTGTGTCCCTGCTTATGACAATTTATTTGTAAACGGATTAAGAGAATATAATAAAAATCATAAAAATATCCCTCAAAAATTTAATGAAAGTAGTTTTAATCAACTGCAAGAATTATCAAAGGAAATAGAGCAAAAACCAGAATATAAAAACTATCCACCAATGCATTTAATTGACGCATATTTTTGGTGGACAGGAGGCGGAAAAAATGCTTACAAAAATCGTGAAAATAAATAGCTTTTAGTTGATATTAAATAAAAAGGAGAAAGTTATGTCAGAAGAAACAGTAAGATGTCCAAATTGTGGAATTGAAAACAATATTGATGAAAACAATAAATTTTGTACTAATTGTGGATATACACTTCAAAATAAATTTATAACAAAACTACCAATTGTAGCATTAGGTTTAGTCGGAATATTTTTTATTTTCATTATTCTATCTTTTGCTTCTTATAAAAATTCTGATTTAACAAAACTTCAAGATAGTATTATAGAAAAAGATATTTCCACATTAAATCTAGCTATTACTATGGGATATGCAATTGATGGAAATTATAACAATACGGATGAACTTATAAATAAAGGAATAATTGACCGTTTAAATATAATAAAGAAAGAAAACAATAAAATCATATTAAATGATAGTTCATTAATTATTAACAAATTAAGAGAAAATTGTTCTAATCAAGCATATGGAAATCCTAAAACTACAGCTTGTGCAGAGATTATTGTAAATACAGATATAAAATTTTTGGAAAAAATAAGATTTGAACAAGACCAAAAAAGTGTATTATTATATCTTTTCAAAAATGGGGTTGTTCAGCCATAAATAATATCATCAAGGAGTAAAATATGTCAGAAGAAAAAATTATTATTAAAAGGAAAAAATCTTTTGAATTTCCTGTATTATTTGAAATATTAGGTTTCATTATACTTGTATTTCTTATTATTATTGGTTTTATAGCTAAATTTAGAATTGGAACTGTTTTTAACTTTAGTACAAGTACAAGAGAAGAAACAGTATTTCAACAAATGTATGATTTAACTGGTAATATTGGAGAGTTATTAGAACAAATAGGAAATCATTTTGATTTTTTAATTATAGTATTAATAAGTCTATTAGCTATTCTTTCATTAACATGTATTCTAAAATTCCATAATATTGAGCGAAAACTTATAGAGAACCAAGAACTTATATTAGAAATACTAGATAAAACAAAAGCTATGGCTAAAGACGAAAATTCTTTAGTTCAAGATACACAAAATACACCAAATAAATGCCCAAACTGTGGAAAAGAATATAACTTAGGTGATAAATTTTGTGGTTCTTGCGGTGCAAAATTAAATTAATATTTATTCTGGAGAAATATAAAAATGTATTGCCCAAACTGTGGAAGTGAGATTCAAGAAAATCAAAAATTTTGTAGTAATTGTGGTACAAATTTAGAAGATACTATAAATTCAAAAAATGAAAATGCTTCTGAATCTGTAGAAAATAATGATACAAATACAGAAGAACAAAATTTTGATATATATAAAAAGGCAGCAACACATTTAAATAAAACTGCAAAAATAATAAGCATAATCGCATTATGTATAATTATTTTAGCTTTAACTGCCTTTGGTATAAGAGAATACAAACAATATCAAAAAGATATTGAACCTTTGTCAGTATCAAAAGTTCGTTTTGATATGGGTAATATTTCGTTTGATATAAAATATGATACCAATTATCGTCAAGCAATTATATGTGAAATATTTGAAGATATTATTGCGGAAGATTGGCTTATAGGATATTTTAAAGACTATTATGACAATGATTTTTCTGTAAATATTGATAAAGATGAGGTTATTTCTTATCCGATTGATATAAAAAGTAATAATATAAATATTGTAAAAGGTGAAAGACCAGTAGTAAAATATGAAATAACTGATGTTACGGCAAAAGATTTTGCAAAGATAAAAGAAACTTTTAAAATCGGTATAGATAGGAGAGGTTCGATAAGTGTTTCAATCTCTAATGCTTTGGATAAAAATGTCAAAAATAGAAATCGTGTAAAAAAAGAATATTTGACTTGGAAGAAAAAGGTAGAAGCTCAAAAAGAAGCCGAACGTAAACAAAAAGAATGGCAAGAAAAAGTTTTATCAAGTTGTGTTTATAAAACATCAGACGGGGTATGTTTTACGACAACAATTTTTGATGTTGAGCCACTATTAGAGGGTAAAAATTTAGAAACAAAAAATTATTGGCTTGGTGCTAAAGATTATTGTGAAAGTAGAGGTTATAAGTTACCTAGTGATGATGATTTAAGGTCATTATTTCACGATTTTCTAAAAGTTGAAATTAATGCAGGCATGCAAATTAAAACTTTTAAAGATATGAATACTACTGATATTCCTTTAAATTATGATGTCGTAAAAAGAATTGCTCCTGACGAATTTTATAATTATAAAGGTCATGATAAAGAATGGAAATATATAACTTTTTGGGAAAATGAACTATTTGATAATGAAAGAGCATATATAAGAAGACTATCACATGATAGAAGTTTTTCTGCAAATTCATATGAAATATATCAAGATATAGCGAATTTAGATGATTCCTATAAAAAAGGTATCTGTGTTTATAATCCAAATGGAAAACCTCACAAATCTTTAGTTCAAATACAAAAAGAAAAGATTGAAAAAGAAAAAAAAGATTTAGAAGCAAAAAAGAAACAAAATGAAAGAGATATTGAAAATGCGTTATTTTAGATTAAATGCCAAATTTTTTTTGAAATTATTTGTATTAGTATGTTTTTTATTTAGTGGGTTTTCTCCTGCTTATAGTTATAATAACAGTCAGATATATCCTGCTGTTCCTTTGATTTATATTTCATCATTTGATTCACCTTTTAGTGATGTTGAATATGATTCAAAAAAAAGAGCTTTAAGATGGGCATATAATCAAGCTAAAGGATTTTATAGAAATCAACAATACGAACAAGCAAGAAAAGAATTAGACAAGGTATTGGTTTATTATCCTAATACCCCTTTGTTTATGTTGCTTAAAAGTCAAATTGAAGATGTGCTTGGAAATAACAGCGTTGCTCTTGAATATGCAAATAATATATTAAATTATTCTCAAAGTTATGAATTATATGCTTGGAGAGCATATTTATTAGCGAAATCGGGTAAAGAATCTAATCTTAATGGCTTTAGGAACGATATAAATAATGCAATACTATATCATAAATTACATCCTAATGAAGAAGAATATGCTCGTTATGAAGATTATAAACGCAAAAAACTTCAATATTATCCTATACTGTGGGCATATATTGATGATAAAAGTATTCCTACCACAATGAAAGCAGAAGTTTATAAAGCTCTTATTACTAATTTGAATAAGAAACAAGGTTTAATTGAATCTATCCCTGTAACAGCAAGTTACATACAATTTATTTTTAGTTTAGATAATTCAGACCCTCTTTTTGCAAAATTAGGGAAATCAAAAAATGATATTTTATCATCATACATAGCTCTTCAAAACGGTCAATATACTTCTTTTATAAAAGGTATTGCAACAACTGCAAGCGGAAATACACGAGTTGGTCTTAACCAAATATTAAATGCTTTTAGTCAAACAAATGATAATGTCGCAAGATTAAAATATATAACAGCTATGGTTGGAGATTCTTTAAGAATTTTAAGACCAACACCAAGAAAAATTGATAGCTATGGAATAGGTTTACAAATCGGTTATGATGCAAATTTAAGAAACATAAAAATTACTAAAATATTAAATCAAGATTTAATATCTAAAGGAATAAGAGAGGGAGATGTTATTACATCAATTAATGGGAAAAATTTATATTCTATAAATGATATAAATCAAATTGGAGAAATGATGAGAGGGAAAAAAGATACAACGATAGAACTTGAAATACCTCGAATACCGGAAAAAATAGTTGCAAAAAGAAATTACCATACGCAACAAGTAGTATATGATTATTTTTATTTACCAAAATCTGTAAAAATAAATGGGTCTTATACTAACAATATAAGAATTCTGCCTTATTCATCTGAGCCTTGCGGTATGATAATGCATCCTAAAGGAAAAGCAGAACTGGCAAATCCAAGTTATAACCAATATACAATGTAATTTTATATTAAGTGAGGAGATAGAAATGAATTGTCCAATTTGTGGAAAAGAAATACAAGAAAATCAAAAATTTTGTTCAGGATGCGGTGCAAATATTAAAATAAGCAACATTAAAAATCAAATAATAAAAATTTTTCATAATAAAATTTTTATAGCTATATTTATAACTCTTATTGTTTTAACAATAGGGTTAATAGTATTAGGGTTTTATTTAAATATTGGTTCAAAAGGAACATATAAGTCCATTATACCTATTGAAAAATCTCAACTCGAAAAAACATCAACAAATGAATTATTAAATATAGCTATTCAACAGGATAAAGATTTAACAGAAATAATTCCAAAATTATCTCAAAAAAATGCAAGTAAGCTTTTTGAAACTTTTTATATAAATCTTACTAATCTTGTTGAAAATATGAAAGTTGATGATTTAGATATAAAAACAATAACGACAAATAACGAATATATATATCAATTAAATCCTGATACTAAACTTATTAATTATGAAGTAAATGACTGGACAGGAATATGGATTAATAATGAGTATCTTAATGAAAAATATTCAAAATATCTTAATACAGAATGGCAAGATTATTTAAAATTAGTATCTAAGGATACTATTGATGGTATAGAAAGAGGATATAATGTAGATGGTAAAGAACTTGTTGATGAAATAATTGCTTGGCAAGAATTTAAAGGAAAATATCCTAATTTTGTATTATCTCAAATAGTTAATGATAATATTAAAGCCGAAACTGAACATATAATTTATCATGATTATACTTTTTCAGAAGATGACGGCTCTATATCAAAAGAATATAAAAAAGGATATGAAGAATTTTTAAAGCGTGTTGACAATAAAATTCCTGAATATCAAGTAGTTAAAAATTGCTATGAAGAATTAAAAAAGAATTGTTATAAACCTAATTCTAAATTTTTTGAAATTTTAAACGAATATAGTCCTAATGATTTTTATAAAGAACAAGCAGAAAATTCACAAGAACAAGATGTAATATCAAAATTAGAATCACAAGAAACATGGAAAAAAGTTAGAGAGCATATATATGTAAATCCAGATTCTATTAAAGATATTGACTTAGCAGATGTAAAATGGAGACAAGGAGAATTTAAATTTTATAAAGGTGCGGAGGATATGGATGCAACATTAGAATTTGAGGAAAATAAAAAAGCAATATATGCTATATATACAGTTATAATTGGATATGATGATGCTATGGATTTTAAATCTTATGAATACTTTGACAAAAATAATAAATATATATCGGGATTTGAAGCAAGAGCTTTTACTTCAGATAAATACACTGATTATGAATATGGTAAATTTTATTATGATATCTTATTTGGAAATAAATAAATTATAAAAACTTTTCTAATTCATCATTAAGCTTTTTAAAATCAATATTTTCAGAACATTGTTGTTTTTGATTTTGCAAATATGCAATAGTACTTTGATGTCTTTCTTTTACTTTTAAAATTTCTTGCTGTAATCTATTTATCTCTCGATTATAGCTATCTTTTTCTGCTTGAATTTTCTTTGCAATTTCTTCTTTGTTCATTTTATTCCTCCTATATTTTAATATAAAAATTTACTTCAAAAGTCTTATTCTATCTTTAATACGACCGTTTAAACTTTCGTCATCAAGAGCATAAAAACGAGTGAATTTTTTGCTAAGGGATTGGATAATAAAAATATAAAATATAGGTTTTTACGATACTGTAAGCAAAAGGATTTAAAATATGACTACATTTTCTTATTTGAGAGTTAGCACTTTAGAACAAAATACAGAAAAAAATAAACTTGATGTTTTAAAATTTGCTAATGAAAGAAAATTAGGTAATGTAGAATTTATTGAAGAACAAATTTCAGGTAAATCAAATTTTAAAAATCGTCAATTAGGTAGCTTATTAGAAAAAATGAAAAAAGATGATGTTTTGATTGTTCCTGAACTTTCAAGAATTGCTCGTTCAATAAGTCAAATATTTGAAGTTATTGATATTACTAAACAAAAAGGCATTACACTTTACTCAATTAAAGAAGATTTCTCTAATAATGATAAAAGTATAACATCAACCGTAACAACAACTATATTCGCTCTTGTAGCACAAATAGAAAGAGATTTGATAAGTTTAAGAACAACAGAAGCACTACAAACAAAGAAAGCACAAGGAATTAAATTAGGCAGACCGAAAGGTAAAGGAAAATCAAAACTTGATGAATACAAAGATGAAATTTTTAAATTAGTCGACTTGCAAGTTCCGAAAACAATTATTGCTAAACGATATAACACGACTGTATCAAATTTACATAGATTTTTAAAAAATAAATAGCAAAGTGTAAAAAACGAAAAAATTTCGAGTATAACTATGCAGAAGTATTT
>Ga0256404_1011555_pt1 | contig 11775 bp, 11 predicted proteins | sample RumenRJG_01DNA_FD_185990 | JGI IMG/M metagenome (GOLD analysis project Ga0256404, IMG submission 185990) | Bovine rumen microbial communities from Lethbridge, Alberta, Canada - RJG_01 | ecosystem: Host-associated > Mammals > Digestive system > Stomach > Rumen | place: Canada: Alberta | collected... | reverse complement strand
CTACGCCAAGGTGTCGTGGCACTTCCGTTCGAAGGATGCGAGGGAAAAACTGGCATCGCTCTATCCATCCTTGGATTGAGAATATTTATGTTGTTATGGTTAAGTCAGTACACTAGATTCTGGATAGCACATGTAGGGCCAATCTCCTTGGGTCAAGATTTATATGATTCAACGAAAGGCAATACTTTAATTCCAAATCATGGTTGGAAAGGTAATTGGCATCTTGCGGCGATGGTGAACGCTTGGGGAACTCAGCTTGGGCGTAAAGACACGGATGAAATTGGATCGTATACCTACGACAATCCATCTGATTGGGCTGGGAAAATTTGGATACTCAAGAAACCACCAAAAAAATATTCCGTTGACGGAAATGGAAATGTTCGTGAATATGATGACACTGATTCTGGATTTTGGGATTACGCCTTTAATAGCACTTGGGCTGCCTCAAACCAAATCAATGGCCCGACCGATAAAGAAGTTCGGCCTTCCAACATTGCCGTGCGCTATTTCATCAAGGCGCGGTAATCATACAAGCAAGAAAGAGGAGTTCTCTTCATGAGATCTCCTCTTTCTTTTGATAAGGAAGTATGTGCACATCAACGTGCTTTGATGAAGTACCTGACCGCCATATTGACAGGGCGATTTTCACTTGCAGTAGGATTCCCTGCCTCAGTCCATCCGCCCCAGTCGGATGCCCATACATTCAAATATTCTCCAGAGGAAGTATCGTCATATTCTCGGAAATTATAGCCACGATCACTACTGCCACTTACAGAATAGCGTTTCGGCGGTCTCGTCATCATCCAATAACGCTTTTTAAATTTGACTCCTTGACCTACCTGATATCCAGCAGATTGTGCATTATACGCCCCAGAGCCATCTCCATAAGCATCTACAATTGGAAATCTATGGTCGTCCACACCCGCCGCTTGATTCCAGTTGTTCAAGTATGTTGGTTCGCCAAGGATATTATTTAGGTATCCCCAATTGTCTAAATCATAAGTTAAATTGTTGAAAAGGTTAAAATGAATCGTCCGCATAGCATCTGTTTGAATTTCACCGAGATTGCCAGACGAATATTTCTGGTTCTTTTCTTTTACGATGAATCCTTGATAAGCCTTTACCGTCTGGCTGCCATAACCGCGCAGGAAGATACCGCGATAATCCGGCGTCTTGCTTCCAATTAGAGCAATGAGTTGCTTATACTGACCAGGAATGGATTGACCATTGCATTCCAGCCAGACGCCGCCAGATGAGGGTGTAGAGCTCGATGGCCAAGCCATAACAGCGCCGACTGGCACTGCCCAAGCTTGCGAAGATTATCCGTCTTTTTCATCATCCTCGCCATCATCCAGCACCTTGCTGAGACGGTTGATTGCCTTCTTGTGCGAATCTTGCACTGTATGCGCGTAGATGTTTAACAGAGTATCTGGACGCGACCACCCGCCAAGAGCTTGGATGTCTGTAATGGGCACGTTGCACTGAATCATATTCGTTGCCCACGAATGCCGCGTCGAATGCACATGCAGGCGGTTGTCACAAAAATTGAGCTTCAAAACCATTTTCTTGAAATTTTTGGTGAAGTAACCTGGGTTATGAGGCGTGCCATCCTTGTTCGTAAACACCAGATGCTCATCGTTATGGTATCCCTTTGCCTTGCGCTCTTCGTTCTGACGCTTCTTCCACTCGGAGAGAAGCGTCTTTACTTTATGCGGAATCGGAATCGTCCTCGTAGACATCTCCGTTTTCCCAGCATCATGGAGCACCAATTCGCCATCTTCTATCACAAGGACTCTCCGCACATGGATGAGGCTCTGCCGCAAATCCACGTCTTCCCAACGGAGTCCGAGCACCTCTGAACGACGGAGCCCAAGATAGAAGAGCATCACATAAGCAGGGTAGAATCGATGGCCTTTTAACCGCTTCAAAAACTTCTTCTGTGTCGCCACATTAAAAAATGGCTTTTCTTTCCACGGAATATGGACGGGCTTCGTCTCCCGTGCATAATTTCTCTGGACGATTTCGTCCATCAAAGCCTGTTCGAAGATGGCAATCAGAATCTGCCGCACCTTTCCAACAACATGAGGTGAGAGCATGCCGCCGTCGACAGAGTTTCCTTTTCGGTTGCCTTTGTTCCCATAGAGCCGCAAGTGCGTCAGGTACTCTTGCAAGTCCTTTGTCCGAACCTCGGAGACATCCATCCCGCCGATGGGCTCTTCTTCCAAGTGACTGCGAAGAATGGACTCCATCGTCATCTGCGTCGTCCTCCGCAGATACGCCTTCCGATAAGTCTCATACCAATACCATGCATAATCCTTTAGCTGCATCTTGCCATCCTCCCTTTGCAAATCAAGCTAGTACCTCCATCATGCAACAATTATTCCAGATTTTGCAATATCTTTTTTGATGTACTCTTTTCGTAGTAAATGAAACATAGGGGAGGGGAAAAGATGCTCAACGATGACATCTTAGATATCCTTGCATCCATCGACCATTCATCCGCATCCAGCTATCAAAAAATTTCCGATTTCTGCCAGAACCTCATGAAGGTCGAGGTTGCCAATGCCATTGATAAAACTCCAGATTCGATTCAGCATGTCATCGAAGGCGTCTTCCAAGACTTCACGGATTCCATGACGAATTTCTGCAAGATGGAACGGTACTTCATGGCGCATCCGTCCACATGGAATGCCTTCTACAGAACCATCAAGCCGCCCATCGATGACGCGCTTCAGCAGCTCTTCGATATTACGCAGAAGCATCGCTTCCAGCAGAGCCAGAAAGACATCGTCGAAAAGTCCATTATCGTCATCGAGACCCTCCAGGATGGAGAATCCTTCTTTCAAAAGGAAGCCAGCGACGTCGAGGATGAAGCGAACGCCCTGCGGAGCAAGATTGAAGTGCTCCTTCGAGAGGCACAGGCCATCAAGCACATCATCCAGAGCTATCCCAGCCTCCAGAGCGATGCTTCCATCCAGAAGCGCTGCCAGGCCATCGAGGAGAACTGCCGTACCATCATCCAGACCTGCGGCAACATCTACGAGCTCTCTGCACCGCAGAACCTCCATCCGCCACTCAGCGCCGCCTTCGTTTCCACAACGCAGGAGCGCCTGACAGGTTTCAATCAACATCTCCGCCTCGACCTTTCCTTCCTTTCGGATGGAACTTCAGATAAAAACGTAGAGCAATTACAAAAAACAGAAGACTGGTACTTGGAACGACTGAATGAATACCTCCCTGACATCGAAGAAAACAGTAAGCAGGGCAGGGAAGTCTTTCATCTGATTCTTCAGGGCATCCAGCAGGAATTCGACAAGGCACTCGAAACCCTCCAGCAAGTTGCGGCAAAGTCTCCTGCAAAGAATGACGAGTATCTGCAAGATGAGATGATGTTTCACTTGCTTGATGATTTTTCGCTCTTCGACCTTTCTAAAAAGGAATTCAAGCAGCAAATCCATCTGGTTGGAAAAGCTCTTGAAGAAGCTACCAACCAAGTCATCGCCCACCATAAGAACTATAAGGCTCACATGAGCTAAAGGAGGAACATCATGGAGAAGAACTTATTTGATTCACGTCTTGATTCCAGCCTTCCATCAGATACGATGACGATTCATGACCAGCTCGTCTGGGGCGATGAAAAATCCTATCAAACCATCAAGGCGCATGCTGTCGATCCTATCTTGGAGAACATGAAGGAGAAGTGCTTGCAGAAGGCTCCTGAGCTATATGACGATTTCTGCACCCATACAGATGGACTAGAACAAAGCATCTCTGATTTCCAGAAGCAGGAAAACATCCTCTCTCATCATCCAAAAACGTGGGACAATTTCATCCTCCATGAGCGAAAGAATCTTGTCAGCGGCTATATGGATTACTTAGTAAACGACGCCGCAGGAAAAGATACCTCCGTTCTGAAAGAGCACCTGAAATATTTCATGCAGGCATGCGATTCCAGCAAGGATCTCTTCCAGAAAGATACGCAGGCGCTGGCTCGCAAGACACTCCAATACCGCAAGCAAGTTGAAGATCTCATGAACCAGACGTCGAAGCTGGATGAGATCTCAAAGAAATACCAAAATCTCTACCAAGATCCAGATGTGCAGAAGAACATCAAGAAAATTAAAGACAATTGCCGTTCCATCATTCGCGATACGGCAGAGGTTTATCAGAATACGCAGGACGACAAAGACAAGCATCCTTCTCTCAGCCATCGCTATATGCAGGAGACAGAACAGCAGGTCAAAGATGCCTCTCGCACAATGAAGGCAGGCTTTGCCTTGCTCAAAGCTGCACACGCAGAAAAGGAAATCTCCCTTCATACATCTGGATACCTTGCCAGAAAGACAGGGAGCATCAAAGAGAAGATGCAGGAGCTTGTCAAAGGCATTCGTCGGAACCTCAAACAGTCCTTGACTGCATTCCGTTCTTCCAAGGGAAAACCGAACAAGCTCGATATCGAGAATGTCAAGGAATTCTGGGCAGACGAGGCCGCGTCCAGGCTGCGGCTACGCAAGCAGACGCCAGAAGAGATTCAGAAGTTCATCAAACAATTCAGCAAGTCTTTGGAAAAAGTCGCGGACAAACAAAACTTCATCGAGACGACTAAATCCCGTTGATGCCCACAATGGACATGGAGGTGCAACATGAAACTCAAAAAAGACGAGAGCCTTGTCTATAGCAACGACTTCACGGAAGATGCCCTTGAGGATGCCGAATATGCCATCCAGTCTCCGCAGACGCTTTCCGATATGCTCACGCAGGAAGATGGCGACCTAGACCGCCTCACAGGTTTTTTCGAAACCATCGGGATGCCAGAACAGCAGGCGTATGATTTCACCAATCACCTCATCGAGGAACGAAACGATGAATCCAGCGCTCAAGAAATCTTCGACCAGTTCGAAAAACTGGCTCCAGATGCAGCCGCCAAGAAGAAGGCTATCCATTTCATCGCTGATCAGCTGATTCAGACAGGCTATTACGATGGACTCTATGACGACCGCCTGGAGCAGCAGATTGAGGAGAATTGCGACGCCCTCGGCATCTCGGCAACCGACGATATCCTGATTCTCGGCCCCGACGAAGCGAATCCGCAAGTTCTTTCCCCGTCCAAGAATATGGCAGATGAAATCCTTGATTCACTGCCATACGCCGACCCCGTGCTGACCATCACGCACGAAGGCAAAGCCCCGTGCCTGAAGGCATCCATATCTTCTCCTGACACCAAGGACTTTTCGTACTCCGTCATCCCGAGCGACTGGGCAGAGGATGCCTATCTTTCTAAGAAATTCCATGACAAGCTCAACAAGCTCATGCTGGAAAATGACGACGTCAAGGATTTCCTCTATGATGCCGAAGCTATTCCAGAAGTGCGCAAAGACCCCGTCTCTGCCGCTATCCTGCATGGAGCCATCGAACTCATGCGCGAGAAAAATCCCTATGCGTGCAAAGATTTTGCTCCTGGCGACTGCAAGCCTGCTATCGAGCATGTCGCGCAGAAGCTCCAGAACTTCGACAAGAAAGCCTTCGATGATTGGCTGGATGAACGTCTTGATGAACATCCAAGCTTCACAGAAATGCCTTACGACGCCTCTCGCAGTCTCGAACTCGATATCCCGAAATACATCGAAAGTCTTCCTGCAACAAAAGCAACCGCCGTTTCCCGAGGCCTTACGAACATTTTCAATGCGAAGGATTATGACAAAATCCAGAAGGCGGTCAGTGGCATTGTATACGGGGAAAAGAAAACTATCCAAAATATCAAGGCGGCTGGACATGTTGCTGAGCGCTAAATAAATATGTTTGTGCTTGTTTGATTTTTTTCTGTCAGGAGGTATTCCTTATGGCTACCAGCGAAGACATTGTCTTGGTATCTGGCGTTGTTTCCGATGAAGACTCCATCAACCGAATGGAGCATGATTTCCTGAAAAAAGAAGCAGAGTTTGGCGTGAATAGCTATACTTCGCTTCTCTGCGTCGGCACACGAAAGGACTATAATGCTGAGAATGACATCGAAGCATCCAATTTTTTTGCAGACACACCGCTTGACGTGTGCGAGGAACTTGCTTTTCCGATTACTTCCATCGATTAGAAACAGCTTGCTGATGATAATGACAAACGATATTTGTCTGAATACTCCATGTCACTTCCTTGTTCAGTAAGAATCATCCGTCATGCTGATGAACCTTGTTTCCGTATGCACCTTGAAGATGAAACAGGACAAACGAGAGATGTCCCTGTCGTTCCTGTTGATTGGCTGAAAGATGCCTATGAAAAGCTTCCCGATGTTCGCTGGAAAATCAATCGCGCTGTCTTGGAAAATTCCCCTGAAATCATTCCAACGGTTGAAAAGTATTCTCTTCTCCCAAAAGGGTTCAAAGAAAATCCTGTTGGAGCTTATCTCGCATTCCGATTGGCTCTCAGTGGCGGATATGATCTCTCCAGCAACCATACGCGCAAAGAAGGACTTCCAGTGCTCGCTCGCTGTTTCAAGGGTTTCAACAAGTCGTATAATGACTTCATGAAATATTATGAGCTTACGCCAGAAAAACTTACGAGCATGATTTTCGAAGGGGAATGCTCTAAGTATCCGCTCTTTCAAGAGACGTCTGCTTCTTTACATGCTTTCAGCTGGGGACTCCATGCAAGCAATGATAAAGACCAATCGCCTGTTGTTCGTGGCATTGAAAAGGTTCTCGCCACCGGCGATTTGGACAAGATTCTTCAGCATTTAGGGCCTTACTGCATGAGAGACAAGAAGGAAACTCGTTATCTTACCGAACTTGGGAAAGAAAAAGAACACACGGGTAGTCGCTGAAAATAAATAATACTTCCACCATCCCAGATGTGGTTCATCTGGGATGCGAAGCCATCTGAATAGAATGGAGGAATTCCTATGGATATCACAGATACGTATGAGCCGCAGAACGCGCTTGAAGCCGTTGAGCTTACAGCGAGAAAGCTCGCCGAGAACGGGAAAAATACGGAGAAGAAGATTCGCGACGCTATGAAAAATGCAGCGCGTCCCTTTGATGACGCTGAAAGCCACGAGGTGTATCAATACATTGAGCGGGAAGTCAATGAAATCATGCAGCAGGAGATGGAAGAGAATCCCATCGTCAAAGGCATGGTTCATGTTGACGGAACGAAGGTCAACGTTATTGATGCAGATGACATTACGCTGAAGGAGGTTCGTAATTACGTCTCCTATGTCAAAGAGAACCAGCTGGATTTCGGACTGGAACTTCGTGATCTTGAAATTCGCCGCGTGAAAGACAAGAACGAGCGCGACGAGAAAATCGACCTTCAATATCATGTCAAGGCACGCTCTTTCGAGCGCATCCGCCGCATCACAGGCTATCTCGTCGGCACCATCGACCGCTGGAACAACGCCAAGCGGGCAGAGGAGCATGACCGCGTCAAGCACACGCCGAACTTCGGAGCAAGATGATGCAGAACAGATTCATGAGGGGGCATTTCCATTATGTTGCGCGTGAAAGAAATCATTCCTGAATTCCAGTCACCAGGGCAGCATCTGGCACATGACTACTTCCAGCCGCTCCAGCGAAAAGCCATCGAGGAACTCGGAGTTTCCACGCGCATCTCTGTCTTCTTCGATTGCTTCGTCGAACGTGCATTCTTTGACACATCGGGAGGATTCCTCATCGTTTCGGAACTCCTGAAGGCGGAGGACTGGGAATGCACAAGGGAATCCATCGGCATCAACGTCTGGGAAAAAGGCGACTCCAAGCTGATCGAGACCACGGATGACTACTCTGATTCAAAAGTCGTCGATTGGACGCTGGAATGCCACCTGCTTCCGCAGGAAGCGCAGAGCCTCGCGCAAAAGATGGCAGAAGCCAAGTATCTGCAACTCTTCAGCGTCAAAGACCAGAGCATCTTCCTTTCTGCCAGCCAGGAAGACGTCGTGAATTTCTATCTGGCACATGCAAAGGAAATCCTTGACTGGACCGCGCTTCAGCAGGAAGCGGATGCACATCCGAGTTACGAGTACAGCCGCCGCTTTGCCGAGCTGCATCATCTCCGCTTCGATGCCTTCGGAGTCGAGCAGATGGAATTGCGCTATACCCCAGAATTCGAGGCATATTCGCAGGTCATTCATGACTACATCCTCGGGAAGATGGAGTACAACGGATTTTCCAGTCTCGAAATCCTCGGCATCCAAGACAAAGGATTCATCGAGGCGGATGTCGTCCATCAGACGGCACGGAATCACATGAACCCAGATTACGGCAACTACAGCACGCTTTCCGATTACCTTGTCCGCCAGTTCGGGGAAGATATTCGGCAAGGTCACACCGTTTCCTTGTCCCATGAACTTCGGAAGCCGTGCCTCAAAGCCATCGTGAGAAACGAAAAGTCTGCGGACACGTTCTACTTCATCCCGAAATCATGGGTAACGGATGCCTTTTTCGACAAAAGGTTTCATGCAGCAATCCTTCGCCTGATGGATTCGGATAAGTCCGTCTTCGAGTTCCTGCGGAAGTCTGGAGCCATACAGGGCAGCGGAGACCCCAAATTTTACGGCATCGTGGATGGTATCTATACGTACACGCATCTTTACGAGCCCAATGCCTATCCGAAACTTTCTCAGCAGATTGCATCCCTCTCTCTTTCTATGTTCGAGGAAGCCGATACCGCCGAACTTCGGAAGAAACCAGATGGCGAGATTGCCAAAGTGTTTGAACGCCTCACGCACAACATCTTGAGCGTCATTCCTGTCCGCAGAAAGAATGATCTTTCCAATGGCATCTGCAATGTCTTGCGGAATGGTTCCTATGAAGACTACCATCGGATTTTCGAGCCGTTCCTGCAACGGAATCAGGCCGTCATCCGGGAGCTTCAGGATTATGGGCATGGCAAGATTTCCAGCTTGCAACAGATTGCCCAGACGTACGACGATGCTTGATACAGAAAGGCAAAATCATGTCAGAAAAAGACCTCTACACCTTGGATGTCCTCATTACACATCCCGACCCGAACGTCATCTTACGGGATGCCGATGGCATGCCGTTTCTCAATATCGACCACATCAAAGGCGTCCATGCTTACGCATTCCTCGCGGCTCTGAATGGAAGCGCGGCCAGCTCGCGCCCGTCACAATGCGAATTCGACCTGCATTGGCAGGGAGCACCGACAATTCATTGCTCCGCAGAACCTTTCCAAGGCACATCGACGGTCATGAAGGAATTGCAGAACTCGCTCCAAGGGCAGGAAGAGCTCTGTAAGGCGCTTCTGCCTATGGAAGAAGCAGAGGCTGCCTTCTTGAAAAAGAGTCCTGTCATCCAAAGCCTTTCGCAGGGAGAGCCGATTCGTTATCCATATCTTCATGACCGCATCGACATCTTCCTCTTTGACGAGCTTCGCAAGAGGGAAGGGAATCAGAACCTCATCGAAGCATGGAACGCCCTGCATCCTCTGCCGGATGAATCCCATATCTGCGGCAAGAATGACAACATCCGTGCCCTTGTGAAAGATGCCTCCATTGATGAAATCCATGCGGCGATTCATTCCAAAGCGCCCTATATCTGGCTCGATGACGAGGGCATCCTCCAAAAAGGGGACGCTCGAAAAGCTGCGATGACAGTTCCTATCCAGCCCGTCCGCGATGCCCTTTATGGGCAGACACTTCCCAAGAATCTTGCCATCATGGAGAACTGCGAGAAGGAAATCTCGGATGAAGCCACCCTTCAGAAAGCCTTTGCACATCTCGTGCAAAAAAGCCTGAAGGGAAGCATGATAAAAAAATTCCACGGAGCGGCCATGTATCTTGGCACCTACGGCATAGATGCCCTTCGAAAAGACGCACTCCAGTATGCGGAGAGCCCCGAAGACCTCGTAACGATGGAGGAACCAGTCAAGAAAGTCGTCATGCATTCAGAAATCTCGAAAAACTTTTCTTCCTTGGCAGCGAAGAAGCTCCAGACTTATTGGAAGAACCATCCTGATGACATCCAGACATCCGTTCGCCAGCTCCTTTCCAAGGATTCCAGTCAGCGGGCTTTGGCGATGCAAACCATCGAGGCTGCTGAAAAACAAGAAAGCATGTCACGCTAACATGCTAATAGGGAGGCACATCATCATGAAGGATTTCACAGAAGAGACCATGAAGCAGGAACTCTACCGCATGTACCAGCTTGACTGGATGATGTCCAATGGCTATGGCATCAACGACATCTTCCAGGCGATGGAAGATACGGCGGACGATTTCGAAATTGAGCAGGGAGAACATCCCGACGATGACATCCAGTACACATACAATGACCTCGTAGACGGCTTCCAAGAGCGTGGCTTTCATGGCAACATGTATGCCAGTTTTGGCGAATTCTGCCAAGAAGAGCTGCGAGATGAGGAATACATCCAAGGACTCATCGACCGCAACCAAAGGGATACGGAACTCCGTCCCCTTTACCGTGCCTTCCTTTCCCATGAAGAAGAGAACCAGCAAGAGCGTTTTGAAGCACTCGTCGACAAAATTGCCCATGCCGCCGCAAAGCGTGCGAATCTTTCCATCGGGGAGGATGAATACGGAAAGAACATCTCCTGCCTCATTTCTCCTGCGGCAGATGACGTCTTGGATGATCGCGATATTCAGAAAGTGCTCGACAGCAACGATCCAGAAGTCAGTCTCAAGGATATTGTAGAAGAAGCCTTCGAACAGAATGACGGCACCATTGAAGATGCCATCTGGGATGCCTACGACCAAGATATTTCCAACTCCGACCGTCAGTTCTTCGATAGCTACCGCAGCTCGCAGGGCTTTGATTCCAGTTGGTCGGTTTCAGACATCATCTTTGACACCTACTACCCGAGTTATGATTACGACATCGATCATTCTCCCATTCTGAACCAGAGCGTCCCCGTGGACATCATCTACGAGCCTGACCATTCGGAGACCTCGCATGACACCTACCTTCTCGATCAGTTCGCCGTGCTTGAAAAAGATGCCCCGCTTTACCAGCTGGCAAAGCAGCAGGGGGTTCATCAAGAATTCTTCGATGCAATCATGAGCGGAAAGAACCAGGAGCATCCGAAAATTTCCGACCCTCTCGTCAAAGACCTCTACGATGAAGCCGCCAGCGCGAATCCGCAAACGAACCTCGTCTTCTGTTCCTCCATGCCTTTCAAGGAATGCCTGGAGCTTGCCAAAGCACAGAGAAGGGAAGAGGCTATCCTTGGAGAAGGGAAAGGCAAGGGAACCATCCAGCTTCCACAAGACATCCGTTGCGGCGTCTATGACTTTCATGGTACATGCTCGGGCATGCTTGGCGTTGAGTCCTTGAAGAAGCCTGTGAAGCTCCCACTCAAGGATATCCGCCTCATTGACGATAATTTCATGAAGTATCAGGAGAACCGTTACCCCATCCAGTATACATTCGCCATGTCTACGAGCGCATGGAAAGATGGCGCGGAACTTCATGCCATGAGCGACAAGGAAATTCAGAAAGCACGGAAAGCCGTGCGGAAAAAGGATGCCGCTGTGAGATGAAGAACTGGGAAAAGTTGCTTTTTCGTCGCGCTTCGATTATAATAAAGAAAAAGAGCGAACCGCATCAGCAGGCTCGCCATCAGATTAGATCATTTGCAAAGAAGACCATCATCTGTAGCGGGAAGGTGGTCTTTTTTGTTGTCATGGTTCTTTTTTTTGGTTCAATCACAAAACTTGTGGGATTGAATAGTTTCGAAGAATAATTCATGTTGTCAAAAAAGAAGACATCCGCTAAGATGTGGAAATGCATATCGACAATGTAAATCCAC
>Ga0256404_1011553_pt1 | contig 11775 bp, 10 predicted proteins | sample RumenRJG_01DNA_FD_185990 | JGI IMG/M metagenome (GOLD analysis project Ga0256404, IMG submission 185990) | Bovine rumen microbial communities from Lethbridge, Alberta, Canada - RJG_01 | ecosystem: Host-associated > Mammals > Digestive system > Stomach > Rumen | place: Canada: Alberta | collected... | reverse complement strand
GGCCCAGAGAATATCCGCCTCTAGGTTATAGAAAATCACGCAAGGCACCATGTAATAGATCATGTAATAAGGGCGAAGCTTATGATTCAACTCGGAATCACTGACGGTATAGGAGCCTGTCATAATAATGGTAAATGCTGTGATGGAGCAGATGATAATGGTATCCAAAAAAACCTCGCCCCAGCCCCAGAGAGACTGACGAACTGGATGATCCGTGCGGGCACTGGCGTGGGCAATCATGCCATAGCCGGTTCCAGCATCATTAGAATAGATGCCTCGCGCCACACCATACTGGATAGCGTCCTTTACCGTTGCGCCGGCAAAGCCGCCTACATGATGATGTCCACCACGATTGGGCGTACTCCAAAGGCCTGATTCATAGAGCTGGTAACAGCCTCGGTCTGTACGCTACAGGTCCAAGGGCCAAGGGCAAAACAGAATATCGCCAGAACAGTGGCGCCTTTCTTCCAGCCGAAGGCATTCTTCAGCACAAAGGAGCGGTCACAGACATACTCGTCCATGGAATTCTTATAGTGCTCACGATAGCGCTGGCCGATGATGATCTCACAGGCCTTCGTGGACATGCCGAAGAAAGCAGAGATCCACATCCAAATCAGTGCGCCAGGGCCACCACTGACAATAGCTGTAGCGACACCGCTGATATTACCTGTGCCTATGGTATTCGCTAAAGCGGTACAGGCTGCACGGAATCCTGAGATGGTACCATTGCCCTCTCCCTTAGAGAACATGCTGCCAAAGGTGTTCTGAAAATTAAAAACAATCTTTCTCTGGTAGCGGAAGCCAAATCGAATGGTGAGGACGATGCCCGTTAGTAAAACCAGGGCTGTCATCCAGCTTCCCCACATAAAATCGTCAATTGCATAGAGTGTTGTCGTAATCTTTTCCATAAATAACCTTTCTCGCTTTAACTCAATAAAGTGTATTTTTATTCTAGTATGGAAAGATTCGTTACGTCAATAGAAATCACAGGTTTCTTAAAGATTCTTTTGTAAAATTAAGTCCGAAAACACAGGCAAAAAACCCGGTCATGTTTCTGATTTTTGTGTCTGCAATCTTGACCAGTATCCTTGGGTGGTATCCCTGTTCTAGTTAAAAGACGCTCCAAGCGGATATACACTGGCGATTGCCATTAACCTTTGGTTTACCGTGCTATTTGCCAACTTTGCCGAGGCCATTGCAGAAGGCCGTGGTAAAGCACACAGACTTGAATGTACAGGAGAGATACCGACTTGGCAGCATTGTTCGCAGAGATTTTTGCCCTGCGTTACAAATAGATGCAGATTTCGAGCAGGTTGTAACTTCAATGCTGAATCAGAATTTTGTCCCCATCGTTGATGGTCGGAATGTTCTATGCGGGATTCTGACAAGGAAACGGCTGATTGAATTTCTGGTACAAGCTCGTGATAAAAAAGAATAAGTCCTGCATCTTTAGACGGTCTTAATACAGATATGCATTCTCTTTTAACTTCTTTATGCCCTTTGATTTATGATTAAGGGCACATAAAGGGGTATAAAGAAAGGAAGATTGCAGTTATGGGAGTAGTGTTGTTAAAAAGGAAGTTGACTTCGTTTCAAATTATCATCCTCGGGTTTTCCGGTGTGATCCTTTTCGGCACATTCCTTTTAATGTTGCCGTTTTCCAGCCGCAGCGGACTGGCAACGCCTTTCTCGGATGCATTGTTTACTTCTACCTCAGCAGTTTGTGTAACTGGGCTCATTGTACATGATACGGCAACATACTGGTCGGGTTTCGGCCAGTTTGTCATTTTACTGCTGATTCAGATTGGAGGCATGGGGGTTATTACCGTAGCCGCATCCTTTGCAATGATTTCCGGTCGGAAGATTTCTTTGATGCAGCGCAGTACCATGCAGGAGGCGATTTCAGCGCCAAAGGTAGGGGGAATCGTTCGCTTGACTGGCTTTATCGTCAGGGTGACATTGGTGATGGAACTGCTGTGTGCAGCCGTGATGGCACCAGTGTTTTGCCGTGACTTCGGGAAAATTGGCCTTTGGATGGCACTGTTTCATTCCGTGTCCGCTTTTTGCAACGCAGGCTTTGATCTGTTGGGTGTGCGCACTCCCTTTTCCTCCCTGACCAGCTATGCAGCGAATCCAGTCATAAACTTTACGATTATGTTCTTGATTGTGTTTGGAGGCATTGGCTTTCTGACTTGGGATGATATTCGGACAAATCGATTGCATTTGCACAAATATCGGATGCAGAGTAAGGTGATTTTTTGTACCACAGCGGTTTTATTGATCGTTCCGGCAATGTACTTTTATTTTTTTGAGTTTGCTGATCTTACCCGAAAGGAACGGCTTTTATCTTCTCTTTTCCAAGCTGTATCACCACGAACAGCTGGCTTTAATACGGTGGAATTAACTGATTTGAGTGAGGCGGGACAATTTATCACCATTGCGCTGATGCTGATCGGCGGTAGTCCTGGGTCTACCGCAGGCGGTTTGAAAACAACAACCATTGCTGTTTTGCTTACTACTGCGATTTCTACCTTTCGGCGCAGAGAAAATGCCAACCTCTTTGGACGTCGCATTGATGATGAGGTCGTAAAAAATGCAGCGACAATTTCGCTTATGTATATCACGTTAAGTTGTACCGGTGGCCTTATCATCAGCGTTTCCGAAGGACTTCCCATGCTTACCTGCCTTTTTGAAACTGCCTCAGCTGTTGGCACAGTCGGCCTGTCCCTGGGAATTACGCCGGAACTGAATCTGCTCTCACGGAGTGTTTTGATTCTGCTGATGTTTTTTGGACGAGTCGGTGGCCTTACATTAATTTATGCGGCCTTGTCCAGTTCACAAAAGAAAGTTTCAAAACTACCAAAGGAAAAAATAACAGTAGGATAAAGGAGACATTATGAAATCAATTCTTCTAATTGGTCTGGGGCGATTTGGAAAGCATATTGCCCTGCACTTAAATCATTTGGGTCATCAAGTGATGGTGGTAGATACTTCGGAGGAACGTGTAGAGGCTGTTCTGCCCTTTGTTACCAATGCACAGATTGGAGACAGTACGAATGCCGATTTCTTGGAATCTCTCGGTGTTCGCAACTATGATGTATGCATTGTGGCCATCGGCAACAACTTTCAAAGTTCATTGGAAACAACTTCTCTGCTCAGTGAATTAGGAGCGAGGTTTGTAGTTTCCAGGGCTGCAACTGATTTTCAGGAAAAATTTTTGCTGCGTAACGGTGCAAATGAAGTAGTCTACCCGGAAAAACAGCTCGCAAAGTGGACAGCAATCCGTTACAGTGCGGATCACATTCTCGATTACATAGAACTGGATGAAAATTATGCCATGTTTGAGATTCCCATTCCCAAAGATTGGGCGGACCATTCGATTGGAGAGCTTAATATTCGTAAAAAATTCAATATTAACATTATGGGAATCAAGAAAAGCGGCAAGCTGGAGTTATCTATTTCTTCAGACACAGTGCTGAAAGAAGGAGAAACCATGTTGGCGTTGGGAAGTAACAGAAATTTGCAAAAGTGCTTTCATACTTGATTTTAAGAAAAATCAAAGGAATTGGGGGGTGAATCCATGCAGGATGTTATTTTACTTGTAAGTACATCAGCCATATTTATTTTTGGGTATTTTTTGATGAAAAAACTGGATGTTTTTCTGGAAAACAATTGGAATAGACAAGAAACTGCTTTGACTTACGGCGAAAACAGCTTGCGAATTGGTTTTTCCAACCCATTAATGGCAGGCGGTCTCGCAGATGCTTTCGAGACTTACGGAAAGCAGCATCCAGATGTCTCTATCCATATTTTCAGCGGAGAAGAAAGTGAATTGTGCAGAGAACTGGAAACACACAAATTGGACATAATTTTTTTACCAGAGAATACAGACATATCAAAAAAAACTCATTATAATTCACGGATGGTGCTTCTTAGTTGCACCCCAGTTGTGATGGAATATGCTGACTTGCCCATTGAGCCGATTACCCAGAGTCAAATCACACAAATAGCACTATGGAGGGATTCCAAAAAATCACTTGTCATCGATTTATTTCATTAGATGCCTGAACAAATTTGCCGTGGATCAGTTGTAGATGTAGGTTATGACGTTGTGTGTTATAACATTGAAAAAGGGAATCGCTTTTGCTTGAGTGACAGATAGGAGGGTTAAAATGGAACTGCCAAGACAAGATCCGGATCAGCTTCTTCGTGCGATTCGTAACGATGCATCTACTAAGAAAAGAGGAAAACTCAAAATCTTTTTCGGTTATGCCGCAGGTGTCGGAAAGACCTATGCCATGCTTCAGGCGGCTCATCAGGCTAAGGAGCGTGGCATCGATGTGGTTGCTGGATACATAGAACCCCATGCCCGACCCCAGACGATGGCACTTATGGACGGCTTGGAGCAGCTTCCTGTGAAACAAGTTGCTTACGAAGGAATGACCCTTCGTGAATTTGATATTGATGCTGCGCTCAAGCGAAATCCCCAGCTCATACTGGTGGATGAGTTTGCCCATACCAACGCCGAAAGCAGTCGGCACACGAAGCGGTATCAGGATGTTCAGGAACTGCTAAATACTGGAATTGATGTCTATACGACTGTAAATGTCCAACATATCGAGAGTCTCAACGATATAGTAGCCTCTATCACTGGAATTCTTGTGCGGGAGCGCATTCCGGATTCCACCTTTGATCAAGCAGATCAGGTAGAACTGGTGGATATTGAGCCTGCGGAGTTGCTGGAACGACTGGCAAGTGGAAATGTGTACCGGGAAGATCAGGTGCAGCGGGCAACAGTTAATTTCTTCACGCTGGAAAATCTCACCGCATTGCGGGAAATCGCCCTCCGTCGGTGCGCCGACCGGGTGAACTTGCTGACGGAAAGCGCCAGAGTACAGAGCCGAGGCGATTACCATACAGACGAGCGCATTCTGGCATGTCTTTCCTCGTCGCCATCCAACGCAAAAATCATTCGGACAGCTGCAAGGATGGCAAGAGCCTTTCGGGGAACATTTACCGCTCTTTATGTGGAAACGCCAAATACAGCGGCGATGAGTGACGATGATAAAAAGCGTTTGCAGGATAATAAGCGTCTGGCCCAGCAACTTGGCGCTGTGATTGAGACAAGTTATGGCGATGACGTGCCTTATCAGATTGCGGAATTTGCCCGTCTTTCCGGCATCTCAAAAATCGTAATTGGACGAAGTACCATTGCACGAAAGAATATTTTCAGCAAGCCCACCTTGACGGAACGTCTGATTTCCAGCGTACCTAATATGGATATTCATGTGATACCGGATGCCAGCACAGGAACCAGATATCAGGAAAAAAAGAGTAAGGCGCAGGTAGATGCGATGCCCCTGCGTGATGTTCTGAAGAGTATAGTCGTATTGCTGGTAGCTACACTGATTGGCTGTGGCTTTGACGCTCTTGGATTCACGGAGAGTAATATTATCGCAGTTTACATATTAGGCGTACTTGTGACCGCTGTAATCACAATCAATCGACTGTGCGGGATCCTGACCTCGGTTGTCAGTGTGCTGGTTTTCAATTTCTTTTTTACCACTCCGAGACTGACATTCCATTTTGACGATCCGAACTATATTGTTACCTTTACCATTATGTTTATAGTAACACTGCTTTCTGGATCTCTCGCTACCCGGCTGAAAGAAAATGCGAAACAATCTGCCCATACAGCTTACCGTACAAAGATTCTTTTTGAAACCAACCAGCTTCTGCAAAAAGAGCAGGATGAGAATGCGGTAATCACCGCTACGGCAGGGCAGCTCATGAAGCTGCTGAAAAAAGATATTGTCGTCTATCTGTCTGATGGTAAAGAACTTGCCACCCCTAACGTTTTTCGTGCTGTTAATAGCATTCAGGAAGATTTAATTTCTGAGAACGAGAAAGCAGTCGCCGATTGGGCCTTCCGAAACAATAAACACGCCGGTGCCACAACAGATACATTATCCAATGCAAAGTGTTTATACCTTGCGATTCGGGTCAACCAGCATGTATATGGAGTGGCTGGTATTGCGGTGAACGGTATTCCGCTGGACTCTTTCGAAAACAGCGTACTCCTCTCTATTCTTGGCGAGTGCGCATTGGCGCTGGAAAACATCAAAAATGCCAAGGAGAAGGAGGAAGCGGCTGTCCTGGCACAAAATGAACAACTTCGTGCCAACCTGCTGCGGGCAATCTCCCATGATCTTCGGACGCCTTTGACAGCGATTTCCGGCAGCGCAGACAATTTGCTTGCAAATTATAAAAAAATGGACGATGCACTACGGGAGCAGACCTTTACCGATATTTATGACGATTCCATGTGGCTAATCAATCTGGTTGAAAATTTGTTAGCAGTCACACGAATTGAGGGCGGACAGGTCAATCTAACTCGAAGTATCGAACTCATGGATGAGGTCGTTTCTGAAGCACTGAAGCACATCAACAGAAAGAATAAAGAACACACCATTCGTGTGACCAGCGGTAAAGACTTTATCCTTGCCCACATTGATGCGAAGCTGATCGTTCAGGTGATTATCAATTTGGTTGACAACGCCATCAAATATACCCCTGTCGGTTCAGTAATTGAAATACATACCGATCAAAAAGAGCAATGGGTCACGGTTTCCGTTTCCGACAACGGCCCTGGGATTCCCGATGAGCAGAAACCCCGTATTTTCGATATGTTTTATAGTGGGGCCAATAAAGTGGTCGACAGCCGCAGAAGCCTTGGATTGGGGCTGTCCCTCTGTAAGTCCATTGTGACCGCCCACGGCGGCACGATTTCCGTATCAGACAATCAGCCAAATGGCACTGTGTTCACATTTACATTACCTGCAGGGGAGGTAGAACTTCATGAATAAACCTTTGATATTAGTGGTTGAGGATGACCCATCTGTACGAAATCTCATTACAACTACATTGAAAACAAATGATTATCGTTATGTAGTAGCATCTAATGGCTCGTCAGCCATTATGGAGGTCACATCGCACAATCCTGAAATCATCTTACTGGATTTGGGCTTGCCGGATATGGATGGCGTTCAAGTCATTCAAACGGTTCGCTCTTGGTCCAATGTTCCGATTATTGTAATCAGTGCCCGAAGCGAGGATAACGATAAAATCAAGGCGCTGGATGCCGGAGCGGACGATTATTTGACAAAGCCCTTTTCGGTAGAAGAACTGCTGGCTCGACTTCGGGTGACGCAGCGAAGACTCTCTCTGATGACGGCAGAGATGTTTACTGCCAGTTCTGTATTTGTGAATGGTAAGTTGAAAGTGGATTATGCCGGGGGATGCGCTTATCTGGATGGAAACGAACTTCACCTGACACCCATTGAGTATAAGCTGTTGTGTCTGCTGTCCAAGAATGTCGGAAAGGTACTGACCCATACCTTTATCACACAAAATATCTGGGGCCGTAGTTGGGATAACGATGTGGCTTCGCTGCGGGTATTTATGGCAACATTGCGAAAAAAACTGGAGCCAACAGAGGAGTCTCCACAATATATTCAAACACATATTGGTGTGGGCTACCGCATGATGAAAATAGAATAACGCTATGAGGACAGCCAGTGTTCTCTATGAAAAATAGACGATTGAGTTTCGAATTGCCCTAATCATTTTTTGTTATTTGGAAAAGAAATCAATACCACACTTGCTACATTTATTGAAAATGGACAAGGAAAAGGCGTTGTACGGCAAGACATAATTCCGATGTTGACAGTTTACATTTTTGGTCAAGCATTGAAGTATTACGAAGAGTTGAGCGAAAAATATAGAAAAATGATCCCATTGAAAAAAGTGTTTATTCCGGTAGCTAAGGCTGGCAAGGAATAAATGTATTGCAGGATGCTGAATTATCAAATGTTGTGGCACTCAATTTTAATCTGTATGAGGATCAAGATTCCTTTGGGGCAGTAGAGATAGTTGGAACATCTTCATTTGATGAGAATGATGCAGATTAGGCATGTGATGAGGTTTTTGTAACGAGAGACAATCCATTTACATGGGAAGAAGAAACGGATTGCGATGCTATACTTGAAGAAGTGACAGAATGGATCGGAGATTTGATGGACGATACTGTGCTTATGGAGATGTTGGAGAGACTTCAAGGCATTGGTGTTGGTTTTGTTGATGGGGATATAGAAATTGTATATAAGAAAGAGTAATTTTCACTTCTTGTCAGTTTTCTTAAAGAAAATACCTTAGATTTCCCAAATGAATGAGGCTGGAATTTCCACTCACTTGTTCCATATTTCTCATCGTATTATACTGCGTGTAGTGGGAGGTTATAAATATGGATATTAACGGACATATGCTAGACATTATGAACACATTTAATCCATTTTTCCGTGAAAAATATGGATTCGAATGAGGGAGAACCAACTCCAGATGAGGATGATATCGGATCAGAGTTGTATTCCCACATCACTGATTTCATTTATGAGAATTTCGATGAAGATATCAATGAGGAGAAGTTATCACAAGGGGAGATTCAGGACCTTGAAGTCGCTCGATTTAAAGAGGCCAAAGCAAGAATCGATGGGCAAGACGTGAACTGGAATGGATACTCTGTCCATGTGTTCCCTATGTGGAAGTTTGGTCCACCTTCTCTATATCCGGACCATATATATAGCCATCGAACCGATGCCCCTAAGGATGAGGACATCACTTGCTTCTTAGATGTCACTCTGGTAAAAGACGGGAAAGAGTATACCGCCATTGATCAAGACTCTAAAGACAATATCTTGCATGTGTCGCTAACCGATGTCTCATACTATAGATTTGAGAATAAATGGGTTCTCGCCCTTCCCGATTCATTCCTAATCTATCAAAACTTCCTATTGAACTGGAAAGAATTTGTAGAGGAAACTACGAAGTCTCCGGAGACCTTAGAGATAAAAGAGGTGTAGAACCTTTGGCAGGCCAAGAAATTGGTCTGCCATTTTTATATTAATCTGCTTGTCCTTCCACTCATACTTACCAAGCAAAACTACCATTCATACTCCACAACCGCACAATTCGGCACGCCATAGGCCGCGTACTCTTCATTGGTCATATCATTGAAGTAGGAATGCACCATGCGAGCGATACCATTATGTGCCACTAGAATATAGGTCTGATCAGATGCCGTTACTTCATCTAAGAGGTTGTAGATTCTTTGTCCTAATCGAAGCATGGACTCACCCCCACCATAATTGGTAGCAAAGCAGCCCTTGGATGCCTTGAACTCCGCACCATCTCTAGCAGTAGACTCGAATCGACCGAAATTCTGCTCGGTTAGTCTCGGCTCTGCCTGGGCCGGAATTCCTGTGATCTCAGAGATGTGTAATGCTGTATCTTTCGCACGAACCAGCGGAGAATAAAGGATGCAGTCCGCATCTACTCCCATGCTCTTAAGCTTCTCTCCAGTCTCAATAGCCTGTTCATGTCCCAGTTCTGTTAGTGCGATATCTGTAGCACCACAGATTTTATTCTCAACATTCCAATAGGTCTGTCCATGTCTCACGAAATACAAGTGTCCCATTTTGCTCTCCTTGCTATGACTCTCATTGTTCTGATTTGTTTATGACATTCATTCATTGTTTTTTATGACATTTATTATTAGAAATATAAACCACACTTTTCGTATGCATCTCGGATTTCATATCCTGTGAATCGCCATACTCATAAACAGTTTCTGTTGTGATCTCTTAGATCGTAATAGTGCCTGTACTTATCTACTAAATCGTAGCAACACCTATACTTATCTACTAGATTGTAATAGCACCAGTCTGAAATAGGGTCTTCAGTGCGAAGACTTTATCCCCTGCATCGAAAGTTATGGTTACCTTATTCTGGCCCAGTTCCTTCACTACACCCTGTCCGAAGGACTTATGCTCTAGGATAACTCCCTCCCCAAGAGACTCTATGAATCTACGGTATTCATTTTCATCGAACTTCTTCTTTTTATGCTCCATTCCTACCTGCTGGAAATAGGACTGTGGGGCTCTGACACCAGACCTGGATGCGGTTTTCATTTCTCCATAATTGCCTGAATACCGGCCTCTTCTCAACCCGGAAGCTGTGCCTGGATTCTGACTGCTGCTCAGCCCGGAAGTTATACCTGGTGCTGTCGGATGAAATAACTGCTTGATGAAAATCGAAGGCTCTAGAGTCTTAAATAGATAGAGTTCATTCCGGGCGCGGGTTACTCCCACATAAAAGAGACGACGCTCCTCTTCGAAGGCAGATCGATCCTCTGGCTTCATCTCTCGGATGTCGAAGGGAACCTCCTCTGGAAAAAGTCCATTGGCCACGTCGATAAGGTAGACATTATCATACTCTAGTCCCTTGCTGGAATGGATAGTGGATAGGATAAATGGACTGTCCATATCCGAATCTTTTGTGGAGAAGAGCTCCTTCAGCTCCGACATACGATTCAGGAAGTCTCGAATCGTGGACTCTCGGCCTGCCACGGCCTTCAGAATCAGAATCTTATTATCCTTCAGATCATTACGCTCCATGTATTCCTTATATCCCATGAAGTTGACGATGCGGTGGATTGCCCGTTTGGGCTCCTCATCACGGAGGTTCTCCAGATGTGTCTGCAGTGCCTTGATGCTCTTCCTGGTGTGAGGCTTCAGGTCCGATGACAGGAGTACAGCCTCCAGAACTGGGATGTCCTCCGCTCTAGCATAATTACATGCGGACAGCATCTGCTGCTTTGTAAGGTAGGTGGACATCTTATAATAGATCCGCTCAAAGATCTCCGTATCGGTTGGATCAAAGGCGAATCGAAGGATATTCTCTATATCTACCACCACACGATTGGTGAAGAAATTAAGCTCTGCATTCTTCAATCGATAGGGAATCCCGTCTCGCTCTAGGAGATCCACCAGAGGAATCGCACTCTCATTATCGCGGTAAAGCACAGCCGTCTCTTGGGTACAATTTCGAGCCACCTTCAACAGATAATTATACTGGGCTGCTCTGGACTGGAGCTGGATCTCATGGATCTCGCTAGTGGCTGGGCGATTGGCCCGCATGGTCTTCTTATGGCGAAGGGTATTCTGCTGGATAAAAGCATCTGCAGCCTCCACGATATTCCCATTGGAACGGAAATTCTCCTCCATCAGAAGAACCTTCGCATCTGGATATCTCCTCTCAAAAGATAGCAATGCCTCGGGATAAGCGGCACGAAAGCCATAGATGGACTGGTCCTCATCTCCTACCATGAAGAGATTCTGACGGCGGCTGGCTAATAGTGCAATAATCTCATGCTGAATCTTCGATGTGTCCTGAGCCTCATCCACGCAGATATATGAATAACGATTCTGATAGTAATTCAAAAGGTCTGGAGACGCCTTTAAAAGGTTATAGGCGTACACCATCTGGTCGTCAAAATCCATGAGATTACGACTCTTCAATTCCTGACAATAGCCATTATAGATCTCAAGGAGACGCACTCCTGCCTCATCCTCTAATTCCTGAATCTCATCAGGAGAAAGCATCATATTCTTAATATAGGTAATATCAGTTCGAATCCCCTTCAGATCACTCTCCGTGGGGAATTCCTCTTGGTACTTCTGATAGAGGCCGGATAAAATCCCCATAAGCAGCTTGTCATCACTGATTAGTTCATATGGCTTCTTTCCTATCATTCGACCGTAGTAATTAATAATCCCTGCACTGATGGAATTAATAGTTCGAAACTCCACGCGATCCCCTAATTCCTGGCCAAAATAGGATACAAATCGACTCCGCATATCTCTCGTCGCAGCCACGGTA
>Ga0256404_1011552_pt1 | contig 11777 bp, 4 predicted proteins | sample RumenRJG_01DNA_FD_185990 | JGI IMG/M metagenome (GOLD analysis project Ga0256404, IMG submission 185990) | Bovine rumen microbial communities from Lethbridge, Alberta, Canada - RJG_01 | ecosystem: Host-associated > Mammals > Digestive system > Stomach > Rumen | place: Canada: Alberta | collected... | reverse complement strand
GTCTATGCCAAAGCGGAAAGTGGTGATCCATTGCCGTTCTATAACTTCGATATTGTGGAAGTTCCAGACTATAAATCACGTCTTGCGCCAGGCTGGGCTGATGCTTCGCTTCGTTATGCCGAAGGTTTAACCGAAGCCCCGTATCCGTCTTATAGCTCTGCAGACTATTCGACGGTCCATAACGTTTACTACATCATGCGTAAATACAAGGATGAGCACCCCGAATGGTTTGATGCCACCGGTGCTTCTGACCCTGGCACTGGCGCAATTGTTTATCAGCTTTGCTACACCGCCCATGGTGACAACGAATCGCGGAAAGAAATGGTCGAAGCGGCTGCCAATGAAATCATTAAAATCATGGTGGCCCACCCAGAAAATCACGCGATTACGTTCTCTCAAATGGATACGTTACGTTATTGCGATTGCGATACTTGCAAAGAGAAATTCAACACCTATGGCACAACTTCAGCCGTTCAAATTCAATTCTTGAACGACGTCGATGATGTTGTGCAAGCCTACATTCATAATGCTGACCGGGATAACACCAATATGATCCCGACGGATTTTGAATACACCATCTTAATGTTTGCTTATCACGACACCATGCAAGCCCCGGCGAAATACGATGCCGCGACCGACACTTGGAGCCCAATCGATGAGTCCGTCCGTTGCCATCTAACGGTCGGCGTCATGATTGCGCCTTCGAACGCGTTATACACCTACTCGTTCTATGACGAGAACAACAAAGCCATCTGCGATCAAATCCGTGGCTGGAGCGCTTGCGCTTCTTATCTCTTTGCCTGGACTTACTCCACGAACTTCCGTGGCTATACCTTCCCGTATAACTCGTTCGATGCGATGGTTGAGAACGCGCGGTTCTTAAAAGCGAACAATGCGCAAGTTCTCTTTGATACGTGCTCTTGGGAATCGCCAATTCTTCCTGGGTTCATGGAATTAAAGAAGTACCTCGACAGCAAGCTCATGATTAACGTCAACATTGATGCCGTCTATTACACGAAGAAATGGTTCCATTACGTCTATCGTGACGCCGCAGAGACGATGTACCGTCTCTATCGTTATGAACGGGCGTATTGCCAATCGATTGAATCGAGCTACACCGGCATCATCAACGATTATCAAACGTTTGAAGATCCAACGCTTTGGCCAACTGGCTTAATGCTCAAATGGCAAGAACTCTGTGACCAAGCCATGCAAGAAATCGAAGGCCTTAAGGATGGCGATTACTATACCGCAACCCATACGGCTATCCTGCTCGAATCCATCATGCCACGTTATGCGATGCTTCAACTTCACCCCAGCTACTATGGCGGCGATGAATTAACGGCATTACGCAAGGCGTTCCGTACCGATGCGGAAGCGTTAGGCATTACCTACGTCAAAGAACATAACGAAGGCAGTGTCGATGTCCTTTGGCAATCGTGGGGCATCTAAGGAGGTAGAACCATGAAAAAGAAACAACTTATCTTGCTCTCCCTCTTAGCGGCGTTGCCGTTCAGTGTTGCTTCTTGTCACAAAGAACAACCGCAAGAATCCTCTTCGGAATCTTCATCTGAAACGGTGGATATTCGTTTGGCTGTCTCGGTGAGTGAAATCGCCCTAAAGTACTACGACACCTATCAATTAACCTATACGTTACATGGCAGTAGCGATGCCGTAAGCTGGGTCAGCGAAGATCCGAGCATTGCTTCCGTGGACCAAAATGGCTTAGTTACTGCGCAAGCCAAAGAAGGCACAACCATGGTGAAAGCAGTGGTCGGCACGGTCTCTGCTTCTTGCATCGTCCACGTCAATCGGGACGATACGGCGCCAGTCGTGTCGTTGCCGGTGTCTCACATCACTTTAAGTGAAGGACGGGGTTATACCCTTTCTCCGAAAGTCTTATGGGGCGATAACGATATTACGGGTGCCTCCGTTTTGTCGGCGTCGATTAAAGACGGCGAGAATACGAATGTCGTTTCCTTAACGCAGAATGGTTCTTCATTCCAAATTGATGGGATGAGTGCTGGTTCTACGGTCGTTCTCTTTGCCGCCGAAGTGCGTGGCTTCATCGTCACCGCCGAATTAGCGGTTAACGTGAATGCGGCTGCGCTGGTCTTTGACCCTGTCGATACGAAACCTTATGTGGCTGCTGCCAGTGGTTATGAAGCCACATTAGTCAAAGTGGCTTATGGCAACTATCAAACCTCGTTGACGTTAAACTTCAATGTCTACTATGGCGGCGTAAAGATTGATAATCCTTCGATTACCTGGTCGGTAGAAGATGATTCTATCGCGAGCGTATCAGGATCCGTGGTGACTGCTGAAGCTATTGGTACCACCAATATTGTTGGCACCTATAGCCATGGTACCCACCAAGGCACGATTACGATTGCCTTAGATGTCGTTCGTCCAAGAATTGCTTTGGATGAATCCTTCACTATCGAAACTGGCGATTTGAAGACATATTCCTTCCAAAATGAAGGGGCGTTACCAGAAAAGGCAGGCACTGTTTATTGGAACAATACAGAAGTCGGCACTTTAACCGATGGACAATTCACCTTAAAGAAGTCTGCTTTGCCAAAATCGGCCAAAGATCTTGGTGATACGGAACTCATGATTCAAACCGAAAACTTTGAATACACGTTCCCCGCCACCATGTATACGTTGGTGATCAACAATAAGACCGATATAGACAAGATGATCGAACTCTCCAAAGAGAGCGGCTCTGCCGATTATTACACGGATGGTTATTTCGTCTTGGGTGCCGACATTAACTATAACGGCACCACCAAGGGCAGCTTATTAAATAGCGAAACCTTACATACGTATTTACCGGCCGCTGGCTTAGTTGGCAACGACTGGGGCAATGGTGAGATCTGTGGTTTCAAAGGCATCTTTGATGGCCAAGGCCATACGATTAACGGCCTCGAAGTTTCTGCCATTTGCAATAGCAGCAGCAATCTTACGATGACCTCTCTCTTTGGTACATTGGCCACGAGCGGCGTGATTCGGAATGTCTACTTTACGAAAGCAAAAGTCACTGCGGAAGCAGCCTTCCTTTGCTCCGCCGGGAACGGCACCATCCAAAATGTCTATGTTCAATATGACTCGGTTGGTGTAAATCCTTGGGGCGCCTGGGATACCTGGGCGAAAGCCGCCACAGGGCGTCATTACAGTGGCACCTGCTTTACTTGGAATGGTCCGAGCTCCGTTGGTTCTTCCGCCAAGATTGAAAACTTAGTCGTGGATGCCCGCCGTGCTCAAACCGAAGAAAAGGTCATTAGTGGCAACTACAGCATCTATTTGGTCACCTATCCGAACCGCTTATTGACGGTCAATGCGATGAGCTTAACCGATGATACGGATATCTTGTCACGTTCTACCGCCTTATATCGTGGTACGAAGTTAAGTGCCGTCTTAGAATCGGCAGCTGCGAATAACTTCATCCGTTCGTTTGATGAGAATGAATGGATTCAAAAAGATGACGCCTTCTTACCAAAGGCTGTCTTGGATGAATGGCAAACCAAGCCAATCACCTTAACAGCTTCCGTCAAAGAAGCACATCCTGGTGACACGTTCACCTTATCGAGCAACTATCCAGCTGCCTATTGCACGTATTCTTGCTCGCAAGATGGGGTTAGCATCAAGAGAAACGTTGTTACTGTTTCTGATGAATACGATCTCTCCGAAGGTGGCGTGACCATCAAAGCAACTTCCATCCTGGATGAAAATGTTTCTACCACCCTTACGATCGACGTTCGTAACGTCACCGTGGTTTCGGAAGTGAAGAAGTCGTATCTCAACGAAAGCTTAACTTCTGGTGCCGTAACTTATGGCGTTTCTACCATTCAAGCCGACTTGTCTAGCAACGTTCCGAGCGGAACGATGGTGAAGTTCCTCTTAAATGGGAAAGAGGTAAGCGGTGCTTCTTATGCGAATGGTGTTGTCACCATTCCAACCTCTGCTTGTGGAACCTTATATGGCGAACAAGTTGGCATCATTCGCTTCGCTTCAACCGACGTTCGTTTCACCTGGCTCTTTGTGAACCAGAAGATTACGGACAAAGCCGGTGTGGATTCGTTCTTAAGCTTATCACGGGCCTTAGAGCCATCGAGCGATAAGATTTATGGCGGATACTTCGAGTTAGGCGCCAATATCGCCTATGATGGCGTCTTCAACTGCAACACGAACGGTATGGGCGCTGCCTCTGCCTGGAATTCGACAAAAGGTTATAATTACACCTTATTTGCCGATAACGGCTTAGAAGGCTTTGTCGGTACGTTAGACGGCATGGGCTATGCCATCTCTGGCATGCGGGTTGGCCCGAATTACGTGAGCGGTGGCTTTATCTCCATGATGGGCGCTGCCGGTATCTTACGGAACATTGCCTTCACGGGATGGCAGTCCTTAGTAGCGGATTCTAAAAACGGCACGATTGTTGGCGCCGGTGGCGGAACAATCGAAAACGTTTATGTCGAACGGACTGCCTATACTGCCGATCAGCACCGGGTTGGCCTCTTCTACACCTACAATGGTTCTGGCTTATTCACGCAAGCGATTACCTACAAGAATATTGTGGTAAACGATACGGCCTTTAACGATGCAGCCATGACCATCACCTCGAAATATCCAATCACAGGTATCTACTCGAAGAACGCGACTTGCACGAATGTCTTCTTAGCCACTTCGGACGCGAATGATATCAAGTACTTCGCGAACAAACAAAACGGTGGTGATAACGGTGCCAACACCGATGATGTTGTCAAACATGCCGCCACCATGGCAGAAACGTATGCGTTAGCAAGCACCGACTTCAAGACTGCCTTCGACGCTATCTGGCAAAGCGGTTCTGGTGTTGTGCTTTCTGATGGGACGACAAAATAACCTATGAAATTAAAACCAAATGCGAAACAACTCTCTTTCTTGGATTGGGAGTTTGGCATCTTCTTTCACTTCGGCATTCGTAGCTTCTATCCCGGTCATCATGACTGGGATGGGAAGCCGATGGACGCCAAAGCGTTTAATCCGACAAACTTAGACTGCCATCAATGGGTCAAAATGGCGAAAGACGCAGGGGCAACCTATGCGATTATGACCACAAAGCATCACGATGGCTTTGCGTTATGGCCGACCGCCTATTCGTCTTATTCAGTGACCTCGGCGCCATGGAAAAACGGCAAAGGCGACGTGGTAAAAGAATTCACGGATGCCTGCCGTGAGGCTGGCCTTAAGGTTGGGCTTTATTACTCCCCAGCACAATGGGGTGAAGCGGCTCCTTTAAAGGATCCAAAGGCATACGATGATTACTTCATTCATCAAATTGAAGAACTATTAGGTCATTATGGCAAGATTGATTATCTTTGGTTTGATGGGTGTGGCTCAGAAGGCCATGAATATGACAAAGCACGTATCGTCAAGCGCATCTTCGAGTTGCAACCTGATATTCTGACCTTCTGCGATCCTGATTGGGCACCCGGCGTATGCTGGGTGGGCAACGAAGACGGCTTTGCTGCCTTAGACAATCCGTATGTGCGGAACAAATGGGATTTCTCTATTGAATCCAAAGCACCCGTACTGCTCGAAAAGGAATCGTTCTTACCTTCTGAATGCGATTGCAAGCTTCGTTCTACCTGGTTCCATGATAACAATGAGAACACCATCAAAGACTTAGACACCTTATTCGGAATGTATGAGATGTCGGTCGGACATGGGGCGAACTTATTGCTTGATGTAGGGCCAGATCAACGTGGATTAATCCCCGAAAAGGATTATCAACGTGTGCAAGAACTCGGAGAACGGATCCGCCATGTTTATGGCAAACCAAATAATTATGGTCCGTTAACCAAAGAAGCAGATGGAATCTATACCATCACGAATCCGGATTTCTATGTGAAAGACATCGAACAAGATCCGACGGTAGGCCTTACGAATCGCGTGGTGATTCAAGAGGACTTAACCGATGGTGTCGGCGTTAAGTCTTTCAAACTCTATGCGTATTTGCCTTATTATCGGTTTAAGAAGATTTTGGTCTATGAAGGCGAAGGAATTGGGCATAAGATGATTTGTCCAATCGGCGCCATCCGTAGTCCACGGTTCGAGTTAGAGATTACCTCTCAAGATGGAGATGTCTCTATCCGCGATATGAAGGCGTATTACTGCGATTAATTTACTTCACGAGTAAAAAAGAGAGGGGGCAACCCCTCTTTTTTCGTGTAAGGGCCGTTTAAACGTCGATAATGGTGGATTGCGGTTACTATAATCAATAAATCCCAACGAAATCTCAAGGATTTTAGAAAAGGATGGCTTTTTGCATACGAAATTTGATTTAAACAAAAGCTCACATCAATGTACGGGCCATAAAAGGAAAAGAGACTCGGGGAGAACGCCGAGTCTCTTTTAGGGGGTGAAGATTAAGCAGCGAGTGTGCCGTAGATGCCGGTCATACGTGCGACGTGGTCGTTGTCGTTGCCAGATGTGATGGCGAAGTTGATCCAACCAACCTTGGTGCCGTCAGCTTCATTAAATTGTTTAATAACCGCTGCGTTATCGATCACAACCTTGTGCCAGCCTTTTCCTTTAAGGGTGTAGGTGCAATAGTCGTTTCCATCAAATTTGGTCCAACCATTGCCGGTGTTCCGGACTTGGAGATTTGCTGTGATTGAATCAACACTTATATAGAAGTAGAAGTAGACAGAAGTGAGCGTTCCGTTAACCATCTTCTTCATGGCACCTTTGGCGGCTGAAGTATTAGGACCATCGATGCCCACAAAGCCGAAGTGGAACGCGTTGTTTCCTTTTCCTTCGATAATGTTAGTGTCTAAAAGAGGGTTGTACAAAGTGGCTGTTCCAACTTTGTTGGCTGCAACTTTTTCCTTATTTACATAGTTCAATTGTGCGTCGCTAAACGAAGCGTTGTTGTAGTTTTGCGTAGGAGTGCCTGTCTCTGTGGAAGTACCAATGTTTGGGAATGCCTGAACATCGTTTCCATAGTAATTCGATTTTTTGATAGTGTAAATCGGAGAAAGATAGATATCATTGCTTCCCCACTCACACTGGAAATTCAAATATGTTTCTTTGCTGGACGAGTTCAAATTCGTGATTAAGGTACTCAAATCACTGCCAGCAAAATAAACCGCGTACCATCCGTCCGTTACATAATCGATTGCGCTGGATGAGACTTGGTCTTTTGTAGTGCCACCAAGCTTAAACTTTTGATAACCGCTGGTTGAAGCAGCGTCACTACCAGTACTGCCTTTGATGTTGTCGTGTGTGACGCCCTTTACGAAAATCACCAATCCTGTAGCATCCGTGTCGACCTTTGTGCCCTCATCAATAAGCATATTATTCCATCTTGGCGATTTTCCTTCGTTCATCGTTAAATGGGTGACTGTGCCAAGAGTAGAGTCGACGTACGAAGTATCAACAGCGGACGTTTGGTTGGTCAAATAGGCTTTGTCTCTAATTTTACTCATAGAGTTAGCGACTTCGTAAGCAGCATTGAAGGCAGTTAACATGGCATCGACATCTTTGCCATACGCTGTCTTCGCAGTGTCGCTATAGAGGTCATAAGCAGCTGCCGCTTTGGTTAAGAATGGTCCATCATAAGGCATTGCGCCTTCATGACCTTTATACATCGCATCCAATTCATCAAAGGATGGGATAGTAACGTTATTCGTATCGTTGTTGATGAAGGAAGTCTTTTCTTCATCGGTTAAGGTGATGGTGGAATAGGCTGCATTTTCTGGAGCGGTGAACGAAACTTCGCCAGTGCCAGACTTCAAATAGAATTCTTTGAAGCCGCGTGCACTTTGCGTTGGATCGATTGCTGCAACATGGACCCAAGAAATGGTTGGGGCCACAGTGATTTCTTTTTTGCCTTCGGCATCCGAGAACATTTTGCCGCAACGATCGCACTTGTAATAAGCGCTGTTGCCTGTCGCAGTAATGCTCGCGCCTTGAGCTGCCACTAACGATAAGTTATGGCCAAGGGCAGGAAGATTGATTGTCTTGGTGTCGCTATATTCCTTGCCGTCAAAGGTAGCTTTCGCCGTATACACTTTCTTGCCGGCTTCTTCACAAGTGGCATCCGTGGTTTTAACGGTCACTGTAGCATCGGCGCTGGTCGTCACTTGATCGCGAGAGCAGGTTGCCGTTGCTTTGGCAGTATACCCATCCGTCGTTTCGGTCCAATCCCATGTGAGGTTGTTATAGTCATAGTCATGGCCGAGGGCCGCTAAAGTATCGACTTTCGTGTCGGTGTATTCCTTATTGGCATCGTCTTTGATGGTTGCGGTATAAGTCACTGAGCCATCTTTTTCACAAGTCGCAGGGGTACGAGACGTTTCTGCCACTTCGGCAGTGACTTCTTTCGTGTCATCGCCTTTGGAGCAAGGAACTTTTGCAACAGCAGTGTATCCTTCACCATCTTTCACTTTCGTCCACTTGAATTCGGCTTTTGAATAGTCATAGGAGTGGCCGGTCTTTTCGATGGGATCCGTTCTTGTATCGCTTACAGCTTGGCCATTATAAGTACCAGTAGCCGTATAAACGATAGAGCCATCTTCCGTGCAAGTGGGTTCGGTTCTTTCCGGAGTGACAACAATGTCAGTAATCACGACTTTATCGTCACCGCGTTTGCAAGGAATCTCGGCGGTGACGTCATAGCCACTGCCATCGGCTTTCTTTTTCCAATCCCATTCGATATCAGCCACATCATATTCGTGGCCTAAGGCATCGACGGTAACTGTCTTCGTGTTTTGATATTCATTCCCTTCGAATTGAATCTTAGCCGTGTAGACAATCGAACCTGCGACAGTGCAAGTGGGATCCGTCTTTTTCGAAGTAACCGTGGCGTCAATCACCTGGTTGTCGAATCCATTCGTGCAAGGGATTGTTGCCTTTGCCGTGTAGCCAGATGCAGTTTTCGTCCATTCCCAAGTGATTTTTGTCACGTCGTATTGCGGAGCAACAACGCTTGATTCACTAGAAGTGAGGGTCGGAGCAACAGAACTAGAACTGCTTACATCAGGATTGGTGCATCCTGCTAACGAGAGCAAGGCTGCGACGCTGAGAAGCAATCCTCCTTTTTTCAGTTTGGTCATATAGACCTCCTTTCAAATGCCTAAAAGGCATAGTATGTAACCGCTTACAACTAAACTAACACTGATTTCTAAGGAAAAACAATAAACGAGTACTGATTTTGCTATAAAACGCAAAGTGCAATAGTGTCTCCTGCAAACCACGGGGCAGGCGCAACGTTTTATCCGAAGCATGAGGGGCAAATCCTGCGATTCTATTTTCTCGGGCCATAAACCGAAAATTTCTCGTTTAGATATGGTAAAATGGCGGCAGTCCTTTTTTAGGAGGATGTCTCGATGAGCAAGAAGTTTTACATTACCACCCCGATTTATTATCCTTCGGCATCGCCACACCTTGGCCATGCCTATTGCACCACGATGGCGGACATCATTGCCCGTGGCAAACGTTTACGGGGGTTTGATACCTATTTCTTAACCGGTTTGGATGAACACGGCGAAAAGATTGAAGACAACGCGAAAGCAGCAGGGGTGACCCCGCAACAATTCGTGGACAATGTTGCCACGAAGTTCCTTTCATTATGGGATACGATGAAGATTTCTTACGATGACTTCATCCGTACCACCCAACCACGTCATGTGGAAACGGTGCAAAAGATCTTCTCCCGCTTTGTGGAAAACAATGACGTATATCTTTCTTCTTATAAAGGATGGTATTGCGTGCACGAGGAATCGTATTGGACGGATACCCAGGTTGTCGGGGAAAATCACCTTTGCCCAGAATGCGGTCGCCCTTGCGAAGAAAAAGAAGAGCCCGCCTATTTCTTCCGTTGCAACAAGTATGTGGATGGTTTGCTTAAGTTCTATGACGAACATCCAAACTTTATCACCCCGGTTGGTCGAAAGACCGAAATGGTGAATAACTTCATTAAACCCGGCTTAAATGACTTATGTGTTACCCGAACTTCCTTTGATTGGGGCATTCCCGTCAAAGAAGCACCAGGCCACGTCATCTATGTTTGGCTAGATGCCTTAACGAACTACATCACTGCTTTAGGCTATCTCCAAGATGATGATTCCCGTTTCCAAAATTACTGGATGGATCCCGATTGCGAGATTGTTCACTTAATCGGTGCCGATATCACGCGGTTCCATACGATTTACTGGCCGATGTTCTTACAAGCGTTAGGACTTCGTGAACCATCCCGTGTCTTTGTGCATGGCTTAATGATGATGAAAGACGGGAAAATGTCGAAATCCAAAGGAAATGTCATTCCTGTTCCTCCGTTAGTAGAACGTTTCGGTGTGGATGCCGTCCGTTATTACTTATGCCGTGAAATTCCATTCGGACAAGATGGTCAATTCACCCCTGAACAATTCGTCGATCGTTTAAATACGGATTTGGCCAATAACTTCGGGAACTTGGTGAATCGTACGATTTCGATGATTATCAAGTACTTTGATGGGGTCATCCCTGCTTACCAAGGTGAACTTAATGCCTTAGATGCCGCCTTAAAAGAAACGGCCGAGAAGACCATCCGTTCTTATGAAGTCTTAAATGACGACTTAAAAGTGACGGATGCATATGCCGCCGTGATGGAACTCGTGAATGCCGCGAATAAGTACATCGAAGATTCTGCGCCTTGGGCTTTGGCAAAAGATCCAACTAAGAAAGAAGAGCTTGCCTCTTGCATGTCTCATCTTGCGAACGTCATCTTCTTATCAGGCACGTTATTATCGCCAATCTTAGTCACTAAGATCCCCGAGATGTATGACCAGCTTGGTGTTCCTGTAGAAATGCGGAACTATGAAGCCGCTACCCATTTTGGAAGCTTAGGTGGTGTTACTGTCAAGAAAGGGAATCCGTTATTCCCCCGTCTTGATGTCAAAACAGAAGTGCAGTTCATCGTGGATTTGATGAATGCCCCGAAAGAAAAGGCAGCTGCTTAAAAATAAGCACCCTCGTCTAAACTGGACCCCGTAATTCGGACAGTCTAGAAAAATACTCCCTGTGGGAAAGGTCGCCTCCGATTGCAATGTGATCGGAGGCTTTTATAATGTCAAACAAGGCCTTCCGCCTGAGCAGATGGTGGCCATTTCCGCCCATCCATGCGGTTGGTTCCAGACCATCGATTTTTTCAATGCGTCCTTGATATGGGATTCACATTAAATTGCATGTAGAGATATCAATTCTTTAACTTTCAAAATCCAATTTCTTATGGAAATCGAAAGAACCTAAAATTCCGTCTTGTTTTTCTCTTTCGTTGCTCTATCATTATTCCCGCTTGAAAACTTGGCCTATGCAATCGACTCCTGTTCCCCTCGTTCCTGTCTTAGATTCTGCTTCCAAGGCCGATGTTTATACCCCCGTTTTTGGTGCGGGGCTTTTTCTTTGCTAAGCGGAGGTCCCCATGGCACACAAGATTCTTGAACTTCGTAACATTCGTAAATCCTATGGCGACAACGTCATCTTGGATCATTTCAACCTTTCGGTGAATGAAAATGAGTTTGTCACGTTCTTAGGGCCTTCGGGATGTGGCAAGACCACGATTCTTCGTATTATCGGTGGTTTTGAAACCATGCAAGAAGGCAAGTTGTTGCTTGACGGCGTAGAAATGCAAAACCTTCCTGCCCACAAACGTCCGATTAATACGGTGTTCCAACGTTATGCGTTGTTCCCGAACATGAATATCTATGACAACATCGCGTTTGGGTTACGGAATAACATTTATTCGAATGTTT
>Ga0256404_1011550_pt1 | contig 11778 bp, 8 predicted proteins | sample RumenRJG_01DNA_FD_185990 | JGI IMG/M metagenome (GOLD analysis project Ga0256404, IMG submission 185990) | Bovine rumen microbial communities from Lethbridge, Alberta, Canada - RJG_01 | ecosystem: Host-associated > Mammals > Digestive system > Stomach > Rumen | place: Canada: Alberta | collected... | reverse complement strand
CAGCCTTGCCTGCCGTTTTAATATAGATTCGTTTTTGTTCTGCTTCGGAAGCTCCAACTGCATTTTTGATAGCCGGAGATTGTTTGAATAACCAACCTTCCGTGAATCCGTCCACACTTTCCACTTCCGCGTCCATCGCCATATCCCAGACTTTTGCATCGAGATGGCCGCCGAAGACGTGCGTCGTGAACTTGCTGCCGTAGTGCTCGAACATCGCGCCTTTGAGGCTGGCGTCATCGACGAAGCCGTCCTGCGTCCACGGCTGGAAGTTGCCGAGCGTGACCTTCTGCCCCGTTTTCCAGAGCGGGCCTTCAACGTAGACCTTGTCGAGGTGGAAACCAGACGTCCGCGTCGAGCCATCCACCCATTCTTCGTCGTTTGCAACCTCCTGATCATGGTAGCGCCCGCCCCACTTGTTGTCAAAATCCGCATGAACGGTGAATCCCGTCCCCGGCACAGCGGCGGTTGCGTTGAGCCAGAACTCTTTTTCCCAATACGGCTCGCCGCGCTTGCCCTCCGGGCCGGTGTGCATGCTGCGCATATATTTTTGCGCATAGCCGCCATCCCACTTCACGTTATCCGTGTGTTGTTCCATCTCAGCAATGCGAACGCCGAACGAGGCGAGCTCGTCGCGGAACTCTGCCGCCAATTTGTCGATGGCCGCCTGATCGCGCGGCGTCGCGTCCGCTTTCGCCATGGCCTTCGCCACGAGCTGCGCCATCTCGTAGCGCGTGATGGCGCGTTCGCCGCGATACGTCGCGTCGCCATAGCCCTCGATGACGCCGTCCTGCGCAAGCTGCTCGACGGCCTCGTAAGCCCAATGATCTTTCGGCACGTCGCTGAACGGATTCGGCGCGGCAGATGCGACGGGCGCCGCGGCGCAGAACCCGAGTGCCGTCACGGCGATGAGCAAGCGTTTTCTCTTTTGCATACGATCCAGATCCCCTCCACAGCCCGCCAGCCCCTCGCCGACGGGCACATATCTGTCAAACGGAACAGCTCATTCCAGCGTCGTGTAGTCCGCATTCTGCTTCGCAAAGACGCTCGCGGGCGCGTTGTAGAAATCAATGAATTCATTGATCATCTCATGGCCGCGCGTCTCATCGACCATGTACGGCTGGTCGAAATTCGTCTCGTCGAAGTTCGACCACGTGAGGAAGTACGCCATCTTGTACTTGCGCATGACATTCATGGCGTCCGTGAACCAGTTCTTGTAGCCGTTGTGTTTTTTTGCCATGGCGCTCTTGCCCACGAGCATGCCGGTCTCCGTGACGGCCGCGACTTTGTGATGGCTGGCGGCAAAGTGCTCGACGATGCCGAGCACGCTCGGAAAATCCTCTTCAAGGAAGCCGTCGCCGCGCTCCGGGTCGCGCTGGTACATATCAAAGCCGAGGATGTCGACATAGGGATTGCCGGGATACGTCAGCCCGTAGTCGCCTTCGCTCTTCAGCTCGGCGCCGCCCGGCGAATAGACGTACAGGATGTTGTGGAGGCCTTTCTTCTGCAGATACGTCTCCGTGTACTGGAACAACTGGCGGAACTCGCTGGGCGTGCAGTGGCCTGCGCCCCACCAGAACCAGCTGCCCGTGTTCTCATGGAACGGGCGGAAGAGCAGTGGCACGTCCGCGTCCTGCAAGTAGCCGTCGAACTCTGCGACGAGGTCGAGGTAGCCGTTGAACACCTCGTTGAGATTGCCGCCCGGCAGGATGCGTTGCACAACGTTCCCGTCCGTATGGTCGGGCGAATAGCCGCCGTAATCATAGCTGCCGTCCGCGAGGCGGGCGCGCTGCGCGACCTCGGCGAAATTCGGCATATGGCAGCTCATCGAGACGATGGCACCTTCCTTGTCCGCCTTGATGGCGACCTGCGCGAGCTTCTTCGGGAGCGTGAGGCCGGCCGCGCGTTCTTCGTCCGTGAGCTCGAGCTCGTTGCCCGTCAGCGCGAGGCCGTCCATGCCGACGATGGCGGGATAATCGCCCGTGATGTCGTACGTGTCCGAGTCGCTCGGCAGCTGCTTGCCGACTTTGCGGTGCATATCGTTCTGATGGCCGTAGAGGATCTGGTCCGAGCCCGCGACAGCGCCGAGGTATTTCAGGAGCGCCTGCGTCTTCGGCGTGACTTTCGGGTCGGCGGCCGAGACGTCCGGCACAGCGAGCTTTGCGAGGTCTACTTTTTCCTGCGGCTGGACGGCATCGACCTTCGGCACGTAACCGTCCTTGTCCGCTTTCACTTTCGCGGCCTCAGCCGTCGGCGCGGCGATGGGCGCAATCCACCCATACGTTGTTTCCATCATCGTTCCTCCTGTCTGGAGCGCCAACAGCGCTGCTGCGAGCGTCAAACTGCGTTTCACATTGTGGTTCATGATGCGTTTCCTCCCTGGTGTTGCTGGATGGACAAGATGTATCCGGCAGCCGGCACGGCCGGCTGCACGTCGATGTCCCATGCGCCGTAGTCCGGCACCTGGCTGGCAAAGACGGAACGGTCCATGTTGTAAAAATCGACAAATTCATTGATCATCTCATGACCGCGATGGCGGCCGACGAGATACGGCTGGTCGAAAACGTTTGCGCTGTCGTTCGACCACGTCATGAAATACGCGACAGGATGATGCTCCATGACGCGCTCGGCCTCGGCGAACCACGCCTTGCGCGCGTTGCCCGTCTTCGCCATCGCGCTGCCGCCCGCGAGGATGCCCGTCTCCGTAACGGCAAGGATCTTGTCATGCGCGGCGGCGAACGCGCCGATGACGCTGAGCGTCTCGTCGAGCGATGCGAGGAACGTATCGCTCGGCGCGGGGTCGCGGTGATACATATCGACGCCGACGATGTCGACATAGACGTCGCCCGGATAGCGCATCGCATACGCCTCGGCGGAGGTCACGGGGCCGTCCGGCGACCACGCATAGAGGAAATTGTGCACGCCGCGCACGTCGCGCAGGTACTCGACCGTATAGCGGTAAAGGTTCTTGTACTGCGGCGCCGAGCAGCAGCCCGCGCCCCACCAGAACCAGTTGCCGTCGCATTCATGATAGAGCCGCACGATGAGCGGGATGTCGTCTTGCGCGATGCGCAGGCCGAAGTCCGCCATGCGGTCGAGGTACGCGCGATAAACATCATTGAGGTCGCCGCCTGGCAGGACGCGGTTCACGACATCGCCCGTGAGCACGGGCGTCGTATATCCCGTGAAATCCCAACCGTCCGCGCCCTTGCCGCGCTGCGCGACGACATCGAAGTTCGGCATGTGCGCCGTCGCCGTGAAAATCACGCCATGGCGCGCGCCCTCCTTCAGGATGCGCGCCATCTTCTCCGGGAGCGTGAGCCCTTTTCGCGCCTCGTCCGGCGTGAGCTCGAACTCGCCGTGCTCGAGCGCCTGGAAATCCAGCCCCGCAACGGCAGGATAGTCGTGCACGAGGTCATGCGTGTCCGACGGGTTCTTGCTCGCCGTGTTCACTTTGTGATGCAGGTCGTTCTGATGGCCGTACAGCACGAACGGCGAGCGCCCGATGCCGGCGAGGAAGGCCGCGAGCCGCGCCGTCCGCGGCGTGGCCTGCGCGTCGACGAGATGGACGGTGTGCGGCACGGCATCGCCGAGCGCCTGCCGCGTGACGTCCGCCTGCGGCTGCACGGGCTCGACGAGCTCGACATAGCCGTCATCATCCGGCGCGGGATCGGCCGTGCGGACAGCGGCGTACGCGGGCGCCTGCAAGACGAAGAATGGCGTGGAGAGCGTCGCCGCGAGCGCCGAGCGAAGAAGGGCTGCATGGCGCTGCTTCATGACGACGCACCTCCGAGGACATCGTAGAGCAGGCTCTTGCCATCCGCCTTGCGGAAGGCGTGCATGCGGTCGGTCGTGAAGACGAGCTCGATGGCGTCGCCCGGGCGGTATTCCCTGCCGGACGGCATGCTCGCGACGATGAGCTCCTTGCCGCAGCGCACGTGCAGCAGCGTCTCCGCGCCGAGGAGCTCGACGACCTCGATCGTGCCGCGCGCCGCGATGTCGATGTTCTCCGAGAGCAGCATCTCCGCGTCGTGGATGGCCTCCGGACGGATGCCAAACACGATTTCCTTTTCACCGGACGCGCGCAGGATATGCGCCTGCGGCGTCGGGATTTCGATGAGGATGCTGTCGCTCGACGCGAACAGCCGCCCCTCGTTCTCCATGAGCTCGACGGGAAAGAAATTCATGGGCGGGTTGCCGATGAAGCCGGCGACGAACTGGTTGACCGGATGCTGATACAGCTCCATCGGCGTGCCGCACTGCTGGATGATGCCGTCATTCATGACGACGATGCGGTCGCCGAGCGTCATGGCCTCCGTCTGGTCGTGCGTGACGTAGATCATCGTCGTCTGCAACTGGTGATGCAGGCGCGCGATCTCCGTGCGCATGGAGACGCGGAGCTTCGCGTCGAGGTTCGAAAGCGGCTCGTCGAGCAGGAACACGGACGGGTTGCGCACGAGCGCGCGCCCCATGGCGACGCGTTGGCGCTGGCCGCCCGAGAGCTCCTTCGGCTTGCGCTGCAGGAGGTGTTCGAGCTGGAGCACACTGGCGGCAGCCTCGACTTTTTCTTTGATCACGTCTTTTGCCATGTGGCGGAGCTTCAAGCTGAACGCCATGTTTTCATAGACCGTCATGTGCGGATACAGCGCGTAGTTCTGGAAGACCATCGCGATGTCGCGGTCTTTCGGCGAGACGTCGTTGACGCGGCGGCCGCCGATGAGGAGGTCGCCGCCCGTGATGTCCTCGAGCCCTGCGATCATGCGCAGCGTCGTCGACTTGCCGCAGCCGGACGGCCCGACGAAGACCATGAATTCCTTGTCCTGGATGGTGAGGTTGAAATCCTTGACGATCTCGACGTCGCCGTACCGTTTCTTGATATGGCTGAGCTTCACTTCTGCCATGATGTTTCCTCCTCTGTTGCGCGCAGCAGCCAGCCAAACGATTGGCTGTCGCCGAAGAGCATCGGCAGCCGGATGCCGGCGCGCATGAGCTCGTCGCCGCCGAACACGCGGCCGTCCGGCCCTTTTTCGCTCCACGACTGCGGCACGCCCGGAAAATGTCCATCCGCTGAAGCGGCCACGCAATCGATCTGATAGCGGACATCCGGCGCGAGCCCCGCGAGATGCAGGAAACGCGGCGCAGGATTCGGCTGCGCGAGCGGCTGGACATACGTGAGGAATGCCGTCCGCCGGTCCTCCGCGACGACCATCCACGCGCTCGGCGCGCCGTGATGCGTCGGCACGAGGACGCGGTAAAGCGCCCCTTGCTGCAGCAGCGGGCGGAGCTCTTTGAACAGCGCGACCTGTGCGCGCACCTCCGCGCTTTCCGCGTTCGTGAACTGCGTGATGTCGAGCTCGTAGCCAAACGCGCCCTGCATGGCGACAAGGCCGCGCGTCGCGAGCGGCACGGAACGCCCCGCCTGATTGCTCGGATTCACGGAGACATGCGCGCCCATCGTGATGCCGGGATACAGCAGGCTCGTGCCGTACTGGATGGCGAGTCGTTCGATGGCGTCGAGGTCGTCGCTCGTCCACGTCTGCGGCATATAGTAGAGCATGCCCGGATCGAAGCGCCCGCCGCCGCCCGAGCAACTTTCGAACAGCACATCAGGAAACCGCCGGCAAAGCTCTTCGAGCACAGCGTAAAGGCCGAGCATGTAGCGATGCATCGTCTCCTGCTGGCGCTCTGGCGGCAGCGCAGCAGAGTACACGTCCGTCATGTGGCGGTTCATGTCCCATTTCACATAACCGATCGGCGCGCTCCGGAGCACGCGGCTCACGCTCTCGACGATGTACGACTGCACATCCTCGCGCACGAGATCGAGCACGAGCTGCCCGCGCCCTTCGGATGCCTCGCGCCCCGGCACGCCGAGCGCCCAGTCGGGATGCTGCGCAAAAAGCTCGCTGTCGCGCGAGATCATCTCCGGCTCGAACCACAGGCCGAACATCAGCCCCTGCTCTACAGCGTGCTCCGCGACAGGCTGGAGGCCATGCGGCAGCTTCCGCTTGTCGACGAACCAGTCACCGAGGGACGAATCGTCAGCGTCACGATGGCCGAACCAGCCATCATCGAGCACCATGAGTTCGAGCCCGAGCGCCTTCGCCTGGTCGATGAGCGCGAAGAGCTTCCTCTCGTCAAAATCGAAAAACGTCGCTTCCCAGTTGTTGACGAGCACGGGGCGCACGCGGTCGCGCCAGGTGCCGCGGCAGAGATGCTTGCGCCAGAGATGGTGGAACGTGCGCGACATCGTGCCGAGCCCGCTGCCGCTGTAGACGAGCACGGCCTCCGGCGTCTGGAACGACGCCCCCGGCGCGAGCTGCCACGAAAAATCAAATGGATTCAGCCCGATGGCCATGCGCGTGACGTCGAACTGGTCAGGCTCGGCGAACGCCTGGAACGAGCCGCTGTAGATGAGGCTCATCGCGTAGATGCCGCCGTGCGTCTCGTCCGCCCCCGGCGCGAGCAGCGCGAGGAACGGCTGCTCCTGATGGCTGCTCGCGCCGCGACGGCTCTCGACGACGTGGCGGTAGTGGCCGAGCGGCCGCCGCTCCACGATGCGCTCGCGCGCATGCGCGCCCGGGAGATGCAGCGCCTCCCAGTCCGCGAGACCCGCGAGATCGACCGAAGCGCTCATGGCATGCGTAATTTTCACACTGCTTTGGCTGCGGTTCACGATGCGGACGCTCCTCATGATGGCATCGCTGTCCGCGAGGAGGCTGTACGTCAAGATCGCATCGAGGCCGGCCGTTTCATCGCGGAGCGTGATGTCGAGGCTTTCCGCTGCGCTGTCGCCCGCGTAGACGGCCGGCAGGCCGAGGAGGCCGCGCTTCTCCTGCGTGATCTCGTAGCCGACATAGCGGAAATCCGTGATGCGCGAGCCGTCCGCCAGCGCGATGGCGATCGCCGGCTCGCGGAAGTCCGTATGGCCGTAGGAAGGATATTCCTGCGCCGTCGTGTCGAGCGAGAAATCGCGATTGCCGCAGACGGGATTCGCTGCGAACGAGCGATCCATCGGAGGAATCGTGCGCGCGCCATCAAAACGCTCGATGCGCGCGCCCCAATAGAGATGGCGGAGCCAGCCGCCCGGCAGCACGTCCATGACATAGCTCGTATGTACCGTCCGGAGGTGGAACTGTTGTGTTTTCTCGTCAAAAATGATGGACATCGTCATCCTCCTAGTTTTTCGAGCCGGTGCCGGCCACGCCTTGGATGAATTGCTTCTGGAACACGACGAACAGCACGAGCATCGGCCAGATGGCGATCATCGAGCCCGCCATGAGCTGCGGGAAATTCGTCGAGTACTGCCCTTGCAGCGATGCGAGGCCCGACGCGAGCGGCATCTCATCGAGCGACGTGTTGACGATGAGCGGCCACATGAGGTCTTTCCACGCGAAGAGCGCCGTGAAGATCGAGAGCGCGATGAGGCCGGAGCGCGTCAGCGGCAGCATGATGTGCCAGAACACCTGCCAGCGGTTGCAGCCGTCGAGGATGGCCGCCTCCTCGAGCTCCGTCGGGATGGACAGGAAGAACTGCCGCAGGAGGAACGTGCCGAATGCGCTGACGATGCCGGGCAACACGAGCGCAAACAGCGTGTCGACCTGCCCGAGCCGCGCGACGATCTCGTACTGCGGGATGAGGAACAGCTGCCCCGGGATCATCATCGTCACGAGTACGAGGCCGAACAGCGCGTCCCGCCCGGGGAATGTCATGCGCGCGAACGCGTACGCCGCCGTCGCGCTGAAGAACACGGAGCCGAGCACGCGGAAGAGGATCATGCCGAACGTATTCGCGTAGAACGCAGCAAATGGCAGGCTGTTCCAGACGTCTGCGTAATTCGACCACTGCAGCACGTCCGGCCAGAGCGTTGGCGGCACGAGCATCGACTCCGAGAGCGTCTTGAGCGATGTGACGAACATCCAGAGGAACGGCGCGAACATTGCGGCCGCGCCGAGGAGGAGCACGCCGTGGACGACGAGATGTTTTTTCGTTTGAACTGTGAGCTTCATACCGTGTCCTCTCATTCGTAATGCACCCAGCGCCGCTGGAGCTTCATCTGGATGGCCGTGATGATGAGCGTGATGACGAGCAGCAGCATGACGATGGCTGCGCCGTAGCTCCGGTCACCCATGAGGAACGATTGCTTGTAAAAGAGGTAGACGAGCGACTGCGTGTACGCCATCGCCGTGTTCGCCGGCTCGATCATCATGAAGATGAAGTCAAAGACCTGCAATCCGCCGATGACCGACGTCACGACGACGAAGAACAGCGTCGGCGAAATCATCGGCAGCGTGACGTGCAAGAATTTTTGAACCGGGCCGGCACCGTCCATCTCCGCCGCCTCGTAAAACGTCTTCGGAATTTCCTGGAGTCCTGCGAGGAGCAGCACCATGTTGTAGCCGACCATCGTCCAGACACCGACGATGACGATGGCGAGCATCGCCGTGCGCGTGTCGGTCAGCCAGTGCACAGCGCCGATGCCGACGAGGGACAGGAGGTAATTGAGGAGTCCCGCGTCCGCGTTGTACAGCCAGCGCCAGACCATAGCGACGGCCGCCGGTGCCGAGACGACCGGCAGGAAGTACAGCGTGCGGTACAGGCTGCGCCCGCGGATCTTTTCATTGAGCAGCACGGCGACGACGAGCGAGAGGAACACACCGGCCGCGACGGACAGCACCGTGTACACGATCGTGTTGACGAGCGCCTGCCAGACCTCGGGGTCGGAGAACAGCCGCACGTAGTTGTCAAAGCCCGTCCACGTGTAAATGCTGAAGCCCCGGCTCTTCGTGAAACTCATGTAGCAGCTCTTGAGCAGCGGATAAATGTTGAGGATCAGGACGCCGAGCACCGTCGGCGCGACCATCGCATAGGCGAACGCCCAATCTTTCTTCTTTGCTTCCACGCTCCGTCACTTCCCTTCCGTTTCGAGCATCGCGTCGATCTTCGTGGCGAGCTCGTCACAGGCGTCCTTTACGCTGCGCTCGCCCGACCACGCGTTCTTCAACACGTCCGTCTCCGTCAGCATCCATTTTTCGCGCGTCTCGCTGTTCGGGAAAATGACGGCATAGGCGAGCGCTTCCGGATAAACCTTGACGTGGAACTGCGCGTTCGCTTGCACCCATCCCTGTTCCGTGCCGCGATACGCCGGGATGCAGGCGTTCATCCTTCCCTGGATTTCGTTCGCTTCCTTGCTCGCGAGGTACGACGCGAACGCGAGTGCCGCTTCCTTGTGCTTCGTCTTCGCCGCGACGGCATTGCCGAGGCCGCCATAGATCGTCGCACGCTGTTTTCCTTTCGGCAGCATCGCGACATCGCAGTTCTGGGCGACGTATTCGTTCTTCGCGAAATCGCCGAGCATCCACGAGCCGAAGAAGCCCATGGCCGCCTTGCCGGACTGGAAATACTGCTCGCGGCTCATGTCCGCAAACTGCTGGATCGTCGGCGAGACATGATAGCGCTGGCTGAGGTCGATGGCAAACTGGATCGCTTCCTGCGTCGCCGCGTCGCGGTAGCCGCAGCGCGTCTTGTCCGCGTTCAAGATTTCGCCGCCGTTCTGGTAAACAAAATCGTAATACAGAGATTGCTGGTCGAGGGGCGCGAGGAACCCGTAAACACCGTGCTCCGTGTCCGTGAGCTCCTGCGCGACCTTGACGAGCTTGTCCCAATCCCATGTCTCATCGGGATACGGGATGCCTTTCGCATCGAACAGCGTCTTGTTGTACCAAAGGCCGATCGTGTCGTAATCCTTCGGGATGGCGTAGCGCTTGCCTTCATACGTGTAAAACGCGACGAGGTCCGCCGGGAACATCGCGGGGTCATAACCGGCGAGCCACGTCACATCCATGAGCATGCCGTTCGATGCGTAACGCAGGAAGCTCTGCGTATGCATCCAAAAGACGTCCGGCATCGTGTCGCTCATCGCGCTCGCTTCGAGCTTCGTCCAATACTGGTTCCACGGGATGAGCTGCACGTCGACCTTGATGTCCGGATGCTGCTCCTCAAACCGCGCGGCGATGGCCTCCATGGCCGGCTGCTGGTTCTTGTCCCAGATGGCATACGTGATATGCGTCCTGCCGTCCTCCGCCTGCGAACCGCAGCCGGTGACGCACAGCAGCAGGATGGCGAGCGCCGCGAGGGCGGCGCACCAAGTTTTTCTTCGCATATTCTCCTTCCTCCACTTTGCATCCACTTTTGTTTTGAAATGTTATGTTTTATTTGTTATCACTATAGCATTTTTACTAAACCGTGTCAACAGAGTTTACTTATATTTTTGACGTGTTTTTTCTTGTCATGAAAAAACGGAGACGGTGCAGGCGTGTTCCTGCACCGTCTCCGCCCTTCGTGTCGGAAACCGTTCCTTCCAAACCAAATGTCAAAGCAGCATCGTCTCGCGCTCGGGATCGCGCAGCTGCGTGCTCTCGCGCACGACGAGCTTCGTCGGCATCGTCAAGAGCTCAGGCACGATGCGGCGTCCATCGATGCGTTCGGCGAGCATGCGCGCCGCCGCCTCGCCCATCTCCCGCGCGTAGAGGTGCACGCTCGTCAGCGACGGATGGAGATACGCCGCGCCCTTCATGTCGTTGAACCCCAAGACGCGGATGTCGCCCGGCACGGAACGCCCGGCATCCGAGACGGCACGCATCGCGCCGATGGCGAGCGTGTCGCTCGCTGCGATGATCGCGTCGACCGGCGTACCGCCCGCGAGCGTCCCGCGCACAGCTTCATACGCTTCCTCGAGGCTCCAGCTGCAGAGCGGCATCATGAGCGACGGCTCGAAGCAGCCGATGTCCTGCATGTGCGCCACGAACGCCGCGGCACGCTCCTCCTGCGAGAACGCCGCTGCCTTGCCGTGCGACGACGTGACGTTGCGCGGGCCGCCGAGGAACAGGATGTGCTCGGAGCCGGATTCGTGCAGATAGTCGATCGCGTTCCGCGTCGCGTGCGCGAGATCCATGTGCACGACATCATAGCCGGGATTGACCTCTGGCACGAAGTCCACAAACACGACATGCGGCGTCTCCGGGAACGCGGCGCGCACGGACAGCGCATCGAACGAGCCGATGGCGATGAGGCCGTCCGCCTCTGCCTCGATGCGCGCGCGTTCCGCTGCCGCGAGGTCGAGCTCGCCCCTGCAGATGCCGACGGCTGCGAGGCCGAGGCGCGCAGCCTCGCTCTCGATGCCCTCGCGGATCGCCATGAAATACGTGTCCGCGCTCTCCTCGACTGCCGACAGCACCATCAGCAGCGCATACGTATGACGCGGGCGGCGCGCCTCCCGCTCGTCGCTGCGCCGCTGCGGCTTCTGGTAGCCGAGGCGCTCCGCCGTCTCCAGCACGCGCTTGCGCGTTTCCGCCTGCACGGAGAGCGTCGGGTCGCCGCTCAAGACGCGGGAAACCGTCGCGGCCGAGACCTCGGCCGCCCGCGCCACATCGCGGATCGTCGCCATGTTCTTCATCCTTCCGTGTTCCTTATTTTATCCTTGATTTTACTAAACGTTTATTCCTTTGTCAACAAAAAATCACCAGACGGAAAACAATCTGGCGATTTTTCATAAAACAGCAGACATCAACAAACGGTACAGCGTGCACGCCGCATCAGCGGATGCTGACAGAGCGGAACACGTTGCGGTCTCCGCGGTGGCGGGAAATGGAAAATTCGAACGGGCGGCCGTCGTCGAGGAATGCCACCTGCTCGACTTCGAGGAGCGGCAGGACGCCTTCGATGGCGAGCTCCTGCTTTTCTTCTTCCGTCGGCATGACGGCGCGCACCGTGCGATGCGCGGAC
>Ga0256404_1011549_pt1 | contig 11778 bp, 9 predicted proteins | sample RumenRJG_01DNA_FD_185990 | JGI IMG/M metagenome (GOLD analysis project Ga0256404, IMG submission 185990) | Bovine rumen microbial communities from Lethbridge, Alberta, Canada - RJG_01 | ecosystem: Host-associated > Mammals > Digestive system > Stomach > Rumen | place: Canada: Alberta | collected... | reverse complement strand
TTTGAAAGGCAAAAGGCAAGACAGCTGAACAGGTCAGCCATCCAGGAAACGCGAGATTTTAATTCGGTTGCATCCGACTCGGTTGCAACCGAATTAAAATTCTGTAAGGTCATTTTCATTTTTACACGGGCCTGCAGGCAAAAGCAGGATGCTTTCAACACACTTTGTGTGATCGCATCCTGCTTTTGCCGCTCGGTTTTCGGATTATTCTATTTTCATCTGTTCCCCGGGAAGCCGGGCCGCGGTTCTTCCGGGAAACTCTCATCCTCCCGCGGCACATAGTATTCGTAAAACACCGTCTGTCCCTCAGAAAGTCCGCTCAGGATCTCCACGTTTTCTCCGTCGGAGATACCGGTCTCAACCTGAGCTTCACCCGTCGGCTTTCCGGTCTTGTTGTCCAGGGCGGTATACACGTAACTTCTGCTTCCTCTGTCATGCACGGCCGCCGACGGGATCAGAAGCGCGGAGCGGCTGCCGCGGTGCACCACGACGGACGCGTTCATGCCGTCCAGCATATCCGGCGCCCGGTCCAGGCGCAGCTCCACGTCATATTTGCTGTTGCCCCCGGAGTTTTCACCCATGGCGCCGATCTCGGTCACATGAGCGGTGAAGCTTCGATCCGGCAGTGCGTCCACGGTCACATCGGCACTCATCCCGAGCTCATACTGCAGCACATCCAGTTCGTCCACACGGATACGGATGGTCATGCTGTCGTCCGGCGTGATGGAGAGAATGGTCTGCTCCTCCAGATCATAGAGGCCGTCGTCCTCTTCCTCTGCCTGCGCTCCGCTCATCATTGAGGAGGGGATGCTGATGTTGAAGCTGAAGCCACCAAGCAAACTGCCGATATCGAGGCCTGAGAAGTCCGGCATCTGAGGTGTGTTTTGCCCCTCATTCATCAGGCCGTCAATGTCTACATGGCCGATAACCTGAGCAGTTGTCTCCCCGCTGTCGTTGTTTGTTACTGTGACAATATCTCCTATCGCTGGAATTGATCCGCTGGTAATAGTGATCGGTCCAACATTCCCACGCCCTAATAGTGCAAGAAGCTCTGAAAGATTTGAGATGCTCATCCCATCGGCGTATTCCACGCCACTGATTGTAGCGCCGTTTACACCTGTAACAAGAAGGGAAACCACATCTTCATTCGCCAGCAGCTTGATCGTATATTCCTTATCCCAGGAAGCGGTGTTCTTGATCTTGTTCTCGTCAATGTCGCGGACAAATCCGGCATTGGGCGCTTTTACGGTGTCGTCCTCATACAGGGCGAAGAGTTCCTGCATCAGTTCTTCATACTGACGATGCTTTGCCGCCAGCGCCTGATACTCCGTGTTCCCGGTGAGCCTCTCGACCTCGACAATCCCATTGCCGACCCAGATCTGCTGGTTTTCCTTCACATAGACATGATTCACGATCCCGTCGGTGGCGAGCAGCGTCCAGGGATTGTGGACCGCCAGCAGCCCGCTGCCGATCTCCGCTCCGTCCGTCGTGTACACCGTCACCGGATCGCCGATGCGCGGTCCGTCATCCGAGAGCGTGACCCGGATCATATGATCCATCGCCGTCTCTACTCGCCCTGGCACTTCGGTCCCGTCCGGGAGCTTCACGCTCACGCGGCTCCCCGCCTCAACGGGGCGGTCGGTCGGAATCTCTGAAACCATCAGTCCGTCTACCGACACCACCGCCACGGCGCCGCGTTCCACCGTGACCTGACGGACATCGTCTCCGACCCCCGCATAGACCGCTTTTACCCGTCCGTTCACCTGTGCGGTCAGCTTTGCCACCGAATAGACGTTGGCGTTGGTAAGCATCTGAAACGCCACGTCCTCCAGGCTCTTCTGGACATCCGATATCGCGCCCAGCAGGGTCACGCGGTCCACACTGGCCAGCGCCTGCCCCTCCTCGACCCGGTCGCCGTTTTTGACCAGAAATTCCGTTATTTCTACGGAGGACGGCACGGTAACTTCCACTGCTTTCTCGGCGGTCAGCGTCCCGCCGCCTGCCAGGGTGTTCTCGATCTCCCCGGTCTCGGCCCGGGCCGTGAGCACGCTTGCTTCGGTCCCTGCCGCTGCTTTTCGCGCAAGCTGCGGCAGCATGCCGAGGATCAGGGCGATCACTCCCAGGATGATCCAGGGGACTGCCCTCCGGATTCCTTTCTTTCTCTTCATGTCACGTCCCTCCTCAGCCGCCGTAGTGCAGCGCGTCGATGGGCTTCATCTTTGCCGCCTTGTTCGCCGGATACAGACCGAAGATCACGCCGATCAGGAAGCAGAACAGCACCGACAGCACGACAACTCTTCCGTTCAGATGGAAGGAGATGGAGGCGCTGACCGTGATGGCCGAGATAATCTGCAGGATGCCCCAGGAGACAAAGATCCCCAGCGCGCAGCCCAGCATGCACAGCACCACCGCTTCGATCAGGAACTGTACCAGGATGGTCCGGCGGCTGGCCCCGATGGCTTTCCGGATGCCGATTTCGCGGGTACGCTCGGTCACCGTGACCAGCATGATGTTCATGATCCCGATACCGCCGACGATCAGGGAGATGGCCGCGATTCCGCCCAGCAGGATGTTCAGGAAGTTGCTGATGCGGCCCATCGCTTCCTCGATCATGTTCTGGGAAGAGATGGAGAAGGCATCGTCGTCCTCATTGAACCGCTCCAGCAGCAGTTTTTTCATCACCTCTTCGGCCTGATCAAGGGTGTAGCCCTCCGCCGCGCCGATATAGAAGGTTGAAATCGACGAGCCGTTCTCTGTGGAGAGCCGCATGAGAGAGGTATAGGGGATATACGCCGTCTTCATGCCGCCGGAGAGGATCGTCGCAAGAGATTCTTCCTCATCCTCCAGCACGCCGACGACGGTGTACTTGATACCGTTGAGCGAGATTTCCCGCCCCAGGCAGTCTTTATAACCGATCAGGTCTTCCGCGGTCCCCTCCGGAATCACGCAGACCCGGTTGCTGTTTTTCACATCGCTTGCGGCGATGAAGCGTCCCATAATAAGCTGCATACTCTGGATCTTATACTCATCCTGGGTAACGCCGTAGACGTTGAAGTCCGCGCTCTCCGTGCCGAACTTCCCGGTCGCCGTGCTGGTGGCATAGGGCGCCACGGCCGCGATGCTGGGCTCGGTGTCCACCCAGTTTTCCAGATCCTTCAGCTTGACGGGAACGCCCTTATCGTCCGAGACCCGCACCGTGAGAAGGCTGTTGCCGAGGCTGGAAACCTCACTGGTGATGGAACTTGTCGCGCTGTCCACCAGACTCACCAGCACCACCAACGCCATCACGCCGATGATGATGCCGAGCATCGTGAGGGCCGCGCGCATCTTGTTTGCTCCGATGCTGCGGAGCGCCATTTTCACCGCCATCATCAGAGCGACACCTCCGTGAGTCTCCCGTCCAGGATATGCACAATGCGTTTCGCCTGACGCGCGATGTCGTTGTCGTGGGTGATCAGCACAATGGTGTTGCCCTGGTCGTGCAGTTCCTGAAACATCTGCATGATCTCGCGGCTGGTTTTGGAATCCAGGTTTCCCGTCGGTTCGTCTGCCAGGATCAGCGAGGGTTTTGTGACCAGGGCGCGCGCCACGGCGACACGCTGCTGCTGTCCGCCGGAGAGCTCCGTCGGCAGGTGTTTGGCCCGTTTTGACAGGCCGACGCGCTCCAGGGCCTCGCGGACCCGCTGCTGCCGCTCTGCCCGCTTGACCCCCTGATAGATCAGAGGCAGCTCCACGTTTTCTTCCGCGGAGAGCTTCGCAATCAGGTTGAAGCTCTGAAACACGAAGCCGATCTTCCGGTTGCGCACATTGGCAAGTTCATTTTCCGAGTAGGCCTCAATCGGCATGCCGTCCAGAAGATACTGTCCCCCGTCCGCCACGTCCAGGCAGCCGATGATATTCATGAGCGTCGACTTTCCGGAGCCCGACGGCCCGATGATGCTGACAAATTCCTTCGGATAGACATGCAGATTGGCGTGATCCAGGGCATGAACGCGTTCATCACCGATCTGATAAATCTTTGAAACATCTCTCAGTTCGATCACGATTCTGTCCTCCGCTCAGCGCCCGTAGCTTCCCGGCCGGCCGTTCATGCCGGGGCCGCCCATCATCATGTAGAAGTTGTTCTCTTCCTTCTCTGTGTAATAGACCGTGGTCCCCTCTTCGATTCCGCTGCGGATCTCCGCGAAATCATCGTTCGAGATGCCGACCTCTACCGGCATGCTGCCGCCGAAGGTCTTTGTCTCCTCATCATAAGAGGTATAGACAAAGGCGCCGGCGCTGGTGCGGTGGATCGCGTCCGCGGGGACGATGAGCACGTTCTCATCCCCCTGGATGTTCACGATGACATCCGCCGACATGCCGCTGAGCATTCCCTTTTCCTTGGCAAAGGTGATCTCCGCCGAATACGTGGTCACACCCCCGCTGCTGTTGGCCGTCCGATCCACGTCCGTCACGGTTCCGTCAAAGTGGTTCTCCCCCACCGACTCGATCGTGACTTCTGCCGCCTGTCCGACTTCCAGCGACAGGATGTCGGCCTCGTCGACGCTGATGTTCACAAGCATGCTGACATCCGGCGCCATCGTCACGATCACGATGCCGTCTTCGTCTTCCTGCGTGGTTCCCGACGTCGCCGCGGCAGAAGATGCGGCCGTCGCGGTGCTCCCCATGGCGGCATACATGCCGTAGGAGGACATTCCGGACTGAGAGGCGGAAGCGGCCGAAGCATCCGCGGCTGCAGCTGTCTTGTCATTTTCGTCATAGTCGATCCGCAGGATCGACCCGTCAAACGGCGCCCGGAGCGCGCCGCCCTGGTACAGGTCCAGCAGCTCCAGCAGGGTTTTCTCCTTTTCCTTGCGCTGCTTGAGCACGCTGTTGTAATGCGCGCTGTAGCCGGTATCTGTCAGATTGAAAAGGATGCTCGCCGCGTTCACCTGCATGTTCTCGCCGAAGGTAACCTGGGACACCGTCCCCGTAAAGCCGGTTACCCGGAACACGCTGTGGATGCTCAGGGTGCCGCTGCCGAGTTCATCGCCGTTTTCATCCAGGATACGGACCTTTTCGTCGACTTCGGGGCCGTTGTCCGTCACGAGCACCGTCACCCGTTCTCCGACCCGCTTTTCCACGCTGCCGTCGATGACGCTGCCGTCTGCCCGCTCCACGCGCACCTTGTCCCCGGCGGCCAGGCCCTGGTTTTCAAACTCCACCGCCATTTTCCCGTCCAGCGAGATCAGGGCCAGAGCGCCGTTTTCCACCATGCAGGCCGCCACATCTGTTTTGGGGCCGGCATAGATTTTCTTCACCCGGCCGGAGACCCCCGCCGTCACATTCGTGTTGACCCGGTCTCCGCTGGAAGAGGCCAGCTCCTTGTCCAGTTCATCCAGCTCTTCCTGAACCGAGGCCATCGTGCTCAGGACCGATGTCAGATCCAGGGTGGCGATCAGATCGCCCTTCTTCAGCTTGTCGTTCGACTTGACCATCACCTCGTCGATCTCGACCCCCTCCGGAACCGTGACCTTCTCCGTGTCGACATCTTCGATGGTGCCCGAGCCGCTGACCCGGGTGCTGATGCTGCCGATGGACGCGTCATATGTGAGGACCTCATCGCCCTCTGTCGCCATGCTGGCTTCCACTCGCCTGCGCAGGACGCTGACCGCATACAGGATTCCCCCTGCCACGAGTGCGAGAATCAGCAGCACGGTGATCCATCTGCGTCTGCGTTTTCTTCTCTTTGCCTTGTTGAGCGCCTCAAACAGCGCATCATCATTTCTTCTGCCTTCGTCCACGGGGCATCCCTCCGATAAAAAACGTCCGGCGGATAGGATACTCCTCATTCTCTGATTGTTGGTGAACTTGCTTCACCGGTTTTGTGAATATTTTGTGAATCCTGATTCTTTCATCACTCGCCTCTCCGGACTATGCAAAAGGGGCTGCAGCGATTGCTGCAGCCCCCTTTTCAGATTTAAAGTTCACTCCATATGTGTTGCCAACACAATCCGCCGGTTTTCATCGGTGACATTCTTTCCTTTTGATTCTCTCAGCCCTTCACCGAACCAGCGGTCATGCCTTTAACCAGTGATTTCTGCGCGATGAAGATAAATAGCGCCGTCGGGATTGTAGAAAGCGTTATCGCCGCGGCCATGTTGCCCCACTCCACTGCATAACTGGTTATGAAGAAAGATGTTCCGACAGTTGCCGTGATCGATTTTTTGAAAGCCAGTATTCCACTGAAAAGATACTCATTCCAGCTGGTGATAAATCCCAGAATCGCGGTAGAGCCGATCCCCGGAAGCAGCACAGGAATCAGAACCCTGCTCAGAATCTGAAGCGTGTTTGCCCCGTCAATGGCGGCAGCTTCTTCGATCTCCAGCGGCAGATCCTGGATATAACCGATGAACAGCAGCAGCGAGGTTGGAGTGATAAAAAGCGTATGCATAAAGATGATTGCGATCTTCGTGTCCAATAGTTTGAATCTGTTGAAAATAAGGAAAACAGGAATCGCAAATGCCAGCGCAGGTGCCAGGCGCAGGAGCATGGTCGACCCGAGGATCAGGTCCCCAAGGCCGTGATAGCGCACAACAGAGTACGCTGCTGGAATCGTCAGAGCAATCGCAATGGCCGAAGAAATCACCGCAATCACAAATGAATTCCAAAGATACAGGCGGAAATCGAAGCTTCCCTTTCCGAGCACATTGCGGAAATTATCCAGGGTCGGTTTGAAAATCCACTTCGGCGGACTGGAAGAGATGGTAAACGGACTTTTGAAAGCGGTCAGGAGATTGGTAATCAGGCCGATATCCAGTACGAGAATGAGAATAATGACGGCAACAACAGTAAGGATTGTGCCAAGGCGTTTTTTCTGTTTTCTGCTCATCTTACTTATCCCCTTTTGTATTTCGTCTTACCAGATAGAGAGACGGAACCAGCAGAATCAGCGCCAGAGCGAAGGACGCCGCACAGGCCATGCCATAATCCGAGCGCTGGAAAGCCCTGCGGTAGATGAAAATAGAGACAGACTGGGTAAACGTACCGGGACCGCCTGCGGTCATTGCAAAGATCAGTTCGAAGATCAGGAAAGACTGCAGCAGTTTTTCCAGAAACGTAATGCCGAAAATGGAAGAGATCGTCGGGATTGTGACATGGATCAGCTTCTGAAAAGCATTTGCGCCATCCATGGTCGCCGCCTCCAGCAATTCCTGCGGAACGCCCTGCATGGCGGAATACATATTGATAAACACAAACGGCATACGGTTGATTGTATCCGCTCCTATAATTGTCGGATTCACCCATGCCATTCCCAACAGCGCTGTCGTTCCGGTCAGTCCCGAAAGCAGATATGCGATCGGGCCTACAGACTCGTTGAAAAGCAGCCGAAACATGGTGCCCATCAGGAACGGTGCCACCACCATCGGCATGAGAATCAGCGTTGTTGCCAATCCTTTACCGGGAAAACTGCGCTGAAACAGCCAGGCGATTAAAATTCCGAGAACCATCTGGATCAGGGTGCATATGACCGCAAACTTCAGGCTCCATAACAAGGACTGCCCAAATTCGGAATTGCTGAAAAGCTTTATATAGTTCTGCAGCCCGATAAAAGTCGGATTGTCAATGTTGTTAATCCGGGCATTGAACAGGCTCAAGCGAAGCCCGTACAGAATCGGATAAAGCGCAAACGCCACAAGCCAGATTGTCAGTGGCAGCAGAAGCAGTATACCGACTATTTTTTTCTTTTTCATAGAATTCACAAAACCTTTGGTCTTTTAAATAGAATAGGACGGAACTGTTGCTCCGTCCTATTCTGAAACTGAATCAAGTCTTACTGCCAGTAAGACATTTCTTCGGTGGCTTCCGCCTGCAGCTGGGACAGAGCAGTATCAAAGTCGATCACGCCATTCCAGGCATCCGCAAGCAGACCGCAGGCCATATCCTCGATGATACCGGCGGTTGGCGGCAGGTTCTTGCCGCAGTCGTTCAGCACATCAACCATGTAACCATAGACCGGGAACTGGTCGGACATTTCTTCAAGGACAGCCTTGGACGGAGCAATGCCGCCGGCCTCGGCGTAAAGCTTCGCAGCTTCATCGGTGTACAGCCAGGCAGCCCAGCGGGCAGCTTCTTCCTTATGCTCGGAATACTTGCTGATGCCGACACCCAGGGTGTGGTTGTAGGCGAAGTGGCCTTCCGGGCCGGCAGGAGGCGCACAGACCTTAATCTTGCCGTGAACCGGAGAATCTTCCGCATCAATGGTAGCATAACCTGCATTCCAGTGGACGGTCATGGCGCACTGTCCTGCAATCATCGCTTCATTGTCCTCAGCAAATTCACCGTTCACAGAGGATTCCGGAGTCAGACCCTTTTCAAAGGAGGTCTTCCAGACTGCCAGCGCCTGACGGGCTGCATCGTTATCGAAAGCAACATTGCCGTCAGCATCGAACCAGTCGCCGCCGAAGGACCAGTAGCAGTTGGTCCACAGGAAAGCGGTCGGGCCCATGACCTTGCCATGAGTGAAGTTGCCGTATTCTGTCGGGGAATCCGGATTGTAAGCCTTGGTGAAGAAGAAGGACGCGGCAAGATAATCGTCCCAGGTCCAGTCTGCGGGATCTTTCGGCTCGAGTTCTTTCCCGAGCTGTTCCATGGCGATCTTCTTGTAAGTGGCCTGCCACTCCTCATTGCTCAGCAGTTCATCGATCAGGTCGCTGCGATAATACAGGAAGTGGTTGGACAGATCCATCGGCACACCATAGAGCGTTCCATCCAGCCAGCGGAAACCGTCAACCGTGGCAGGAATGCGGCCTTCCGTGTCAGCCCCGTAAATATTGATTTCCGGGTTGTCCAGATACGGCTGCAGCGGTTCCATATGCATCCAGTATTTTCCGAGCCAGCGGGAAGCCGTGAAGAAGAGGTCCACATCCGAGGACTTCGCCGCCATCAGGGCTTCTTCCTTCAGCATGATATTGTCACGGCCGAACAGTTCCTGTTCCACATAGAAGCCGGCTTCCTCAGCCTTGTTTTCATTCCAGTACTTCAGAACGACGTCCATTGCATCAGATTCCGGGCCGGGCCAGTAGACCATACGGACGGTATACATATCGTCCGCGGCAAAGGCTGACGGGGCGATGCAGAGCATCATGGCTACGATAATGAGTGCTACTAGTACTTTTTTCATTTTTACCTCCTCTTTTTTTCCGATCTGATCATTGATCGGGTCATTCTGTAAATGATTGAATACTGGCCGCTTCTATTTTTTTATCTCATTCCTATTTCCCCCTTCTGTCGAGGATCAAGATTTCGTTTAAAGAACTGAAGCAATTATACCATCTTTGTGCGAATTGTCAATATAGTCCTGAAAAAGCATAAATTATTCCGCCGCTATTAATCATTATGCACAATTTCAAAGGTGTGTTTCTAAAGATCTTATCATCTTGCACAAAAACCGGATTCTCCGTTTTTCAGTTCGTGTTCAGCAGATCCGAGCAGATGCATGTTTTGACTTTTCCCTTTACTTTTTTCTTCCTTTTCTTTATACTGGCTGCAATCTGAAAGAACGAGGAATCTTTATGAGCAAGAACATTCTCATCGTCAACGACGACGGCATTCACTCAGAAGGAATTGTCCGCCTTGCCCAGGCCGCCTCCCGCTTCGGTCATGTCTGGGTTGCCGCCCCGGATGAGCAGTGCAGCGGCATGAGCCAGAAGATCTCGATCTTCGATCCGATCCTTGTCCGGCCGTATGAGTTTCCCGTCCCGGTGGAAGCGGCCTGGAGCATCGGCGGAACGCCGGCCGACTGTGTGAAGGTCGCCGTCGGTTATCTGCTGGAGGGGGCTCCGGATCTGGTTCTCTCCGGCATCAACAACGGCTACAACGCCGGTTTCGACAACGCCTATTCCGGCACCATCGGCGCCGCGGCAGAGGCCCTGATGAAGGGGATCCCGGCGATTGCGTTTTCCAGGGGGCTGAATGCCGATTTCGAAGTGGCCGAACACTATCTTCCGCTGTTGCTGGAGGAACTGACGGCCGCTCCGCCGGTACCCTGGGAGCTCTGGAACGTGAACTTCCCGGCCGTTCCGCTCCGCGACTGTAAGGGCGTTCTCTACGGCCGCAGGCTTGCGCCGGTTCAGCTCTATCAGGAGCTTTATCACCGCGAAGACCGCCCCGACGGAAGTTTCACCCTTCTGAACACCAGTACGCCCATTGACGCTTCCGTTGCGCCGGAGGACAGCGACATATATGCCATTCTCAACGGCTATGTCTCCGTCGGTCCCATCCGCTGCGCCGTTCTCTGAGCGCAGCCTGACCAGTTTCATCAGGCCAGTCAAAGATCAGTCAAATACAGAACGGGGAGAGCGATCACCATCGGTCGCTCTCCCCGTTCTGTTTTCGCTTGTTTTCTCTTGTTCTTTTCCTTCAGCCCTGTGCGATGTTATTTTTCTGAAGCCAGCTTCTCACGTTATCCGTAAGACCGCTGCCGCCGGAATAATGAACGGAGAGGCCTTCTCCTATCTTCGCATCCGGTGCAAGCTTCGCGATGGCCGTGAGGCTCTGCCCGAAGCGGCCTCCGCCGTGAGAGCAGAAGGGAATGATCTGTTTACCGGAAAAGTCATATTCTTCCAGGAAGGAAGCAATCGGCATCGGGATTGACGCCCACCAGTTCGGATATCCGAGCAGGATGGTGTCATAGTCCTCCATATTCCCGATCTGCCCCGCTGCCCGATAGGCGCTGCGCATATTCTTTCCGAAGTCGTTCCATCCGCCGCGGCGATGCTGCCGGCGATGAGAGCCGTTTTTTTCGTTCCCTGACGGTTCCGCTTCAGGCACAGCGTGGCAATCTGGGCTCCGGCAAACACCCAGGCGCTCAGCATCAGGGCATTCTCCAGGAAAACAAGCCAGAAGGATTTCTCATAGTCCAGGAAGGCAAACGGGACACGGAAAAAGAGATAATTGGGCATTCCGTTTCTCAGAAACAGCCAGAGGCCGACGCCGGCGACTCCCGTACAAAGGAGTGTCGCCACCGTTCCGCGGCTGCCTGCCTGCTTCCTCTTTCCCGCCATGAGTGGAACGTGAAGCCCGAGGTGCAGGCCCATCAGGACAAAGGCCCAGTGGCTCATGGCCAGATGGGTCGGGCGCACGTACATAACGCCTCCCGTCCAGTAGAGAAAGGGAACGGCGTACTCACTCATGGACATGCCGCAGAACGCCGTCACCAGCATTGCCCCGAGCAGGAGCAGATTGACGGCGGTCGTCACGCTTCGATAGGCGTTGTACCTGCCCTTGAAGAGCGACGCATACCAGCGGCGGTTCAGGATCTGGTGGAGGATCACGGTCAGGGTCATGGTGATCCCGGTCCATTCGTGCTTTTCTTCTCCCGTGACCTGATAGGACATCAGGCAGAGCAGGAGAACGACCATGCACACATCCACGATTCTCCGGAAATCATACCGTTTTGTTTTCTGCATGAATTCGTCCTCCTGTTGTCAGTTCAGCTTCTGCTGTCGATCCACTGCTGAAGGTCTGCTTCGGATACGCCGCCGCTGAATCGGGTCGAGGAGAGGAAAGTCCCTGTCCCGGCCTGCTCGCCCAGCGTTTCTCCGGTCCGCCCGGCTCCGCTGCCGCCGGAAGTGCAGAACGGGATTACCGTGATGCCGGTGAAGTCATGGCTTTCCACGAAGGTGCTCATGATGCGCGGCGCCTGTCCCCACCAGATGGGATAACCGAGATAGAGCGTGGTGCAGCCGTCCAGCGAAATCTCATTGGCGATCTCCGGGCGGGCGTCCGGCGTGTTTT
>Ga0256404_1011548_pt1 | contig 11778 bp, 10 predicted proteins | sample RumenRJG_01DNA_FD_185990 | JGI IMG/M metagenome (GOLD analysis project Ga0256404, IMG submission 185990) | Bovine rumen microbial communities from Lethbridge, Alberta, Canada - RJG_01 | ecosystem: Host-associated > Mammals > Digestive system > Stomach > Rumen | place: Canada: Alberta | collected... | reverse complement strand
AGTAGCGGGGAAAGGACTCGAACCTCTGACCTCCGGGTTATGGGCCCGACGAGCTACCAACTGCTCTACCCCGCGATATTGTTTTTGGAATGCAAAGGTACGGATTTTTTTTAAATATCCAAATTTTATTTTCACCGAGCGTCCAGAAACGCCGTGATTCCTTCTATGTCGTCTTTTGAAAAGGTTCGCTGGATGCCAGTAGACATATTCTTGATGTTCACTTGACCTGCGGAAGCCTCGTTCTCTCCATTTATAGAGATGAATGGCATCGACTTGCGCTCGGCATATTCGAACTGCTTCTTCAGCTTGGCGGCATCCGGATAGACCTCGACCGAGATGGATCTGTCTCTAAGAGCCTTGGCAATCGGGAATATGTACTTCAGCGAGGCCGCATCCATATTCGCGAACAACAGGGTCGTGGAAGATTCAAGCCCCTTCGGGAATTTGCCCAGTCCGGTCAGCACGTCATAGATTCTGTCGGCCCCGAAAGAAATCCCAACTCCGGACATGTCCGGAAGGCCGAATATTCCTGTAAGATTATCGTAGCGACCTCCGCCGCAGATGCTCCCTATCTGGAAGTCAAGTGCCTTTACCTCGAAAATTGCGCCAGTGTAATAGTTCAGGCCGCGCGCCAGCGAGAGATCCATCTCGACATGACTCTGAACCCCAGCCGCACCGATGAGCCCGAAGAGTTCCTCAAGCTCAGCCAAGCCTCGGAGCCCAGTCTCAGACACAATGCCCGAAGCCGAACCTCCGTTCATGAGGACTCGCATGGAAGAGAGTTTCTCAGAAGTGGTTCCGGACAGCTTCAGAATCTGCTCTATCACTGCTACTGCCCCATCGGTGAGTCCTTTCTCGCGCATTTCTGTCTCCACGCTTTCCAAACCAATCTTGTCCAGCTTGTCAATTGCGACGGTGATGTCTACGACCTTATCCGGAAAACCGCAGATTTCAGCGAAGCCCGTCAGCACTTTCCGATTGTTAATCTTGATGAGAACATTTACGTCCAGCAGGCTGAAAACCTTATCGACTATCTGAACCAATTCAAGCTCATTCACTTGCGACTTGGAGCCAATCACGTCCACGTCACACTGGCAGAACTCACGATAGCGCCCTTTCTGAGGCCTGTCCGCCCTCCACACCGGTTGCAACTGGAACCTTTTGAATGGAAAAGAAATCTCGCTCTGGTGCTGCACCACATAACGAGCGAAAGGCACCGTGAGGTCATATCGCAGCCCTTTTTCGCACACTGCCTTGGAAAGCGCAGCACTGTTCACAGAGCCCGAAACCTCGTCGATATATTCATTGAAATTGATTCCGCCGAAGGCATCCCCGCTATTCAGCACCCTGAAAAGCAGTTTGTCGCCCTCGTCCCCGTACTTCCCTAGCAAGGTGGAAAGATTCTCCATCGCGGGGGTCTCTATCTGGGAATATCCGAAAGTCTTGAAGACGCTTTTGATCGTATCGAAGATATAGTTGCGGCGGGCCATCTCTGCCTGGCCGAAATCGCGCGTCCCCTTTGGTATTGAAGGTTTTTGTGACATTTTCATTTCTTTGGATGCAAAGTTAGCAAAATTGCTTACATTTGCATCAATCAGACTACCAGAGTTATGAATATGAAAGATTTTATCAAATGGGTGCTCGCAGTCTTGCTGGGTCTCTTCGTGTGGGGCATAATAAAGGTTTTCCTCTTCTTCATGGTTTTCGGATCCATGGCGGCTTCTTTCCAGACTATGTCTGCGCAGCAAGCCCCGGCGCTGCCGAAGGAAGGGGTGCTGCTTATGGATATGTCCAAATTCCAGCTTACGGACAGTGAAAACGAGAGCTTCAGCCTGCCTCTACAGAGCCAGGAGGTGCCGAACGTAAGCCTGCGAAAAGCCATAAAGGCATTGAATATTGCATCTGAGGATCCCGGCATAAAATATCTTCTGATGAAAGTTGACGGAATATCTTCCAGCATAGCCAACATAGAAGAACTCAGGAAAGCACTCACGGACTTCCGCTCAGGAGGGAAGGCTGTGATGGCTTACGGAGTGAATTTCACGTCCGGATCATATTATTTGGCATCGGTAGCCGATAAAATCTACACCACGAGCCATCATGGCGGGAACGTGTTCATGCTGGGCGTGAGCAGCCAGATGATTTTCCTGAAAGACCTTCTGGACAAACTGGGAATCAACGTGCAGCTGATTCGCCATGGCAAATATAAGAGTGCCGGCGAAATGTACGTCAAGAATGCCCCAAGCCCTGAGAACGAGTACCAGAACCAAGAAATGATTTCTTCAATCTGGGAGACCATCGGCACCGAGACAGCGGAGGCCAGAGGCATCTCGCTCGATTCTCTCAATTCATTCATCGACAATCTTTCGCTGGTGACTCCGGAAGACATGGTGGAACATAATCTCGTCGACGGCACCCTGTCCATCGAGGACTACAAAGACAAGATTGCCGACCTCGCAGAGAAAGATTCCTACAAGGACGTCAGCCTGATTCCTTTCGAGGATTACGCTGCAGCCAAGGTCACCGACAATTCCAGCGCGAAACGTAAAATAGCGATCGTCTATGCCCAAGGCAATATCGTGGAAGGCAACGACCCGAACAATATCTCAGGAGACAGGTTTGCCTCCATACTGGCCAAAGTCAGGGCTGACTCTACGATAAAGGCAGTGGTCTTCAGAGTGAATTCTCCGGGAGGGACAGTGCTCTCCGCCGACAAAATCAAAGAGGAGGTGGATGCCCTGAGGGACGACAAGCCTGTCATCGCATCATACGGGTCTTATGCGGCATCCGGCGGCTACTGGATTTCCAACAGCTGCGACAGGATATTCTCTGATGCGACAACCCTGACCGGTTCCATCGGGGTCTTCGCTGCCCTGCCTGACTTGAGCAAAGCCTTGAAAGACATAGCTCACGTGAATGTAGTGAGCGTGAAATCTCACGAGCATTCCGACGCACTTTCATTCACCCGTCCGCTCGACGAGGCCGAGCAAGCCTACATGCAGAGAAGCATCGAAGACATTTACGAACTGTTCGTGAACACCGTGGCAGAAGGCAGAGGGATGGAGCCTGCCGCAGTGGACAGCATAGCTCAAGGCCGCGTATGGACCGGAGCAGATGCCATAGAAATCGGACTGGTTGATGAAATAGGCGGGCTTTATGATGCTCTTGAATATGCTGCATCGGCTGCTGGGGATGATGATCTGGATTCTTGGAGCATCGTGACCTATCCTTCACCTAAATCTAAAATAGAGCAAATCATGGATCAGCTTGGGCTGGGTCAGGACAGCGGAGAAGAAGCTGCGATAGCCATGTTCAAAGGCACGATGTTCGAGAACGAAGCCAGGAATATATGGCATTGGGGTCGCTCTTGGATGAAAGGCTCTGCCGAGCAGCCAATCATGTTCGCAAGGCTGCCTTACGTCATGGAAATCCGATAAAGAGGACCTTGCCTGTCAAGAAATCGGGATCTGCGTGCGCAGACCCCGGTTTTATTTTCGTATTATTTGGATTTCACCATCAAGTTCCACCTTAATGATTTGTGAGGAAAGCCCTGTGGCCCCTGCCTCCAATGAAGGCTGGACTATGTAGTCAACAGCATTTCTTATGGACTGGGGAATATCTGAATATGTCTTCGGCGTGGGTTCGCCAGAGATGTTGGCAGAGGTGGAGACGATCGGTCTACCAAGCTTGAAAGTGACCTGCCTGCAAAAATCCATCATCGGGATGCGAATACCAACCGTTCCGTCTTCCGCCACCGCATTGCAGGCCAAGTGGAATCTGTCCGCCTTCTGAGCCTCCCCCTCGGCAGACCTTGGATAGGTGATAGCGCCAGGGTAGATGATAGTCATGGGCTTATCGTTCACTTCCACGAGCTGAATAGCCATCTGAGGAACCACCTTGATGTATTTAGCAACCATATCCAAGTCGCAGGCCAGCAGGACTAGGGCCTTGCTGTCAGAGCGATGCTTGATGTCGTAAATTTTCGCCACAGCCTCAGGATTAGTCGCATCACAGCCAAGCCCCCAGACTGTGTCCGTAGGGTAAAGAATGGTGCCGCCGTCTTTCAGCACAGCGACTGTCTCTTTCAATATCTCGGCAATGTCTTTTTTCATATTCGTAAATTTTCCCAAAGATATGAAAAAATACTTTCGAGAGAACCTTAAGGCATTGAATGTTGCAATTTCCATTTGGATTCGGTATATTCGTATTCTTGGAATGAGCACTTCCGATAATATCATCCATGATGCGTACATGAGCATTCCGGCTTGTGGCGAGGGGCTGTTCAAAGACAATGGCAGCCGGTTTATTTCATTTGCTTATCCAGTCGAAAGCGAGGCAGAGGTCAAGGACATCGTGAGCAGCCTGAAAAAGGAATATCACGACGCCAGGCATTATTGCTATGCTTACAGGCTGGGCTACAAGGGCGATAAGTTCCGCGCTAACGATGATGGGGAGCCATCTTCGTCGGCTGGCAGGCCGATTCTAGGACAGATTGATTCCAGAGGGCTGAGTGACGTGCTGGTCGTCGTAGTAAGGTATTTCGGGGGCATAAAGTTGGGCATTCCAGGACTCATAAGGGCTTACAAGACAGCTTCCGCAGAGGCTCTGGACAACGCCGGCGTCGTGGAGAAAGTCGCCGGGAAATGGTTCAGGCTGTCTTTCGGATATGCCCAGATGAATGCCGTGATGGAAGTGATTAAGAATATGGGGCTGGCTCAGCGTAGGCAGGATTTTGGGAACGCATGCTCTCTGGAGGCAAGGGTGAGGCTCTCCATTGAAAATGATTTTATCATGCGCTTGTCCAAGATAGAGGGCTGCACCGTTGAGGCAACATGACAGAGTGGAAAGCTGCGGGCTGGACTAACGGACTTTGAACTTTAATATATTAATGAATATGCCAAAGAATCTTATTTCAATCAGGGACTTCTCCAAGGATGAGATGCTCCATGTTCTGGACATTGCTAGCGAATTCGAGGCCGACAGAGAACAGAACTTCTTGGCCGGCAAGGTGATAGCCTGCCTGTTTTTCGAACCTTCAACCAGGACTAGGCTCTCGTTCGAAGCCGCCGTAAACCGTCTTGGGGCAAGGGTGATCGGTTTCCCGGATAACAGGAATACGTCCCAGACCAAGGGCGAGACGCTTGAAGACACCATCAAGATAGTCTCCAACTACGTGGACATGATTGTGATGCGCCACCCTCAAGCAGGAGCCGCCGACGTGGCTGCCAGCGTGGCATCTGTGCCAGTGATCAACGCAGGCGACGGGGCAAACCAGCATCCAACCCAGACTCTTCTTGATTTATATTCCATTCAGAAGACCCAGGGACGCCTGGACGGCCTGGTCATAGACATGGTAGGGGACCTGAAATACGGACGCACGGTGCATTCCCTGACAGAAGCTCTTAGCCTTTTCGACACGAAGTTCGTCTACACTGCGCCGGAAGAGCTGAGAATGCCCCAGAAATATCTCGACTTGCTCGACTCCAGGCATATTCCTTATGTCCAGACCGACGATATAGAATACGCCTTGAATGACTGCGACATCCTATATATGACAAGGGTGCAGCAGGAAAGATTCTCTGACATGGATGAATATAACAAAGTAAAGGACGTTTACAGGCTGAGCGCCTCGATGCTCGGCGGAGTAAAAAAGAATATGAGGATCCTGCATCCGCTTCCTAGGGTGAATGAGATTGCGACCGACGTGGACTCGACCCCATACGCCTACTATTTCCAGCAGGCCGGGAACGGCATGTATGTGCGAATGGCTATCATTTCATACCTCCTAGGATACAGATAAATTAATATATTATCGAATTTGGTTGGAAATCACTTTTAATTTATTTATATTTACAACGATTTCAGTTTTGAATTAAAACTACATTATTTGATAATACTTAATTTTTTTTCGACAATATGGCAAAAGTACACGTTTTCAATGCAGGTCCTTGCCTGCTTCCTGAGATCGCTCTTGAAAAATCAATTGAGGCCATCAGGGACTTCAAAGGTACGGGTGTTTCTGTACTAAGCATATCTCATAGGACTAAAGAATGGGAAGAAACCATGGAAGAGACCAGGGCTCTCTGGAAGGAGCTTCTGCATATTCCTGACACTCACGAGGTTGTATTCCTCGGCGGTGGCGCTTCCCTGCAGTTCCTTTATGTTGCCATGAACTATCTGGAGCATAAGGCTGCATATCTGGAAACTGGCGTATGGGCGAAGAAGGCTCTTAAAGAGGCCGCAGGCATCGGCAATGCCTACGCCATCGCCAGCTCAGCAGACAAGAATTACACCTATATTCCTAAGGGATACGAGATTCCTCACGACTTGGATTACCTGCACATAACGACCAACAACACCATCTACGGAACAGAAATCAAGGAAGATTACGACTGCCCGGTGCCGCTCATCGCAGACATGTCATCGGACATCATGAGCCGCCCGGTTGACGTAAGCAAGTATCAGCTAATCTACGGTGGCGCACAGAAAAATGTGGGCCCTGCCGGCGTGATATTCGCCATCATCCGCAAAGACTCCCTCGGAAAGGTGACCAGGCATATTCCTACGATGCTTGACTACCGTACCCATATAGATAAAGGTTCTATGTTCAACACGCCTCCTGTGTTCGCCATCTACGTCATGAACGAGACTCTTAAGTGGATAAAGAGCATGGGCGGAGTTGAGGCCATGCGCAAACGTGACGAGGAGAAGGCGGCCCTGCTTTACAGCGAGATTGACCGCAACTCGTTATTTGTAGGAACGGCAGCAAAGGAAAACCGATCCATAATGAACGTATGCTTCGTGATGGCTCCTGGCCACGAGGCTCTGCAAGATGAATTCATGGCTTTTGCCAAAGGCCATGGCATGATTGGCATCAAGGGGCACCGCAGCGTGGGAGGCTTCAGGGCATCTCTGTACAATGCCTGCGAGCTTTCTGACGTTCAGGCTCTGGTGGACTGCATGAAAGAATTCGAAGACCTTAAGAAATAAACGCCATGAAAGTACTAGTCGCCACACAGAAACCTTTTTCAGCCGCAGCGGTGGCTGGAATCGAAGAAATAGTGAAAAGCGCAGGCTACGAGTTCGCAAAGCTTGAGAAATATGCTGACGCATCGGAGCTGGTCGCTGCCGTCGCTGATGCCGACGCCCTCATCGTCCGCTCCGACAAAGTGACGCCTGAAGTGCTAGACGCTGCCAAGAACCTGAAGATCGTGGTTCGCGCAGGCGCAGGCTATGACAACATCGACCTCGCCGCAGCCACGGCTCACAATGTGGTCGTGATGAATACTCCAGGACAGAACTCCAACGCTGTCGCTGAACTTGCCATAGCCTTCATGATATTCATGAGCCGCAATCAGTTCACTCCTGCCACTGGCTCGGAAGTTCAGGGCAAGAAGCTTGGCATCCAGGCTTTCGGCAACGTCGGAAGGCTGGTCGGCAAGAAGGCTGAGGCTCTTGGGATGCAGGTGATGGCAATCGATCCTTTCATTCCTGCGGAGAAGATTCGCGAGGCGGGGGCCGAACCTGCCGATTCTCTGGAACACATGTATTCTTCTTGCAATTTCATCTCTATCCACATTCCTGCCACCCCGCAGACCATAGGCTCAATCGGCTACGACCTCATCTCCAAGATGCCGAAAGGCGCTTGCCTGGTGAACACGGCACGCAAGGAGGTCATCGATGAGGCAGGCCTGGAGAAGGCTCTCGCAGAGAGAGAAGATCTGAAATACATCACGGACGTGGCTCCGGACAATTACGCCGCCCTGAAAGAAAAGTTCGGGCTTCGCATATTCGCCACTCCGAAGAAGATGGGGGCTCAGACCGCCGAGGCCAACATGAATGCCGGTCTCGCTGCTGCCCGCCAGATCGTCGATTTTTTCAAGACAGGAAATGCTAGATTCCAAGTAAATAAATAGAAATGGTACGAGTAAAACCGTTTGCGGCGATAAGGCCGCCCAAGAATATCGTGACAGAGGTTGCGGCTCCGCCGTACGACGTGCTGAACTCCGAGGAGGCTAAAAAGATGGCAGGCGAGAAGTCTCTTCTGCATATTACCAAGCCAGAGATTGACTTCGACCCTATTCTTGAAGACCACGACCCTAGAGTCTACGATGAGGCAGTGAAGAATTTCAAGGAATGGCAGACGAAGGGCTGGCTGCGGCAGGATCCGAAAGAATGCTACTACGTCTATGCCCAGACGATGGGTGACAGGACGCAGTATGGTCTGGTTCTTTGCGCTCACACAGATGACTATGCCACGGGCAAGATCAAGAAGCACGAGCTCACTCGCAAGGACAAGGAAGATGACCGCATGATTCACGTCCGCATCCAGAACGCCAACATCGAACCCGTGTTCTTTGCCTATAAGGACGACAAAGTGCTTGAGGACATTATTGCAGAGACCGTAAAGAAGGAGCCAGAATACGATTTCGTCGACGAAAACGGCTTCGGGCACAAGTTCTGGGTCATAGATGACGATGCCACTATAGCTCGCATCACCTCCGAGTTCAGCAGTAACGTGGATGCTTTCTATGTGGCTGACGGTCACCACCGCACTGCCGCTGCCGCACGCGTGGGGGCCGAGAAAAAGGCTCAGAACCCTCACCATACCGGAAATGAGGAATATAATTTCTTCATGGCCGTGTGCTTCCCTGAAAGCCAGCTGAAGATCCTGGACTACAACAGAGTCGTCAAAGATCTCAACGGACGAACCAAAGAACAGTTCCTGAGAGCCCTCGAACTGGACTTCGATGTAAAAGAAATGGGTGCAGAGATTTATCATCCCGCCCACCTGCACAATTTTTCGATGTACCTCGATGGCAAATGGTACTCGCTGGAGGCTTTGCCTGGCAGATACGATGACGCAGATCCTATCGGAGTGCTGGATGTGACGATACTGTCTCACCTCGTCCTGGACAAAGTTCTGGGCATCAAAGATTTGCGCACGGATGACAGAATCGATTTCGTTGGCGGAATCAGAGGGCTGGGCGAATTGAAGCGCCGCGTGGACAGCGGAGAAATGATGGTAGCCTTCGCCCTCTACCCTGTCTCCATGCAGCAGCTCATCAACATCGCAGATACAGGCAACATAATGCCGCCTAAGACAACATGGTTCGAACCGAAGCTCCGCTCCGGCCTCGCCATTCACACGCTCGGATAAAATATTCATTGGAGCGTGACCTAAATATTGAGCCGGCCAAAAATTACTTTTTAGCCGGCTTTACCTTTCCGTGAATTGCGATCGGCAGCGGCTAGGAGGTAAGGGCGAAACGATGAAAGTCTTAGTCCCTAAACCACATAGGATGTATCACTTTGCGTTGGCATCGTACTCGGCTTTGGCGGCAGTAAGCATGTCGAGGAACTCTGGCATGGCGCAGAGGCGGGCGAAGGTCACGCTTGCGGCAATGCGTCCCGCATCTACATCACTCTGATAATGGAATCCCACAATGACGCGGCTCTGGCCAAGCTCATAAGCCACTTTCATTATCTCCTCAGTGTGAACAGGATCGATAGCCGTCAGAATCATCCCAGCAAGCCACGAAGCGTGAGTGTGCCCGGAAGGATAACTCGTGAAATCCGTAGGGCTCTCAGCTGACGGGACGCCACTCTCTTCCTTGAACTGCTGGTAAGGACGAACCCTGGCGAAATGTTTTTTGGCACTCGAACCAGCCTGCATCTCAGTCATGTGAGCCTTGTAAAGAAGTTCGTGCAGAATAGGATATTTCTCCTCTGTCAGCTCACGATGCATCGCAGGAGAAAAACGCTTGAAGAAATAGGTCGCGCCAATCCTGGCATCACTTACAGCCTGCTTCCCACGCTCAGTGTCGCGCACTGACTTTCCCCACTGGTACTGGCACCAGTCATTGAAAAATAGCGGATCCTGAAGGCTGGGAGGAGCCGGAAGGATGTTCTCCAAATGCGGAGCCTCCTCAGTGGCGTAGAACGGTAGATGTTTCTCTTTGATGGTCTGGGCCGAAGCCAGCAATGGCAGCATGGCAGCGAGCAAAAATATCAACGTCTTTCTCATAATAGCGCAAATCTATCAAAAAAAGATCGGAAATCCTCAAAATAAGTCATAGCGGAGAATTAATGAGAGCACGGTAGAGTCAAGAGTGAAATATTATGAAATGATAATGGAAAAATCTAAATTCATACTTTGATTTCCCCAAACGGAATCACAAAGAGTATAATAAAATTTTACGTTTTCAGTGAGGGCAAGCATAATCCATGCATCTTAGTCGAAAAATTCGTAAGGTTTCGCTTACTTCCTTTGTGACGGGAAACCTAACTTGACAAAATTATATAACCAATCACTAATTCCAAATCAAAGCACGATGAAACATTCTATTATTTCTAGATTGGCACTCGCTGCTATTTCTCTCTTCTTGAGCTTTCCAGTATTTTCTCAGACAAAAGTTACCGTAACTGGAACTGTTACTGACCGGACTGGCCAGCCAGTAATCGGTGCCGGTGTCTTCGAAAGGAACATCTAACGGTGTCTCAACCGATTCTGATGGTAAATATACCATCGCTGTAAACACAGGAGCAACTTTGGTTTACTCTTGCATCGGCTACGCTGAAAGTCAGCAGAAAGTAACGGAAGCAGGCGAAATCATTGTTGTACTAGCTGATGACACTACGCTTCTCGAAGAGACGGTAGTCGTAGTATATGGCGTTCAGAAGAAGAGCGACATCACTGGTTCTATTGCATCAATAAACAGCGATGCTCTCCAGAATCGTTCCGTCAATGACGTGGCTTCAGCACTCGCAGGAAAGACATCCGGCGTTCAAGTCATTTCGACATCCGGCCAGCCAGGCTCCATCGGCACGATTCGTATCCGCGGCGTGTCATCCAACAGTTCATCTGCGACCAACCCGCTTTACATCGTGGACGGCCTTCAAGTATCAAGCCTGAACAACGTCGATCCTCAGAACATAAAGAGCATAGAAATCCTGAAAGATGCGGCATCAGCCGCAATCTATGGCGCCCAAGCCGGCAATGGCGTTGTTCTCATCACAACCAAGACCGGCATCAATGGAGAAGGAAATATATTTTATAACGGAAGTTACACATTCGAGGAACTAGGTTATCATCCTAAGATGATGAATGCACGACAATACATTGATTACATGACCACCGCAGGTGCATTCACGCAATCTCTCGTTGACGAATATTGGGACGGCAATACCGACACGAACTGGTTCAAAGAGGTATTTCCTGGTGGTTCTGCCATGCGCCATACTATCGGAGCACAGGGAGCGAATGACAAAAGCAGTTATTATGCCGCACTTTCGACTACCAGCCACGATGGCATGCTTTACGGAAATAAAGATACGTTCAAACGTCTCAGCATTCAGCTGAATGCCGATTACAAAATCAAAAAGTGGATCAAGATTGGCACGACAAACACATTCACATATCGCAAGACATTATACATGGATTCTGTCAATGGAAATATGCAATCTGATCCGAGCATGACACAGATAACGGAAGAGATTGCATGCGCATCGTCCATTCCTATACATGCGCGAAATGAATTTTTTGAGAGATCGCTTATTAATCGCCATCCTATTCAAACGCCCCCTCGCACAGTTAGGCACCGCTCGTTCATCCTGGGACAAATGCATGTGGCACAGTCCGGATGTTTTTGCAGCTCAAACATACGATTATGAGTTGGGAGGATTTGTCCGTGCAAATAGCGGGCGCGGCACTATTCATTGCAGCGCTGCGTAATGAGGCTATGCCCGCCAGGGGTGCTTTTAGAAGCGGGGCTGGGA
>Ga0256404_1011547_pt1 | contig 11779 bp, 11 predicted proteins | sample RumenRJG_01DNA_FD_185990 | JGI IMG/M metagenome (GOLD analysis project Ga0256404, IMG submission 185990) | Bovine rumen microbial communities from Lethbridge, Alberta, Canada - RJG_01 | ecosystem: Host-associated > Mammals > Digestive system > Stomach > Rumen | place: Canada: Alberta | collected... | reverse complement strand
AACTCGCTTGCGATAATCTCGGGCGTTGTGTGCGACGGCGCGAAGGCGAGCTGCGCGGGCAAGATCGCGGCGGCGGTCAACGCGGGGCTGCTCGGGTACGGTATCTATATGAACGGCTCCCAGTTCTACGCGGGCGACGGCATAGTTTCAAAGGGCGTTGAAAACACGCTGAAAAATGTCGGCCGCCTCGGCAGCGACGGTATGCGCGAAACCGATAGGGAGATACTCAGGATAATGACGGATGAGGAATAAGAGCAAAGCTTTTGCCGAATAATAATTCAAACAGAAAAACTATCGCTGCGCCCGAACTCGAACGGGCGCAGTTTTTTCAGCCAACCGGCGGCTGATTATCGAAAAACAATAGATTATACTTGACAAACAATATTTGAACTACTATACTTGCTTGGGGAAGGTCAAACTTTTGGAAACGGAGTGAGTATAAGCAATGAACGGTGAAAGAAGCTTGCTCGGCAGAAGCTTGTTTAAGGATGCGCTTGCAGTAGTGATCGCTTTAGCGGTGTTGGGAGGCGTTTTGTGTGCTGCTTCGTTTGGGTATTTTTCATGTGCAAAGCTGAATTCGGGAAGGCGCATAACAGGCATTTCCGAATCCTTGAAAGAATACATCAAGGAAAACTGCGGTATTGCCATACCGGATCACGCAAAGCTTATTGAAGGGAAGCATGTCGGTATTCGTGAGGTGTGGACACTGCTTGCTTTTGAGGTAGAGCCGGAGAAGCTGCCGGGATACGAGAAAACCATGAATGCGGAGCAGGTGGTGAAGCTTATGTCCGATGGTTCACTAACAGCATCATATCCGCCGGACAGGATAGATGCGGCGGAGGAATACATGGCAAGAAGCGGCAAGGAATTTACGCATTGTCTTGGTACGGAGAAAGATGCTTTCACAACGGTTTTCTTCACGGATATCGAGGACGGGGTTCTTACGGTGTTTCTATGCGTCAATTAGAGTTTAGCATCGAGCTTGGCAACCGGTTAGGCATTAAAACGGATGCAAGGTCAAACTTTTGAAAACGGAGTGACGATAAGCAATGAAAACTGATAATAGCACTATTGTCAAGTTTAAGGTTTTACTTATCACTCTTGCTGTGATTGCAGCTCTGGCAGCGCTGTATCATGGCTCAAGATACTGTTGCGCCTGCATTATTGAAAACTTGACGGAAAAGCCGATCAAAAGTCTTTCCGAGCTTTTGTTGCATGGGGTCAAGGAAAAATACGGCTTTATTATACCGGATAATGCTCATCTAATCAAAGGCAATGTTCTATTCGGTAAAGACAGTTCAGCGCTTGCTCTGTATTTCAGCGTTGAGCTCGACGGACTCGAAGGTTATGATGCTGAGATGGATCATGATAGGCTGTTTTCTGTCATGCATGAAGCATCGTTGAATAATGAGAAAGTTCATGGATATTATTCAAACGATCCATATTACAAAGAAGCGAGCACATGGTATACCGGCAGCTTTTCAAATAAATTTATATGGTGGTGCAGTTGGGCGGAACATGCCGAAGTGTGGTTATCCGAGCCTGAAGACGGTAAGCTGTTCGTCTTCCTTTTGGCTGATGATCCGGAGAGCAGGTGGTATGAGTAGTCGTACTCATTACTAAGACAAACGATGGATTTTCGAAATCGTGTAGTGCACTCCGAGGGAAAAATGCTGACGAATACTTGCTCTTGCAGATGAATGAGAAAATCATCATGGAGGAAAAACCAGAGCGCTATAGTTTGGAGCAAACTCATCCGTATGCGATAGGGCGCCTCACAGCGGAATCGCTATTTCTACCCCAAAGGATGGCAAGGGTTTCGTTTATATCGGCGGCTATCGCCCCGCAAGCTCGTGGTATGATTAACTTCATCTGCGCATAGCTTCAGAATAAAAATGAATAATAAATATATAGCTCCGCTTTGGCGGGGCTGTATTGCCATTCGCGCATTAAAATGCTAAAATATAGCGGTAATTTTTACATCCGAAGCGGGGGAGAGCGGCGCTTTCCGATCGCTTCGCCGAATACAACACATAAAGACTTTTCGGAGGCAAAAAATGAAGATCTCTCAAAAAGCGCAGGCCTGCAATCTTTCGCCCATGCGCAAGTTCCATCCCTATGCCGTGGAAGCCAAGGCAAAGGGCAAGAAGATCTACCACCTGAACATCGGCCAGCCCGATATCGAGACCCCGCCCAACTACTACTACGCTATCCAGAACTTCGATAATCCGGTTCTCGAATACGCAGCTTCCCCCGGTATGCCGGAGCTGATCGGCGCGATCCAGCATTATTACGATAAGCTCGGCATCCACTACGAGGAAAACGAGATCCTCATCACCACCGGCGGCAGCGAGGCGCTGCAGATGCTGATGCTCTCCATTTTGGACGAGGGCAGCGAGGTCATCATCCCCGAGCCCTTCTATCCCAATTACAACACCTTCGTTAAGAGCGCGGGCGGCGTTATCCGTCCCATCACCACCACTCCCGAGGGCGGCTACCGCTATGCCTTCCGCGAGAAGCTCGAGGAAGCTTATAACGAGAACACCCGCGCCATCATGTTCACCAACCCCGGCAACCCCACCGGCGTTGTGCTCACTCCCGAGGAGCTTAAGACCATCGCGGATTTTGCCAAGGAGCACGATCTGTACGTCATCGGCGACGAGGTCTACCGCGAGTTCGTCTACGGCGGCGAGAACCTTGCCACCATCGGCCAGTTCCCCGAGCTGCACGACAACGCTGTCATCATCGACTCCGTTTCCAAGCGCTTCTCTGCCTGCGGTGCGCGCATCGGCGCCATCATCACCCGCAATAAGGAGCTTCAGCAGAACCTTCTTAAGTTCTGCCAGGCGAGGCTTTCGGTCGCAACTCTCGATCAGGTCGCTTCCGCCGCGCTGTATAAGGTCGGCCCCGAGTATTTCGAGAAGGTTCGCAAGGAGTATAAGCTCCGCCGCGACACCTGCTATAAGAAGCTGCTCGAGATCCCCGGAATCGTGGTCAAGGAGCCCCAGGGCGCGTTCTACATGATGGCGGCTCTGCCCGTTGATAATGCGGACAGCTTCCAGAAGTGGCTGCTCACCGATTTCGACGACAACGGCGACACCGTCATGTTCGCTCCCGGCGAAGGCTTCTATGCAACCCCCGGCAGGGGACTCAACGAGATCCGCATCGCATACGTTCTCAAGCAGCAGGATCTTGAAAGGGCGATGGATCTGCTCGCCCTCGGCATCAAGAAGTACAACGAGACCCATAAATAATCGCCGTATTGAGGCTTAAACGAATTCTGCCCGCATCGGTTCACGGTGCGGGCGGTTTTTGCAAAAAGCGGAGTATGCGAATTTGATCAAAACCGCCGTTTTTGACCTTTTCCGCTCTTGCCTAATGCGCCTATCGGGGGTATAATTTAAAGTAAGAAAAAACCGCAAAGGGTGGCGTTTTGGAAAGCTATTCTCATCTTGCAAGGCTGTATGACGGCTTTATGAACGAGGTTGACTATATCGCGTGGGCGCAGTACGTTTCGCGCCTTATTCGCCGTGCGCTGAATATGCCCGAGAACGCAGCGTTTTTAAGGCCGCCGCGCCTGCTTGAATGCGGCTGCGGCACGGGGAATATAACAGTTCCTCTCTCCAAGCTCGGCTTTGACATCACCGCAAGCGATATTTCGGATGAGATGCTCGCCGTTGCCTCCGAAAAGGCAAGGTCTGCGGGGCTGCGGCTTTCGTTCGTTCGTATGGATATGACGGAGCTCACATTCCACAGACCGCTCGACGGTATCATCGCCTGCTGCGACTGCGTGAATTATCTGACGGGCGAAGGCGATGCGGAAAGCTTCTTTCGCTCCGCGCATTCGCTCTTAAAACCGGGCGGTGCGCTCCTCTTCGATATTTCTTCAAAGTATAAACTTGAAAATGTGCTCGGAAACAACGCCTTCACCGAAAGCCGCGAGGATGCCGCCTATTTCTGGCAGAATAATTACGATGAAGAGTCGCGCCTAATCGAGATGAAGCTCGAATTCTTCACAAAAACGAATGAAAAACAGGACGGCGAAAGCCTGTATAAACGAAGCGCGGAAACGCATATCCAGCGGGCGTACTCGGAAGAGGCGCTCGCCGCGCTGCTCGAAAAAACGGGCTTTTCCCGCATCGAGTGCTTCGGAGATTTTAGCTTAGAGCCGCCGAAGAAAGATTCCGAGCGAATACAGTTTCTTGCCGTGAAAGGATAAAAATATGAATAATAAAGACGTTATGTACGGAGGTCTCCTCCTCAATAAAACCGTTAAATTTATGGCGATCTCGGGCACCGAGATGGTCGAGACCGCGCGCGAGAAGCACGGGCTCAGTCGAGTTTGCACCGCCGCGCTCGGCAGGCTCCTGCTCGCCGTTTCGATGATGAGCGCAAGGCTCAAATCAGAGACCGACAGCATAACCGTGACCTTTGCGGGCGGCGGCCCGGCGGGCAATCTGACCGCCGTTGGGCATACGGGCGGCATCGTCAAGGGCTGCGTTACCAATCCCGAGCTCGAGCTTCCGCTGAACGAAGAGGGCAAGCTGGATGTGCGCGGCGCGGTCGGAACAGCGGGCGAGATGCGCGTTATCCGCGATCTTTCTCTGAAGGAGCCCTATATCGGCAGATGTGCGCTCGTAAGCGGCGAGATAGCCGATGATTTTGCAAATTATTTCCTGATGAGCGAGCAGCAGCCCTCGCTCGTGTATCTCGGCGTGCGCGTTGAGCCCGTTTCGGGCAAGGTGCGCTCGGCGGCGGGGCTCATGCTTGCGCCCCTTCCAAACTGCCCCGATGAGGACATAACCCGCCTTGAGCAGATCGCCTCGGAGATATCCATGCTTTCAAAGCATATCGACGAGGGCGAGGATCTTCGCGGCGCACTCAACAAGCTCTTTTCCGATATGGACCTTGAGATAACGGATGAGCTTTCGCCCGAGTATCGCTGCGACTGCTCGAGGGAGCGGCTCGAGCGCGTTATAATCTCGCTCGGAGAAAGGGAACTGACCGATATCATCGAAAGCGACGGCAAAGCGGAGCTCGTTTGCTCGTTCTGCCAAAAGAAATACGTTTTCACCGAGGATGAGCTTCGCGCTCTTCTTCTTGAAGCGCAAACGGCGGAGGACCCATTGGATGAGTGATCGCGATAAGAAAAACGACAACGTGAGCCGCATCGGCCGCGTCATAAGCATTTCGGGCAGCGTGAACAGCCTTATCGACCGAGGCGACGAGCTTTCGGATAAGGGCGATTTTCTCTCTGCGCTGAAGCTCTATCGGCGCGCGTTGAGGCTGCGCCCGCTGAACGACGATATCCGCCTTCGCGTTGTGGACACGCTTTTGGATATGAACTGCTTTACCGAGGCTTCGGGCGTGCTCGCGCCCGTGCTCGTTCAGGGGAGCCAAATATTAAGGCTTGTGATCTTCCGTCTTGCACATTGCATGCTCGGAAGAAGCGAGTTTAAAGCGGCAAAGCAGCTCTTCATGCTCTCCATCAGCGACGTTGGGGAGGACGATGCTTCGGACGAGCTCGGCTATGAGGATGCCGCAAACGCCTTCGACTGCATAGCGGTATGCGATCAGTACATCGATCAGGATGCGGACGAAAAACGCTTTTTAAGGGATTTCGACGAGGTGGAGGTTGAGCGCGTGCTCGAGGAGGCGGGGAAGCTAAGCGAGCAGGGGCGCTTCGATGAGGCGATACCCATGGCGGAGTGCGCGAGAGAGGCACACCCCGATTCTATCGAGATATTCACCGATCTGCTTCTAAATTACTATTGCGACAGGCGCCTTGAAGACGGCAAAAAGCTCTACGAAGGCGCAAACGAAAGGTTTAAAAAGGATTTCACCGTTCGCTGCTGCGCCGCGCTGATCTATAACGCGCTCGGCGAGCAGGAGCGGGTCGATAAGCTCGTTTCCCTCATCACCGCGCATGATCTTGAGCAGATAAACGATATCGTGCGCGCCTATACCGTTATGATGGAGATAGGGCGCTTTGAAAAGGCGTTTGACTACGCCGAGGATCTCTGCGATATCGAGCCATATAACCGCAATTTCATCCACTTTATGGCGCAGGCGGCGTACTGCCTGAAGGACGTTTCGCTTGCAAAGCAGTGCTATGAGCGCTGCCTTGTTATCGAGCCTTCGGATTCCGTTGCATACTACTTTAAAAAGGTCTGCCTTGAAACGCTCGAAAGCGGCGAGCGCGCGCCGTATCAGATAGAATACTCGGTGCCGCCTGCGGAATTCCTTCGCAGGGTCGAGCGTTCCGAGGAAATTGCAAATATGAGCGCCGATGAGGTGGAGGAGCTGTATTCCCTTGAGCGCGACGAGGTGCTCAGGCTCACCGATTGGTCGCTGACTGACAGGAGCTGCCCCTACGGCGACATGTACCTTGCAATACTCGAAAATTTCGATAAAGGGCTTGCAGAGGGGCTCGTGCGCCGCATCCTCGTTGAGCCGGACAGCACGAAGGCACTGCGCCGCGCTGCGCTTACGCATCTTCACAGCCTTTCGCCCGATGAAAAATTCATGCTCTATGCGGACGGAAGCGTAAACGTTTGCTCCTTCGGCCGCGGGCCGGACAACTACTCCGAATGGCCGGAGTGTTATCGCCGCATCGCGGAGCTCTCCTGCTCGCGCATTGCGGAAAAGGCCGGCGAGCTGCTTCCTGCGGCGGCAAGGCTCTGCTATCTCTACACTTTGGATAATTATAAGGCCAAGCCCCGTCTTCCGTACGGGCAGGTGGAGGCGATGGCGGCGGCGATAGAATACTTCCTGCTCCGCGAAAACGAAAAATACGAAACGCCGGATATCCATGCCTTCGCCGCAGAGCGCGGGGTGACCGTGCGCAGGATAGAAAACGCTCTTTTGCGCCTGCTCTCCGTCAAGGTTCCGGAAGGCTTCCCCGAGGACAGCGGCATCCGTTTTGAACGCGAGGAAAGCATCGACGGCGAGGATGAGCCGTTCTCCGATGGCGAAGCGAAGACGGGCGCGCGCCTGGCCGATCTTATCGATATCGGCGAGTGCGGCGGGGAAGACGACGACTCTAAGGATTAAACCAATATGGAATTCTTTGCAACCTGTAAAATAGGGCTTGAATCGCTCGTTTCGGGCGAGCTAAAGGAGCTTGGCATAGAGGTAACGGCGGTTCACGATGCGCGCGTGGATTTTTCGGGCAGCTACACCGATATGGCGGTGGCGCTGACCTATCTTCGCACGGCGGAGCGCGTTCTGATGCAGGTGGGCTCGTTTGAAGCTACGAGCTTCGAGCAGCTCTACGAGGGCGTTCGCGCGATCGAGTGGAAGAACTACATCAATAAGAATAATTTTATCCACGTAACGGGAAAGTCAGCGAAAAGCAAGCTCTTTTCCGTTTCGGATTGCCAGCGCATCTCGAAAAAAGCGATAGTCGATTCGCTCTCTTCGGCCTACGGAATAAAGCTACTTCCCGAAAACGGCAAGCGCATCATAATCGAGATAGGCATACTGCGCGACGTTGTCACGGTCGCGCTCGATTGCTGCGGCGCGGGGCTTTCGCGGCGCGGGTATCGCACCTATAACGTGCCCGCTCCCATATCCGAAACACTCGGCGCGGCGATAGTGCTGCTCTCGGGCTATAAAGCGGAGCGCCCGTTCATCGACCCGATGTGCGGCTCGGGCACGATGCCGATAGAGGCGGCCATGATCGCCACCAATACCGCCGTGGGTCTCAACCGAAGCTTTGCCGCCGAGGATTGGCATTTCATCCGCGAAAACGCCTTTGAGCTTGCCCGCGAGAGGGCGAGGGACTGCGTTAAAGCAGTTCCCTTCGATATTACCGGCTCGGATATCGACGCCCATTCCATCGACCTTTGCAAAAAGCATGCGAAGAAGGCGGGCGTAATGCTCTCTTGGCGCGTTGCATCGGTGCTCGATCTTAAAGAGGAAAGAAGCGGGGGAGTGCTCTGCTGCAACCCGCCCTACGGCGAGCGCCTTATGGAGAAGCGCGATGCGGAGAGGCTCTACCGCGGTATGCACGAGGTCTTTTCGCGCCTCGACGGCTGGAGCGTGAATATCATTGCCTCGCACCCCGAGTTTGAGCGCGTATACGGTCAAAGGGCCGATAAACGAAGAAAGCTCTCCAACGGCGGCATGGTGTGTACGCTGTATCGCTATTACCCGAAGTATTCGCAAGGCTGCGACAGAGTGCGCGTGGAAACCGAAAATGAAAGGAAAGAATAAAAATGAAGAGGATGCTACAAGCTGTTTTCGCTGCCGGTATGTGCTTGATAATGCTGTTGAGTTCGGCTTGCGGTTTGATCGGCGGTTCCAAAGAGGAGAAGGGCGCATGGCTTATAGTCAGGGAAGTGCGCTACGGCAGCGAGGGAAACGAGCAGGCGCGGCTTGAATATGAATTCGACGAGTGTGGCAACAACATCAAACAAACGAATTCTATGACAAATAGAACGATCCACCATGAAAGCGAATATGACGAGAAGGGCAGGGTGCTCATTCGCAGAGTGATCGACGGCAGCTCCGTTTCGACTTATGAATATAAGTATGACGATGCCGGAAACTATTGCAGCTGGACTGCTTCAAAAGAGAACGGTACCGTTTCATCCATGGGCAGCATCCGCTATGATGAAAACGGAAACGTGCTTGTTGAAACTACATACAAAGCGGATGGAAGAATGGATACGCGCATCGAACATGAATACGATGAAAGCGGAAGAGAAACGAGTTATAAGTACTATAAAAGCGACAACAGCATGGTCTTCAGACGCGAAAAGAAATATGATGAAGAAGGGAAACTGATCGAGGATCGCATCTTCAACGAAGGTATGCCTGCCACGGTATTGGTTTACGAATACGATGCAAACGGCATCGCAGTCAAGGCGAACGGCTTCTTAGCTGCGGAGGACGGCTCCGTTAATGAGGAAGTGCCGTACGGTTGGAGTGAATTCAAGTACGATGAAAACGGAAATCGCATTGAGATAATTTCATTTGATTTGGAGGGCGGCGAACAGTCGATCATCAAATACGAATACGAATTCTTTGAAAATGCGCCGAAGAGCAAGCAGCGCATGGACTGGTAAACCAAGAATAAGCATAATAATACCGCCCCTCAAGCCGAGAGGCGGTATTTCGTTTGGAAGAATCTCTACATCATATCCGCGTTTCGCCTGTCCATGCTGCGCTTTGCATCGCGCTCTGCGATGGCATGGCGCTTATCGTAGAGCTTCTTGCCCTTTGCGACGGCAAGCTCAAGCTTCACCCTGCCGTCCTTCAAATAGATGCGCAGGGGGATGAGGCTGTAGCCGTCCGCCTGGGAGAGCGAGCCGAGCTTTAGTATCTCGCGCTTATGAAGCAGCAGCTTTCTTTCGCGGAACGGATCGCGGTTGAAGATATTGCCCTTTTCATAGGGCGAAACGTGCATACCGACAACGAACGCCTCGCCGTTTTTGATCTTGGCGTAGGAGTCCTTGATATTGACCTTGCCCATGCGGATGCTCTTGACCTCGGTTCCAACGAGCGCAAGTCCGCATTCATAGGTTTGCTCAATAAAATATTCGTGCCTTGCCTTTCTGTTTTCGGCAAGCTGTTTTTCGCCGCGTTTGATGGGCATTTGCTTCCACCTCGAAACGATTTAAGTATTGATCATATAGAAAAAAGCGCAGTGCCCGAAAGCACGGGTACCGCGCGGAAGATCGATGCGTTTTTCTCAGCTGATGATGAGAAGGACAAGCGCGAGAATGCCGACTGCTGCGCCAAGGATGATGGTCAGCTTCTGAAGCTTTGCTTCCTTGGAAGCCTTCGCGCTGCGGCTGCGGCCGAGAGCGGTGGTGTCGTTGCCGAATGCGCTGCCGAGACCTGCGGTCTTCGCATCCTGCATAAGGATGACAGCAACAAGAACGATCGAAACAACGATCAAAAGAATATTGATAGCGATTCTAAGAGAGGGCATGGTAGTTATCCTTTCATTGATTGACTGCTCCAGTCATTATACCACGCTTGAGCCCAAAATGCAAGCATTTTTGCCCGCTGTTTGAGTTCTTGAGTCTATATAAGTTTTAAGCGGCTGAAAATACCCTGCTCAATTCGCTTTTTTTCGCCGAAATACTTGAGTTTTTAAGGAAACTGTGCTATTATTCCCTTGTAAAATGCCTTATTGTGTGCTTAAGGGGGAAACGGCATGGCTTCGCGCTTGCTTCTCGGTGAAAAACTGCATATTTCTTCAATAGACGAGCGCTGCGCTCTTATAGCGCGCGAGCACGGTCTCGGCGTTGAGATCGCCGAATTCTGTTGGGCGTATTATATCGATAACGACCGTTGCGAGCATATCGAAAACTGCCGAAAAATGATGGCTGGCTCGTCCTCGTTCTGGTTTCATGCGCCGTTTGCGGAGCTTGCCGCCTGCGCGATCGATCCAAGGGCAAGAGAGCTTGCCATGACAAGGTATCTTCAGTCGGCCGAGATAGCGGGCGAGCTTGGGATAAATCATATTGTGATACACGGAGGCTATATCCCGTACGTGTATTATCCCGAAACTTACGTAAACCAGTCGATCGAGTTTTGGAAGGAATTTCTTGAAAACACGCCCGAAACGCTCGCGATCGCGCTTGAAAACGTTATGGAGCCCACGCCCGAAATGCTCGTTCAAATCGCGGACGGAGTGGACTCGCCCCGACTCGGGCTCTGCCTCGATATCGGGCATGCGAACTGCATCGTTTCCAAAATGCCGCCCGAGGAGTGGATAGCGCCGATGGCGAAGCGCCTTTTCCACGTGCATATCCACGACAACCTCGGCGAAAACGATCTGCACCTGCCGCTCGGCGAGGGCTCTATCAGAATAGAGCATATTCTCGACACCCTGCTCGAAGCCTGCCCCAAGGCAAGCTTCACCCTTGAAAACATGAACGCAGCTCCCTCGATCAGCTTCCTTACCGAAAGGGGCTATATCGGCAAAAAGAGCGCGAATAAATAAGAATACTTTTAATATAAAAGCCGGTGAATCAAATGAACGAACACGAACTCAAATCCCTAATAAGATCGATCGAACCTGCCTCAAAAAGTGCGCTGGAGCTTGCCGCCAAGCGGCAGAGCGAGCTCGCCAAGCCCCCGGGAAGCCTCGGCAGGCTCGAGGAACTGTCCGTCCGCATCGCGGGAATGACGGGCAAGGTCAACAACGAGCTTGAAAAGCGCAGAATAGCGGTATTCGTTGCCGACAACGGCGTTGTGGACGAGGGCGTTGCCGTAACCCCAAAAGAGGTCACGCTCAAGCAGGCCGTCAATATGACACGGCATAAAACCGGCATGTCCGCGCTCGCAAAGTTTTTCGGCGATGAAACGCGCATAATAGACGTTGGCATCGATACGGACGAGGAATTTGACGGAATAATCAACCGCAAGATAAGGCGCGGAACGAACAATATCCGCACCGGTGCCGCTATGATGCGCGAGGAGGCTGTGGCTGCAATAGGCGTTGGCGTGGGCGCCGCCAAAAGAGCCAAGCAGGACGGCATCAGCGCGCTCGGCATCGGCGAGATGGGCATTGGAAACACCACCACCTCCGCCGCGGTGCTTGCCGCGATGATCGGCGCCGATCCTGCGAACGTAACCGGGCGCGGAAGCGGACTAACCGATGCCGCTTTCTATAATAAGGTTCAGGTCATCCGCGATGCGCTTAATTGGAACGCACCCGATCCGCGCGATCCCGTGGATATCATTTCAAAGGTCGGCGGTCTCGATATCGCCGCGATGACGGGCGCATTCCTCGGCTGTGCAAGCGAGCGCATTCCCGCCG
>Ga0256404_1011544_pt1 | contig 11781 bp, 9 predicted proteins | sample RumenRJG_01DNA_FD_185990 | JGI IMG/M metagenome (GOLD analysis project Ga0256404, IMG submission 185990) | Bovine rumen microbial communities from Lethbridge, Alberta, Canada - RJG_01 | ecosystem: Host-associated > Mammals > Digestive system > Stomach > Rumen | place: Canada: Alberta | collected... | reverse complement strand
CAAGCTATCCATGTTCCAAATCAAGGCGAGAAGTATGTTGATTTACTGATAGATAACAAGAAAGGCACTTGCTACCTTTTTGAGTTTAAGTTTTACTCTAAAAACAATGCTCTAAAGCATCCAAATATCTTACAAGAAAAAATTGCTGAGGCTACAGCTCAGATTAACAGCTATAAGACTGCAGTTGAGTTTGAAGGTAAGACAGTTTACAGCTACATTGTTATTTTTGAAGCTGCAAACTGCGTGCATTTTGAGCAAGTAGAATAGATAAAGCTCTCCTTGTAGCTGCTACAAGGAGAGTTCTCTATTAAGATAATAGCTTTTGATAGATTTCTTCTACTTTAAAGGTGGCTTCAAGGCGATGCTCTTTTGAAACTAATCTTGGGAGATCTGCTAAAGACAAATCGTGGTAGATTTCTCTAATCTGAATATAAGCATCAATTAAAGTTTTACAAGTGTTCTCATCAATGATCTCAAGTCTTTCACATTCTTGTAAAATTCTGACATTATCAGTCCAAAGCTTAAAATCACTCTTTAATGGAGCATATTTTAACAGTAGATACTGAGAGATAAATTCCACATCAATCATGCCACCAGGGCCTTGCTTGATGTCATACAATTTATCAGAGGTTCTATCAAGATGCTGACGCATCTTCTGACGCATTGATTTAACGTCCTCTTTAAGTTTGTCATCATCCCTTTTAGTACATAAAACTTCTTTTCTAATGCGCTCAAATTCTTTGATGATATCATCTGAGCCTACAATAGGACGCGCTCTTACTAATGCTTGATGCTCCCAAGTCCAAGCTCTGTCCTTTTGATACTTTTCAAAACTATCTACATCTGAGATTAAAAGCCCCGTGTCACCATCAGGACGTAATCTCATATCTAAATCGTACAATACACCACCTACAGTTTTAGTGGTGCACAAATGTAATAGTCTTTGCACTAACCTCTGATAGAACATATCTACAGTACAAGGATGCTCACCATCGGTCATTTCATCACTTACCTCACGGATAAACACCATGTCCAAATCAGATTTGTAACCAAGCTCTATACCACCTAATTTACCGTAACCAATGATAGCAAGACCAGGATCTTGAGCGGTTCTGTTTTTAGGAACTCCGTACTTTTTAGCATTCTGATCCCAAGCTAACAGTAACACCTCATGCACAATAGCTTGTGCTAAGAAAGTTAAAGCATCAGAGATCTTCATCAAAGGAAGACGACCTGCTTTATCTGATAGTGCAATTCTAAAGATCATGACTTTTTTAAAGAGTCTTAACTCCTCCATCACTGCTTCAAGATCTTCAGCATCTACACGTAAGAGTCGCTCTTGTAGCATGATAAAGAATTCTTTTTCTGATGGCGGTGCATCAAAATACTGAGGAATAAATAATTCGTCTAATAAGATTGGATGGGAGGTAATAAGCTCTGAGGCAAAGTGATTATCTTTTAATAATTTGATAAAACGCTCTAAAACCTCATTATTGTCACGCAATAACTGCATATAAGGGGTACGCAGGGCAATACGCTCAATTAAACCTGCTAAACGTTTAAATAAAGTGGAGGCTTGTTCTTCTTTAACTAGCAAAAAGATAACTTTAGGCATGAGCTCTAATAAAGTCTCACGACCTACAGGTCCAACCGGCATTCTAGTTAAAGTGTTTTTAAGATTGATAATTTCTAAAGCTAAAGGCTTAGCCTCAGCTTGATTTACAAGATATTTTTGTAATTCAGCTTCAAGCTCCTCAACACTTAAATTAGCTTCCCATAAATCAAAGTTCTTAAAGTCCTCGTGATTGCTTTCTTCATCTGCAACCACCTTTTTAAACTCACCATGGACAAATTCCATAACATAGGCAAGATCTTTTTTGTAGGTATCATAATCCTGATAACCAAGACAGACTAATAGCCTTGCAATATCCTTTTCATTATCAGGTAAACTTTGAGTTTGTTTATCAGAAAACTCTTGAATAATGTTTTCGGTTTTACGTAAGAACACATAACAGTCATCTAACTTTTTGCAGATCTGCTTTGGGATCAAATCAAGATTAGCTATATGTTTTAAGGTACTGCGCAAGGAGCGGTCACGGAGCTCTACAAATCTACCACCACGCATCAGCTCGAAGACTTGAGCGATAAATTCCACCTCACGAATACCACCTTGACCTAATTTAAAGTTGTCTTTTAAAGCACGGCGACGAACCTCAGATTCAATCATATGCTTCAATTTACGCAAGGATTGTACCGCACCATAATCAAGATATCTTCTGTAAACAAAAGGTCTTAATAAATCGATTAAGTCACTTCCCCAATGAGAGTAATAACTCTCATCGCCTAAAAGTTTGGCTTTAACTAAAGCATATCTCTCCCAGGTTCTACCTTGGGTTTCATAGTAATTTTGCAGAGCATCAAAGGAGTTTACAATGGTACCTGCATCGCCAAAAGGTCGTAGTCTTAAATCAATACGGTAACAGAAAGTGTCTACCGTTTTATCTGAAAGCATGTTGGCAGTGCGTTGCACAATGCGTGAGAAAAACTCTCGATGGGTTAATTGTCGAACAGAGCCTACAGTCTGCCCTTCAAAAGGATAAGCAAAGATAAGATCAATATCAGAGGAGAAATTAAGCTCTTGACCACCTAATTTACCCATACCTAAAGTAAGTAAGGGTAGAGGTTTGCCATCCTCATCTACAGCATCACCATAAGCGTTTTTAAGCTGTGCTCTTACTACATCGATAGTTCTAAGGACTATAGCCTCAGCAAGATTTGATAAAGAGACTAAAACCTCATCGATAGAAGCTTTACCTGTAAGATCACGCCAGGCAATTACCATAGCGCGGGTTCTGCGCAAGATACGCAAGCGCTTTTTTAATTCAAATTCAGATAACTTGTCTTCAATATAGGAATTTACAGCATCTTTAGGATCTAAACTGAAAGTGTCACTATCTAAAGCCCCCTGCTCTACAAGTTTTGTGCAAACATCAGGGTAGCTAAAAATAGTATTGGCAACAAAATCAGATAAGGCAATAACAGTTTTAAACTCTGCTCTATCGTCAAAGACTTTAAATTGCTCAGGGGTTAATTTACCCTTTAGCCTCTCATATTGATTGTTTGATTCTTTTAAAAGGACTTCAGGTAACTGCAAGTCCATATCTAGTTTTGGCTGTAAATTCAAATTCATTTGTTTTCTAATACTTTGTAAACTGACTACACTTCATAGCAAGCTATGGGGCTTTGCCACCGATCTGTAAATCTAAGCTAAAAGTGAAAGTAATAAACGTAACTTTAAAGGAATTAAGAACAACTTAGTGTTTTTCTCTGCTTCCCTTACTTTCTCTACACAATAAGTAACAAGTTTTTGATTATTATTTAAACTTACCTTCAAGAGTTTTTTCTCAAAACAACTTGAGGTTTTATAAAAATCTTTTAATAGGCGAATAATGATTTTTAAATCAGTTTTATAATCTACAGGCTCTTTTTGACCTTCGACAAAGGCTAAAAGATGCTTGCGTTTTAACATTTTCAAGCCTTCTAATAACTGATGTAAGACGCAATTTACCAAAGCTAACACGGTAGCATCACGACTTACAATAAAGTAACCATATAACTGCTCAAAACTTGCCACAAGATTAGTTAAGGTTTTAACGGTGGTGTTTTGACTATCAAATTGAGCTAAATTCAAGGAGATGACTTTGCCTTGTTGTAATAAAGAGGCTCTGTGCATCTTTGAAAAAGGCTCTAACAGTAAAGGAAGCTGTGTTTGAGCTAGATAATTACATACAAGGGAACATAGCTTTAGCAGATCCTGCTCTTTAACAGAAGTTTCTTTAAGCTCTAACTCAAGCTCATTTAGTGGGTATTTTTTATTACCTTCAACCTCAATGTAACCACTGTCGTAAGCAACCTCAAAGGTACTATCTAAAACATTTAGATTAAAGAGTTTTCTTGTAAAGTTAATTCTGCAAACTTTTTTAAGGCGCTTTTGCAAGTCATCAAGATTGTAATCGTCAGGAAAAGCTTCTTTTGGAAATGCCTTTAAATTAGGTACACTTGCACTACTATCAATAGGTAGATTAAATTCACTACGTTGATGCAAGCCACCAATATTCTGTCCTTTTACTTTTAAGGTTTGCTCAGAGAAATTGTCTGCATGACGAATTCTAAGTCCTGCCCGGATAGCAAATAACTCTTTTTTATCGGTATCAAAATAGGTGTTATCAAGATGTAATTCTTGCTCATCTGATACTGTACCTATCTTAGAAAAAATTTGTCGAAGATTGCACTGATTGCCTTCAATTCCAAATTTAAGTTCAATTTCTTTATTCTGCATAGTGCTACTCCAAAATTCTGACCTATACTTTAATTGTATACTGATAAGTTTATTTTATACTTTGTTTCAAATCAAAAAAGCACCATTTTGTAAACAAACTTAAGCTTTCTTATCAACAAGCAAACTTAAACAGTAATTTCACTCAATCTTGATAGCAAAATCGTCAAAATTGACATTTTAAAGTGAGGATTAAATTTTCATTATCATTAAAAGAAACTTTAAAGGAGCAAACTATGAACTATTCAAATCACGCACTACGTCGTATGAATGCTAGAAACATCACTGTTGCTATGGTAGAGACTTCTTTTGATGATTGTTTGAAATTTGGTAATTGGGATCAAAAAGGTGACAGACTCACCATTGATGCTACCTCCGACGATTTCCATGAGCACATTCAAAGCACTCAAAAAAACTTGCTAAATCTTAAGCAGCAGCTAGCTGCATTAAAAGAAAAAGCCAAACTTGAGAAATTGCTAACAGAGCCTTATGAGACACTTAAACGCAAGTATAAGCGCTTAAAGCTAAAACTTAGAGCTTTAAAAAAGCTTGAACATAAAAGACGACTTACTCTAGTAGTCTCTGATGAACAAATTCTCATCACTGCTTTTGTGCCAACCAAACACTTTAGACGTGATATCGATTACCACAAGTACTATTACGAAGCTTTAGCTAAAAACGCTTAAGCTAAAGTAAGTTTAAAAATGCTTTAAAATTTAACAAATTAGAGCTTGATAAAGCTTTTAATTTGTTCAGTTGTGCTAAAATTGTGGCAGTTAACACAAGTACTTAAGGATTAAAAAGTGAAGTTATTAACTTTTGGCAAAGTAGTTTTACTAAGCTCATTGCTTACAACTTTTAGTGCAACTGCACAAGATGAGACCTCCCCACAAGCTCAAGATAACACTCAAACTGAGAGTGATACTGGTATTAAGGTTGAAAAACCTGATGCAGTTGAGGACTTACAAGAGGGTGATGCTGTCTACGTATCAGAAATGGCTAACGTTTGGTTACGTACCTGCCCAAGTTCTAATTGCCGTATTGTAGGTGCTACTCATGTAGGTGACAAATACAGCTTTGTAAAAGTCTCCCCTGATAAGAAATTTACCTTAGTAGACAACGGTCAAAAGCAACTATGGATGCAAACAAGAGATCTTCAAATTGAACCTTGTGGTAAGGCTAAAGTAGATCTTTTAGAAGGTGAGATTGCTAATTTAAATAATCGTTTAGAGAATTACGATTCAGAAGTTGCTCACAACTATCAAGTAGCTAAAGCAAAACTTGAAAAGCTTGAAAAAGAAAATGCTCAATTAAAAGACACTTTAGCTAAACAAAACTCTCAAATTGAAGAGTTAGATGCTACTCGTAGAGATTATGCTGATAAGCTAGAAACTAAAGAGCTTGATATGCAAATGCGTTGGTGGTTACAAGGCGCTATCATCGCTTTATGTGGTGCTATCATCGGTATTATCTGCGTATATATTCCACGTCCAAACCGCAAGAGAAAGATGAACCGTTTCTAGTTTAAATTCTTTAAAAAGCCTTCATGTTGAAGGCTTTTTTATTGAGTTCTTACAAACCTTATCTCATATTGATTAGCACTAAGCTTTCTTTTTTGTCCCTTTACCCTTTCTAATTTTGCGTATCTTGTAAGGCTTAAATCTTTAGGTCCAACTTTTTTAGCGCTCTTAAATTTTAAGCTTTTTGCTTCAACTAAATATTCCTTATAGTTGTAGTTGTCTTGATATAAGGCATTAAGATTAGTTAATGAAGCGACAACTTCTTTATTAACCTCTTTTTTCACCTCAACAAAAGCTTTGTCAGCTATAAAGCAGTAAACAGATAAACCTACACTTGCAAACACCAAAGAGAACAAAAAGAGTCTTAAAGCTTTAAGTTTTGTAAAGCCATACCCTTTTAAAAGCTCTTTTTGATATAAGTCTTGAGCGTTAATCATCTAAATAAGGACCTTGCTTTTGCGCATTATCTAATAAAGCCTCTGACAAATTGTCATCATCTACTAGCTTTGAAAATTCACTGTAGGCTTTTTTAAGATCTTTTTTATCGGTTACTTTTAAGTTTAGTAACTCAGAATTAAAACTCTTAAAGCGCTCTAAAGCTTGATTAAAAGAGTCTAAAGTTAAAAGCTCCTCTATTTTGTCTTTTGCTGAAAAAGCTTTGGAGATATAGGTAAACTGACCATCAAAATAATGCTCAATAAACTTAGTTTTAACTACCCACAATTTGTCCCCAACAATAATTTCAGAGGTATCAGTCCCATACTCTTTTAACAATACATAATAAGGGATCATATCGTCAGTACGCATATTCAAGACTGCAGGGCGATTGATTAACTTTAAAGTTTGTAAATCAGAGGATAAAGTACTGCACTTTAATTTTACTTTCTCAAGATCAACACAAGTAGCCTTTAAATTGTCATAGCGCTCATAGCCCCATACCTTAATTAAGGTATTTAAAGAGTCTGACAAGAATAAACTCTGCTTTATACCTTCATTAAATTCATAAAGCTCTTTACGCTCTTTTTGATTAAAAGGCATCAATGCTTGCATTACTTTTTGATATTGAGTTTTTACAGTCTCATCTTTACTTACTAAAGCTTGTATAGACTGTGAATCTATGTGATGTGGCAGATAAAAGTAAGCTAAAGCAAAGGTTAGTGCACTAATTACAAGACCTGCTAACAATAAAGGAATTTTAGCAAAGACTGTAATACAACAATCCTTGATAAAATTCTTAAAGCCAATAGCAAATAAACTGCGTTTATGACGCACAATTTCAATAGCTTTTTTAATAGTGGTAGCAGAAACAGTCTTTTTCTCTTGCTCAAAGGCTATACATAAAGCTCTATCTGCTACAGCGTTGATTACACGAGGCAAACCATTAGTGCCTTTGTATAAAGCTTTTATCGCACGGTTAGTAAAGATAGGATCATGGCAACCTGCAATCTGCATTCTAAAATTAACATAAGCTTGTACTTCCTCTCGCTTTAAAGCTTTAATCATACTAAAAGCTTTAACACGGTTGTAAAACATCTTATGCATTGGCTTTTGAATGTTACTGATTAAATCCTCTTGTCCAACTAACAAGAAGTTAATCATCTTGCCAAGTTCACCTTCAATATTAGAGATAAGACGAATTTGCTCAATAACCTCATCAGATAAGCCTTGAGCCTCATCGCAAATAACTGTGGTTACAATACCTGAGGAAACTGAATGCTCTAAGAGTTTACGCAGTTTTAAAGTAAGCTCTGCAATAGATTCAAGCGAGGTTGCTACCACACCACTTGCACGCAAGATGGTAGCTAAGAGCATATGCTCATTTAATCTAGGATCGTCAATGGTAATAATACGCATGCGTTTAGGTAAAGATCTTATCAGCATGCGCACTAAGGTGGTCTTACCTGAGCCAGATGGACCTGATAACACACAAATAGAGCCGTTTCTTGATAAATTATTAGTTAAAACTTCTAAGGCTTGATGTTGCAGATTACCTACATAATAGTAACGACTATCAGGTAATCCATCAAAAGGTAATTCATCTAAGGAAAAAAACTTCTCGTACATACTAGTAATTTATCTTGAATAAAAGCAAACTTAAGCTTTAGTTTGGTTTTCACTTTATCTCTACAAAGCTATTAGTTTAAAGTTTTGCTTTAATATCATCAAGATTAAAGCCATATTTTTCATAGGATTCTGGCAATGGTGGCAAAGCTGCATCTAACCTTAAAATTAGTTTAGGTAAAAATGGCTTGGCTCCAGAAGTTGGATTGTAGATTTCTAAAATCTGATATAACTCGTCAAAAACTAAAGGTTGACCTGATATCGTAAGTTGGTTTGGCTTATCGTAATTTAATACATAATTACGCCCTAAGAATTGAATTAGATCCTCTGTAAGTTTCTTATCATCTTTCATCTTAGTGTAGTACACAATACCACTGCGCTCTTTAGAGTCATCAATGTAAGCTTGCGCCTCTGGTGCACCTTCAGTAAAGGCAACCTCACCTAAATAGATTGAGCGACAAAGGCTAATAGTTTGAGATAACAATAGATTATAATCAGTTTTCTGATTAAAGTTTAAATAACGCATTAAAGGTTCTACAGCTTGAACCTTACGATTTTTTAAGCGGTATAAAATAGTGAAAGCATTAGTTTTATCAAGTCCTGTTCCATAACCGTTTAAAATCATAAAGGCATATAAAATACCACCAGTTGAATCGTCTTTATTGTAGGCTTGTTTAAAGATATCACAGGCAGCCTCTCTAATTCTCTTACTCTCAAAGCCATTAGCTAAAGCAAGTACGCCTACAGCAGTTAAAGCAGGACCATAGTTACCTTTAGCAGCTAACTTTAAAAGGCGCATGCCTTCTTTTTGGGACTCAACAGTACCTTGTCTTAGATAAATTAAAGCTAAAGAATATAAAGCAACAGGATCGTTGTTTTTAGCCGCTTCCTTGTATAAAGCATAACCTCTTTTGATATCTCGCTTTACGCCATAGCCATGCCAATAAATAGCTGCTAATCTGCTGGTTGCACCAGGGACAGAATCCTCTTTAGCGCGGTTATATAACTTTGTGGCACTAAAAGGTGATAACACATTTTCCATGCCTAAAAAATCAATATCACCGCGGGCAAGAATAGCTATTTTAGAACCTTTTGCTTTAGCTTCATTTACCATACGAATATAGTCTTGAGTATTCATCGCATAGTTAATAGAGTTCTCATACATCTTAAGCAAAGGGTTATTAGAGGCTAAATACTCCTCTGAATAATCTTTTAAGGCTTCATTAAAGTAGAAGATAGCGCTATTAGCTCCTTGGGCATTACCATAACCTAATAAAGCTAAATAGCCCATGATTTCATTTGCAGAGCTAATACCACGGTGTTTTGCACACTCACGGGAATACTCTAAAGCTTTTGAGAAATTGCCAATACGGGCATTTACCCAAGCTAAATATGGATAAGCCTCTGTAGCACCTTGCTTGGTGGCTTTTAAGAAAAAAGATTGTGCTTTATGAAAATTGTGATCTTCTAAAGACTCAAGTCCTGCTACTACATAGTACTCTCTTGTAGCATTAGTCCACTTTACATAACCACCTATAAACAAATAGGAGCCTACAATAAACATCACAGATAAAGTAACTATTAACGCAATAGTTTTATGAGCTAAGATCTTTTGCAAATATTTGTTTTTAATTTCAAAATTTTTCATAAGCTTTTACTCTATAGAATCAGCACCTACATCAGGTACCTCAACTTCAAGATCTTTATTGATTAAAGCTGTATCACGCTCTAAAGAAATTAAAGCATTACGGGCAGTTACCGACTCGTCAACAATAGGATTTTCTTCTTTAGTATTTAAAGTTAAGCTATTAAAAGGAACAATCTCAATTACATCCTCAGCAATACCTATCTTTAAATAAGCATCCTTTAATACTTGTGCTCTATCTTTTGCAAGCGCGATGTTGTCAGCATTTTGCTTCATATCATAAGCATAAGCTCTTATAGTTACCTTAGTAATTGACTTGTCATACTTTAAGTACTCTAACTGCTCATCAAAGTGTTTTTGAGACTTAGCTGTAAGCTCATCTTTATGTAACTTAAAGACTAATGGCATCATCTTGATGTCATTAAAGTTAACTCTTAATAACTGCTCTTGGCAGGATAGATATTTTTTAAAGGCAGCTTTAAAACCTAAAGGATTTAAAGTTGGTATGATATTCTCACCTTTAGCTAACTTGTCATCGGTGTAAGGCATCATGATCTGATTTCCTCTATCAAGATTAGCTAAAATTTTCCAGGATAAAGTAGGACCTACATAAGGTTTAAATCCTGGATACAAAGCAATTTTACCTAGTAATTCCTCATTAGAGCTTGCATGCCAATCAGGCTTACTTGCAATAAATCGCATAGTACTGCTCTGCCCTATACCTAACTTTGGATAAATCATTAAGGCTGTTTTCAAGCTCTTACCTGAATATGTCATAAAATTGGCATAGCCATACTGAGGAATGTCATAAATTAAAGAGCAGATCATTTTATTAGAATTGTTCGACCACAAATTTTTGGTGGCAGGATCAATTGAGGAGGTATATCTAATCTGAGCATTAGCACCAGTTGCACACAAGATGCTTGCTAGAATTAAACCTTTAAACCATGATCTTTTATTCATCATCATTCCACCTATTACTTTTAAGTAATTTTGACAATTTAGTACTCTTTAAATTATCTTTTGCAATTATAGTGCCAAACTACAATTATTTTTTTAATCTACGTTTGATTTAGAAAGATTTAACTTAATTCTTTTGCCAAAACTTTAGCTATTCTCAAAAGTTAATACACTTAACTTTTAAAACTTAATATTCTCAACACATAAAGTTAACAACTTCTTGATAAGTTAGATTCTAAAGACTTTTATTCTTTGGAGAAAACATGAAACTCAACACTCTTACACTTACCTTAGCTGCAATTGCCATGCTTGGTATCAATGCACTTACACCATCCTTTGCATCTGACAGACCTATGACTATTGAGGCTTCTAAAAACCTATACCATGGATATACTGCTAAAAACGCTAATGGCACTATCAATGTTGTTGTAGAAATTCCTGCTGGAACTAATGCAAAATACGAAGTTAATACCAAAACTGGCAACCTTGATTGGGAGATTAAAAAAGGAAAGCCACGCATGGTAAAGTATTTAGCGTATCCAGCAAACTACGGCATGATCCCTTCAACCTTATCAGATCCTGACAACGGTGGTGACGGTGATCCTTTAGATGTATTGCTTTTAGGTGAATCAAAACCTCAAGCATCTGTAGTTGAGGCAAAGCTTATCGGCGTGATGAACATGCTTGATGACGGTGAAGTTGATGATAAGTTAATTGCGGTTGCAAAAGACTCATGCTTTGCAGATATCAACACTGTTACAGAGCTTGAGAAAAAATTTAACGGTAGCACAAAAGTACTAAAGACTTGGTTTGAAAATTACAAAGGCAAAAAAGCAAATGTAAAAATTGCAGGCTTTAAGGATGCTACCGAGGCTAATCAGATTTTAGATAATGCTATTGCAGGCTTTAAAAAGCACGAAAAATAATCTTTTCTAAAGTTTATAAAGACCAAAAACTTTTGGAGTTGCCAATTGTTCTCCTTGGTAGCTCCTATTTATCCTACTAAAGTATCAAAAACATTTTTGGTACCCCCTATAAGAAACTGCTAAAAAGCACAACCTTGAAAACTTTATTGTAAACAACTAGCTAAAAGGAGCAACATGTCTCCTTATTTCAATTTTATAGAAAACGATAAAGAAACTTAGATTTTCTGACACTCCAACGGCTAAAGCACGTTGGGTTCTTATATACATTCACTTCCAAATATACTCTAAAGCATATAAGACTAATGAAATTCTATAAGACTTTCACTACCAAAG
>Ga0256404_1011543_pt1 | contig 11781 bp, 7 predicted proteins | sample RumenRJG_01DNA_FD_185990 | JGI IMG/M metagenome (GOLD analysis project Ga0256404, IMG submission 185990) | Bovine rumen microbial communities from Lethbridge, Alberta, Canada - RJG_01 | ecosystem: Host-associated > Mammals > Digestive system > Stomach > Rumen | place: Canada: Alberta | collected... | reverse complement strand
TAATTTTCAAAATTCACCTTGTACAAAGCATCTTCCCAGGTATCAAGCACCTCGGCCCTCATATGCTGATAAGCATGCCGTAATTCATGAGCAACGGTGTTTACCATCTCAATCGGATCATCAAAGTATTTCAAATTCAAAAATATTTTGTTAGTTGTCACATCGAATAATCCATATGCATCATCCTCGTCCTCAAGAATCTCTATTTCTGGAAGTTTGTCTATCTCTAGTTCCTTTCCTATTGCCTTGACAAGATCCTTGACCGCAGACATCTGCTCCTTGATATCCAGTGTTTTCCAATCTTCAGGATTAAACTTCTCCAACACAGCCATTATCCGATCACTAATATTGAAGTCAATGCTTAGTTCATCCTCTGATCGATTGAACACCTCGGACAAGAGTTTGTCATAGGTATCGGTCTCAGCTTCTCCATGAGCCTTTTCAAATTCCTTGGCAATGAAATCTGAGGCCTCTTGGTCTGACATATTCTTGACAGGTTTTATATCCAAATATCCCTTTGAGATATCAGATTTACTCTCTGACACCTCGGAGAGTTTACCTATTTTTATCATCTGCCTTCTCCTATCAGGTCAAGTATCTCTTCTTCCAGTTTTTCTTAAACTGATATGTTCCCTCTGATAAATCCGTATAGTCGAAATCTGTATGCATATTGCCTTTACTATCTACAATCATTGTCATATTTGACCATGACTCTTTTTCCTTATCCCGTTCTTTTAAAACTGCTTTATCAATCTTTGCGAAAGATTTTGCTAATGCATCTTCTGATATATGTGGAAGGTCATAACATTTTATGTATTTCTCATCTGCTTTTACATAAAATGAGAACGAGTAGGAACCATTACCATACTCAAGATAAACAATCAGCTTATCCCATCCTTCCGGAAGATATCCTTCCAATTCACTAAATATGCTCTGATATACCTTTTCATTTATCATGAATTCGTCTCCCTTTCGTTTCTGAATACAACAACATCCTTATCGCCATCAATACTGTATGTAACCCGGAACTCTGATGGCCTTGTCGAATCTCCTTCATAAACAGGTTCTACCTTCATTCTGACATCTGCTCCATCTTTGACCGCATCAGCCAGCGTTGACTCAAGCTTTACAAAATCTCCCTGATTCAACTTGGCATCCATTGGAACAAGATTCTCTAGTTTATCACTGCCTCCGAATTGATGTCCAATGAGATGGCCTCTATCGTCAGTCTGTTTATATTCCTGACCATCAATTTTTCTTACATCTTCCATGTCACGCTCGTAATCGGGGGCTCGCATTCGTAGCTTACCTTCTGCAGATACGGTTCTTCCTTCGCTATCTGTTTTATACTTATATCCATTGACCTCAAACTCATTGTCCGGGAGAAGGCTGTCTTCAACACGATATTTAATCCCATTATCATCAAAATACTCTTTTAGTTCAGTATTTTCCTGATTTTCAGTCTTAGCTTCTTGTGCAGCTTTATCAAATTCATCTTTCACAGAATCATTAAGTTCTCTGGTAGTCATTTCTTTTTCAGGCTTGATATTTTTGAAATTATCTACATTCTGAGGCTTATTTTCTTTAACATCTCCGATACCAATTTCACTCATCAAAATATACCACCTCCATTCCTATACTCTTCCAGAAAGCTATTCAGCACTGTTTTGTACGAAATATCTCGCGTCATCTGTTCCTGCAAGATAAGCATGACAGTCAAGTCAATCTGCTTTTTTGAGTAATCCTTAACGGAAGGCTCAAGTCTCTCCAAGACAGCATCCACCCAATCATGTATATTCTCGTATTGTGTAGCGGACTGTATAGCCTCCCCTGCTTTAAGGAAGTCATAGATCAAGCATCTCAAGGTTTCCAGTCCTTTCTCCTTTTCTGCTTCTAGATAATCCAGAAAATCGACTTTCACAACTGAATCCAATCGCGATCTTATCACTATGCTCTTTAACTCTCGTAAGTCCTCCTTATCGCCCTTCTGGAACAGCTCCTTATCCATGATGCATTTGAGAAGTGATTCTGAAACCTCGTCGTTTTTCTTTATCAATGAATCATTTTCATCTCTACTGAAAGTGTATTCACTAAAGTCTGTTTCGTATTTCTCTATCTTACACAGTACAGGCTGTACCCATTCGTTCTGGTAAACTGCAGCCACACCGCAGGGCAATTTTGCCAGCTCAGTTATCTGGTCTTCATTCAGATTGGCCGACTTACCTACAAGTTCACGATCACCCTGGTCAGGAAGGCGCATGATGATTTTAGTGTTCGTATTACGGATTACAGACATATCCATCAGCCCAGGAGCCTGATCTGCAATGAGGAACCCTTCTCCATATGTTCTCATTTCCGCAATAGCATTAGCAATCATTTCCACGCTCTTGCCAAGAATATTCGAACTTTCGGTTGGCTGTTCTATGGAAGTGCGTCTGAGCAGATTATGAGCTTCCTCTAGTACAGTTATATGACGCATATCCGCATTCATTGGCAGACCACCTGTCATTCTGCATTCCTGAAGTTTTAATACCAGCATTCCCATAATCAACGATTTGGTCTCTGATGAACCGACCCTGCTCAGGTCAACAATGACATTCTTTTCGAACAAGTCTTTATCCAAAATTTCATCAGATGAGAAAATCAATCCGTTTATGCCTGTAGTCAGCGACTGAAGTCTTGTAAGAAGAGAGCCCTTGTATGCACCTTTATTTTCTTTATCATATTCACTGCTATCAATTATGGTCTTAATATTCCTTGCAACATCAGCGAAATCAGGATAGAGGCTCTTATCATATTTATTTGTAGAAGACACTAAATTCCATCCACAATCCGTATATGATTTTTCAACTGCGCTTTTCAGCACTGCTGGCATAGCAGCATACATTGGCCAGCAGACATTGAATATTTCTACCAGCCGGTCCAGATGTTCCAATATATGCACCTTTTCAGGGAAGCTGAACGGATTTATTCGAAGTAAAGGTGTCAATGCAGGATTCGTTCCATAAACAAATACGTCCTTATTCTTCCCGAATACATTCTTATATTCACCCTTTGCGGGTTCTATAACCAGAAAATGCACTCCGGCCTTCCTCACTTGTTCAAGTACATGATAAACCGTATTACTCTTTCCTGAACCGGTACTACCGGTTATAAATGTATGGGACTTTAATGATTCCAAAGAAAGCTCAACCGGAGTTTTTTCCATATGGTTCATATGGAATACCTTTCCAAGCTTTATCTTTTTCTCATCTCCCTTTTCAAAATCATATGTCACTACATTTCTTCCAAACTCAGCACATTCAAGAATAGGAAGGCCAGAAATAGACTTCTGCGGAAAATTTAATGAATATGCCAGCTCTTTTCCCGACAGACTCGTTGTTGCTGTAACAACAGATGGATACTCATTATATTCTCTATCTTCTTCTAATGCCTCTGGATTAAGTCCGAATATAGGATGCCTCAACTCACGAATGTATGAACTGATAACTTTTGCTGTGTCTTTCTCATCCTCCACATTACCTCTCCAAAGATTTATAGCAGATTTGGACATATATGACTCTTCGCCCAAAGTAAGTGCAAGATATGAATGTGCCACGTTATTGGCAATGTTTTGATCTTCACTCAAAACATAAGCAGCAAAGTCCCACATACCAAGAGCCGTGCTCTGTTCAAGTCTCTTCATTTGTGATTCAAGAAGATCCAAAGCATGTTTTATATTGAAATTCGTAAATGTCTGTGTAATACCTTCATTCTTCCCGACCATCGCAGTAACAGTGGATGAGCGAGCGAAGTTTGCGCCGAAATTCGCGCCAAGACTTGTACTCTTGGCGGCCCCAGATGTCGTAGCCATAGCCTTCGTCACAGCCTTGCCGAGAGTATTTGCGACTGCTGTTCCAGTAGTCTTTGCAACACTATTTGAAGCGGTTTTTGTTAACCCTTGATTAATAGTCTCTGTTGCCGTCTTTCCAAGAGCTCGTGCGGTTGATTCTGCCCACCCGTTATTTTGAGTTACACCTTCAGCCACATTTTTCATAGTTGAAGCCGCATTTGCTACGCTACTGTTTTCTCCCCAGTTATGACCACCGCCGGCATTTACAATAAGACTTGCTCCGGCATTCCAGTTACTTCCCGATGATTTACCCTCTGTATTTGTTGTTGAATTTGTGGTTCCTGATGTATTGGTAGTACTGGATCCCCTAGATCCATTTGTACTATGTGTAGTCGTATTTGCCTCGCTCGTTCCATTTGAATGTGCTTTGCTACTTGATTCAGCTGTCGAAGTAGCATCTGTCACCGTATCGCTCTGCGATTCCGTATTCGTAGTAGCTTCGCTGTCTGTGGTCGCTTCCGAATCCGTGGTTGAATAATTCGTTCCATTCTGAATTCCTGCACTCGCTCCCACATTAACACCTACTGTTGCTGATGACCCGAATGCCTTATTATCCATAAAATGATAGTCCGTCTGCCACGAAGCATAAGGAGCAAGTCCTGAATAGAACTCTCCAAGCTTTAATTTACGCTCCTCAACATCTTTAATTGGTGTAGCCAAAAGAACTATCGTATATTCTGTCTTTTTAGAGTCAGGAACTATACCATCAAGCAGTTTCTCAATTGTCTGACTGATAAATTTTTCCGACTTCTCAGTAGGAATATTTGACGCGGTAGCAACAGAATAATGTTTATCGTTTGCCATGCACGGAATAATACCTATCCCATCCTCAGCCTCATTCCACTCTGCTCCAGGGAAATTTCCTCTTATAGCCTCAATCAATCTATCTCTAAAGTTGTCTGCATTAACATTATTGTCCTCGTTTCTCGTGTTAACGACGGCCAGATAGACATTCGTACCTGCTTTTGTGCGATTAAATACTAAAGCTATATTACACTCCTCATTGGAAAGAACGGCATAAACATTAATTAGCTTCTCTAAGCTGTTTTCTTTTGTATCTGTAACCCACTTGGTAATATTAATATATCTGATGTTATGAGCCGCATCGAAAGCAACGTCATATTCTGCATCCTTTTCCACAGGAAGATACAAGTCCTTAATCTGCGGGAGATATGCGTTAAAAATCTCTATACTGCTTGCTGCCATCATGCGTTCCGTTCTTTTTACAGCAATCTCATCCGTAGGATCTGGTTCTTCGAGAAGATACTGTTCTCGCTGAAGCTGTACATTCTCTACCTGATAAGTGCTCAACTCAGATAGCTTGGCAACACGGTTCCCAGCTCTGTCGCCTATTCTTCTCACAACATTCTTGATTCCCATATGAAGTCTCCTCCGCTTATGCAAGCTTCTTCCAGGCCATCATGTTCTCAATCGCTTCAAGTGAGCTTGAAATCATCTGCTGATTGTTCTGTAATTCCAAGATTCGTTCTGACTCTTCCCTGATCACTTCAGAAATCTCGCGTAATTCCGGATTATAAATTGTTATATTCTCTTCAACGACCGTAAGAAGATTGCTCTGCCATATCTTAAAGCTGTTAAAGCAATTGCTATTGATCATGGAAGTCATTTCATAAAGATTCTTCTTAAGTTTTGAATTATAACTATTGGCAAGTCTCGCATTATCAAGTTTTTCGGAAACTCCTAAACGAATTCCCAATACATTGCCCCGCAGATATTTTGCTTTAATAAATACTTTGTCTGCCTCATCATCAAACTCAAGTGGCTGATACTGAAGTATAATATTAGAGAGTTCCTTCCTCTGATGCTCTGAAAGGACATCTGATCCTGTTATAAGCCTTATAAGCTCATCTCTATACTTCTCGGCTGCAGATTGCCAATATCCACGGGCAGTGCTTCCTATACGATTTTGGGCATCAATAATATTCTTTCTAAACTCCGCAACTACTATCTCCATCATCTTGTCCGAAGTAGCCTTATCAATACCCAACTTTGCCGCATCATGGCTTTCTTTCTTCTGCTGTACTTCCTTGGAGTCATTTGCCCATTCGGTAGCAAGGTTCTTCACTGAATCTATGAAGTTGCCTTTAAATAGATTCCCTAAATTTTCCTTGAAATTTTTATCTCTGCTGCTTCTGGCTATCTCTAGATTTCTCTCATACGCAGCAAAATTAGCATCCTGAGAGTTTTCTACAGTAATATTTTCATCTCTTTGATTCAATTCTTCTGCTGTATGTTCATAATGAAGAGACTCTGAAACAAATCCCGTCATGTAAGTCTTCGAATCCTTTTCATGTTGCTTGACGGAATCACCTGTAACATTGCGAATGTTAGTAATCAGTTCAAACCTCTTGGCATCCAGATCCTGCTCCCATTTTTTCTTGCTCTTCTCATGTATGGCTGTCTTTTCTGAAAGCCTGCGTCCAGTTTCATCAATAATGCTCTTCAAGAACATGTAAACCATCTGGCATTTATTGTACGCCGAATATTTACTTGCAAACTCTTCCATTTCCTCTTCTATACAATACAGACCACTGTTTGCATATATAAGGTTATCTTGCTGCTCTGAATTTTTCAAAGCCCGTTGCTTAATCTGTTCAGGCATGATATTAAATTTATACAAAGATGTATAATACTCATCCTCTGCATCTGAATAAGCATCTCTCTGCTGTCGGAAGGTCTTTCTATAAAACTTATCAGCCATTTCCCCATCCAGCTTGGCTCCGAGTCCCATAATCGATGAAACAAAGAATATTCCGCTAGCATACATTTCTTCCACGGAATTATATTCGAGAATTTCTTCCACTTGTTCATCAGACAGTTCTTCACCCTCGAAGTCCGCTTGGTCGGCACGATTCACCACTATCATGGTAAATCTCTTATCCAATGCCTTTATCGAAAGAATCTTATTGCACAGATCAGCATTGTCATTGGTATCAAGATTATCATATGTTGAGACCCATACTGGAATTCCATTTGAAAATCCTTCAAGTGCCTCTGCAAGGACATTTGAGTGTTCCGTATTTGTGTTGGAATTAGAACCTGGCGTGTCAAAAACGACAAACTCATTTCTAGATTGTCCCATTTTTCCTTTATCGTTAAACGGAATCTCTATCTTTATCACATTACTGATCAAGTTAGTCGTTTTGTCCTTTTTTTCGTAATTGTTAACGATGCTGATAGTTTTATTGACCATTTGGAAAAGGTCAGGTTCTTCCATAGCAATAAACCCGTCAAAGATCTCCTTTATAAGATCTTTTTCTTTATCACCTGTTACCACCCTGCATTCCTTATTATCAAAGAGAAGCCCGAATTCCTCCCCTCTGTATGTAAAGCCTATATGAGCTCTGTCAACCTGCTGAGAACGCTTTATCTCATATATTTTAGATGTGACAGGATCACCGCCGCTTGGAAGGATTTCATGACCAATCATGGCATTAATAAATGTGGACTTTCCAGCGCTGTAATTGCCAAAGATACACACTGGAATTATGTCTTTGAGTGCATCAGAGACTTTGACCAATCCCTTAGTAATATCCGGATCATCCTTTACTATATTGCTTATGACAGGCTCAACTCTATCAAAAATCTCCTTGGTGTGGTCAAGGATATCACGAGCATTTTCCAGTATTTCTGTGGATCTTGTAAGATGTACTTTTCCACTTAGGTCTTCATCGTTGCAGACGCTCACAACTTCATCATACTCATCGGTTGTACCCTGAAAGATAAGCTCAACTCTATCGCCTCCAGGAACGTAGTACTCTTTTGCAATAGTATCAATAATTTCCTTTATCGTGAAAGGAAGGAATATCTTCTCTTCATCATTTTCGCGAAGACGGCTGTTGATACTATCTCTTTTTATATTCTCCCACGTGTCAGACTGATCCTTGTATATGTAATACTCCATGCTTCTGTTATAAGGATTGCTGACAATTTTAATTTTCGTCATTGTAGATCTACCTTTCCAATCTTCGAGAGATTAAAGTTAATGTGCATCCAGCACGCCCAACGATTTTCAGATAACTCAAATGAAATATTACGTTCCTCAGTCCGGTCCTATACCAAGCAACGAAAGTAGACCAATAATTGCAAGAACCGGAAGAGCGATGTATACAAGCCCTTCTATAAACAAACCGATCAGTGTTAGTGGCAAAAATACCAGCCACACAATCACTTTTAGAATCGTCCAGGAAGCTTTGATTGCGAATATTGTCAACTTTCCGAACACCCAGAACATCATGATTATAAATAGTAGTGTCAGCATTTTCTGTATCTCCTTTTCTGTATATCAACATGATAGTTCTTATGCGTTCAGAAATAAACTGCTCGCAAGAAGGAATAATACCTTTTATTCCTTCTCCAATAGCTAAATATCCCTGAGATATGAATGATCCCACAATCCACAAACCAGTCTTTTCTCCCTAATTTCTTTTATAGGAGTGGTAATAAATTTCAATTCTTCGATCGTATAAATATACGGAATTTTTCCTGAATTTTTCTCCTCCAATCAAAACCTTGTCAACCGAACCATCTTTATTAATCCATCCGGTCACCAAATCAAACAAAGGACATTCATAAATTTCAGTGAACCCCAATTGCTTTAGCTCATTCTCTACTTCAATATAATTTTCCCTTTTACATTTATCTGCAGAAAAAGGAATTTGAATTTCACGTTTTACGTGATAGGTTATGATTACTTCATTGAAATAAGGAATCATATCGCCCTTTTGAAACTGAGATATATTTCCAATTGAAATCTTTTCAACTTTGTTCACTTTCTGTTCATTTGTAATGTATACATCCTTTATTGGATTCAATTTAATCTTTTTAAATCCATTCTCCTTAAAGATATCTAATGCATATTGATAATTTTCTCCAATTAAATCATCTGATCCATAATCAAACTGCACCTTACCTTTATCCAAAAGCATTGCTTTGAATTTCTTCTTTCGAATTGCATTTTCCTGTCTTCGTTTTTCTGCTTTCTCCTGTCTAAGACGGATTTGTTCGGCTTCAATTCGTTCTGCTTCCTCTTTTTCTTCTTGTTCTTTTTTGCTTTTCCATTCATGATAAGCCATAAAACCCATAACTGCTGCGGCTCCTAAAGCTCCAATGGCTGATGCTTGAGCATCATTAGAACTATCAATATTTGAATTATCTAAGCTTGAATAATCTGTTGAACCATCTGCGTTATTAAGAAATCCATATCCATTTGAATCTATGCTGCCCCAACTTCCATCTGCGCCATTGTAATAACCACTACCATCAGAATTCCTATTGCCATAGCTTCCGTCAGCGCCAGAAAAATAGCCATTCCCGTCCGCATCTCTTGATCCATAGCTTCCATCTGCGCCGCTATAATATCCACTACCGTCTTCATTTACATAGCCATAACTGCCATCGGGATCAGAATATGACCAACTTCCATTTGCGGATATAAATTTCCACCCTATATTTTTGGAACTTTCATCATCTGATAACATTTTCTTCTCCTACTTAACTCTTCTTTAATGTGTTCATGTTACAAAGATCGTTATTAGAATTCAAATCTATTACTTATCGCCACTTTTACATTTTCCTAATACGAATGGAATGTCTATTTCTCCAGCACGTCCACAACCTTCTCCCGTGCGTCCTTGACCATTGCCGCGATCTTCTCCGCGGAGCCATCGACATCTTTCGGATCCACCGTCATCATATCCTCGTAAATATATCGCCCGTTATCCTCCCGCATCCTCGGCAGTACACTTCTCTCGAGCGGATTCTCCCCAAACGCCTGATGGAACACCTCCGCCTTATCCTTCTCTTCAACCGTAATCAGTAGTTTCACGCTGACAGCATCCGCACCGACCATCGAAAGATAGTACTCCATGCTGTAAGTAAATCCATTACCCCGATAAACGCACCATGCCGATACATCGGAAATCCTGATATCCGCCCGTTCCTTCCGCGGTGCCCAGACATTGAACTTCCCGACACACATAGCATCAAGCTTTGCCGCAGCAGCCTTCACAAGTGCACGGTTCTCAGCCCGTATATCCCAATCACGATCATTTCCGGACTCCTCAGCATTACTGCTTACAGACGTAACAAGCGAGCATTTCATGATCACGCGGAAGTTATTGAGCTCCTCAGCCGACAACTCTGCCGCATCATCCACCTGCAGCGCCTCCACAAAATGCGGCAAAAACGTCTGAATCCGCGAAATCTCCCGCCGCGTCGCATCATCCAGAGTCTTCACGCCAGTTACCTGCTCAGCTCCTGATTTGCCATCATCACCAGCACTAGCTCTTCCACCAGCAACGGCATTCCAGCCAGCGTCATCACCAACTCCATAAATCTCCCGTATCGCCGTCTCGCACTGCCCCGGATCCATCAGCGGCGCAAACGTATCCTCATCGATCATCGTCGTCGAGAAATAGAGATACAGCTTCTCAAAGCTCATCTGAATGCAGATAATCGCGAACAGCACTCTCCGCCGAACATCATCCTCGATATCAGAAACCGTATTCTTCGTCACGATATCCAAAAGCTGATAGGTATTGAACAGCCGCTTCATGCTCCGCGGATTGAACCCGATCGACGTCGCGATCAGCTGATAGAAAAGCTCCACCTCCTTCTCATCGGTGGAAATGCCCATCTTCTCCATCATTTCCCGCACATACTTTCGGATATCATAATTCGCCACCGGCATCTTGAACGGCAGCTGAATGATCTTGTCAAAGAAGCTCCGGCCCTTCTCCTCGGAAACGCCCTCGCCGAACTTCTGCCGTATACCCTGCGTCACGACCTCATAATCGACCGCCAGCACAAACACGCAGTTCTCACAGTCCAGAAACAGCTTCAGCACCTCAAGAAGCTCCACCGCCTTCGCCGGCTGCAGCCGATCGAGATCATCCACGAAGATGACAACCCGATTCCGCCCCGACTTCTGAAGCACCGCATCGATGGCATTCTGGAACTTCTCCTTGAGATTCATGATCTCCGTCGCATAGTCCATATCCGGACCCGACGCAAGCTCATCGACGATCTCCGCACTCGCCCCACCGAGCACATGATCCGTCGCCACCGTAATGAACTTCCGTCCGAACCCGGCGATGCCCTTCACGATCTTCTCCCGGAGCTCCTGATCACAATTCACGCCCTTCAGCAGCACATCCATCATCGAGAACGCAAGCGAATTCCCCATATCAAACTGCGAGAACTGCCAGGTATTGAACCACACCGGCCAGATACTGTCCGCCATCTTCGTCCGCATCATGTTCAGCATGCTGGTCTTGCCGCTGCCCCAATCGCCCTGAATGGACACTGTCATCGGTGTATCGCAGGTCTCGATGAACTGACAGAGCGCGTCGACATATACCTCCACATGAAAAAGATCCTCCGTAATGCTCGCGACCGGCTTATCCGGATATCCCACATGCTTCATCAGTCCCCGCTCCCTTCTAAATCCGCTCCGTTTCATGCTAATGCTTCCGCCCGGCAACCTCAGCTCGAGGCTTCCTGCATTGGCGCCGTATCGTTCACCCAGCTGCACACCAGCCGGATAAAGTCATCCCGCTTCTTATACTGCGGATGCCCGATCCGTAGAATCCGATAGCCTCTCCCACCAATGTTTCCTTCAGCCTCCATCCACGGCATGCTTCTCTGTCCGACAGGAACGGTCTCATCCCGAAGAATCCGAACTGCATCAAATGCTTCTGGCAGCACATTGTCATAATCACGGTTCGTATAAAACACGATATTGTGAACTTCCCATTAAATTAACTCTCGTTTTAAGAATTCACTCATTTTCATCATTTTCATCGGTAGTTTGAAGGAACCTCAGGATCTCTTCGTAGCTTCTTTTGCTCGAGGAGATTGCCTCGAGA
>Ga0256404_1011542_pt1 | contig 11782 bp, 9 predicted proteins | sample RumenRJG_01DNA_FD_185990 | JGI IMG/M metagenome (GOLD analysis project Ga0256404, IMG submission 185990) | Bovine rumen microbial communities from Lethbridge, Alberta, Canada - RJG_01 | ecosystem: Host-associated > Mammals > Digestive system > Stomach > Rumen | place: Canada: Alberta | collected... | reverse complement strand
TTCCAATATGACAGGCTAAATCGTTTATATAGTGCCGAGGTAACTATCGGCTTAACAGAAGGGCTTGTCCATGCCGATTATAATGATGACGGTGAAGTTTATCATACTATTTTACATGAAATAGGTCATGCTGTCGGGCTTGGGCATAGTCCGTTTAAAAATGATATTATGTATACCCCCCACCAAAAAGGCATTACCCATGTCGGTCCCGGTGACAGATTATCCGTGAATTGGCTTTATACATTTCCTCAAGGGAAAACCGTAAATGAAATTGCTTCTATTTATCATACTGCAGGAGCAGATTTAGATGAAGTTGTAGCTAAAATAATCTCAAAAGAAGTTAAAACTGAATTTGAAAAAGTGAAAGATAGTGTAAATCTTCCGCCCCAACGCGATTTGTTGGATGAATCAGAAAATATTGCAAACTTAAAAAAATATAATATGGCGCTTCAAAATATACAAATATCCTCTGATTTAAAAGAGCAGATAAAACGCCAATATCGTGACAGTTCTATCAAAAAAGACAAATAAAATTTGTAGCTTTGGGTTTGTTAAGTAATGTAACAAAAAAAATACCTTTTGAATTTAGCAAAAAAAATAATACTTTATATAAATAAGAGAGCTAATAATAAGAGAGGTAAACAAAATGTCTATCGCTAATTTTCACGAGAAATTGTTATTTTGTACACAGCAAAAAAGTAGATTAGGTCTGCAGTTATCAAATATACAAATGCAGCAGTTATCCGCAACACGAAAAGCTTCAGAATCGCAAATGGCTTATAATTCAAAAATGCAAGATTTGTATTATGACCCTGATTTTGGTTTTGGTACGGAAGAATACAGTGAATTGCTCGTAGAATTACAAAATGATCACGAATTTGAAATGGCAAGTTTAACAGCGTGGGAATCTCAATTAGAAGCGCAAAAGGAAACGTTGGAAACTCAATTAAATGAAGTCACAAATTATGAAGCATCATGGCAAAAATTGTTAGCTCAAAACATCAAAGTCGAGTTCACCTATGGTGGACAAGGCGGCGGTAAATAATAATATAATACGTCTGTCATAATAATAGTTACTTATCCCGAAACAATACTAAAGTTTCGGGATTTTATTGTGGGCATGAACATTTCCGAGTACTAATCGTTATATATATAGAGTGTATGTAAAGTTTATTCAATACAAAAATGTATATTTCAATAACTTTATTGAAATATATAAAAATAGCCTAATTATCCAGTATCCTTTTATAGGAGGGTAGATGTGAAAAATCCAATTCTAAATGAAGTAAAAAATCTGGTTTCAGATAGAGATATCACGCTAACGCAGCTCGCTGCGAAGATGGGAGAGCGTTTGGGCAGGACATATTCGTTAGCAAGTCTTTCTCAAAAATTAAGAAATGGCACGATTCCGTATCATGAGATTAGATTAATTGCAGATATATTAAATTACAAGATAATTTTTTATGATTTGCATAAGAGAAAATAAGAGTATTTATAAGTCTTAAATTCTGTTAAAAACAAATAGCCTCGCAAAATTTGCGAGACTGTTTGTTTTTTTCTATAATTTTATTGCTAATATTATTAACCTTTATTAGCTCCTGATTTAGCAATAATTTCGTCTTCAACATTCTTTGGAACTTGTTCGTATTTTTGGAATTCCATAGAGAATGTGCCGCGACCTTGAGTATTAGAACGTAAATCTGTAGCATATCCGAACATGTTAGCCAACGGAACAATTGCTCTAACGATTACGTTTCCTGTATTGCCTTGAGGTTCTTGACCTTCGATTCTACCTCTACGGCGAGAGATGTCACCGATAATCGTACCTGTAAATTCATCAGGAATTTCGATTTCAACCTTCATCATAGGTTCAAGGATACAAGGTTGAGCTTTTTTACAACCTTCTTTGATTGCCATAGAACCGGCAATTTTGAATGCCATTTCTGAAGAGTCGACTTCGTGGTATGAACCGTCATAAAGTTCAACCTTAACGTCTATCATCGGATATCCTGCCAAAATACCGCCTTCTAATGCTTCTTCCATACCTTTTCTTGCAGGTTCAATATATTCTTTAGGAATAGCACCACCGACGATTTTGTTTTCAAATACAAATCCGGCATTTTCTTCAGCAGGGGAAATTCTAACTTTACAATGTCCGTATTGACCTTTACCACCTGATTGACGGATGAATTTAGAGTCTTGATCAGCGCTTCCTCTGATTGTTTCTCTGTATGCAACTTGCGGTTTACCGATGTTAGCTTCAACTTTGAATTCTCTTAACATACGGTCAACGATGATATCAAGGTGAAGTTCACCCATACCTGAAATGATTGTTTGCCCTGTTTCTTCATCAGATTTAACTCTGAAAGACGGATCTTCTTCAGCAAGTTTTTGAAGAGCGATACCCATTTTATCCTGGTCAGCTTTTGTTTTTGGTTCAATAGCAACAGAAATAACCGGTTCCGGGAAAGTCATTCTTTCCAAGATAATCGGATTCTTTTCGTCGCATAATGTGTCACCTGTTGTTGTATCTTTCAAACCAACGGCTGCACAAATATCGCCTGCGTATACTTCTGATTCTTCAAGTCTTTGATCAGCATACATACGAACTAAACGGGAAATACGTTCTTTTTTGCCGTTTGTAGAGTTCAATACATAAGAACCTGAAGTGATAACGCCTGAATATACTCTCAAAAATGTTAAACGACCTACAAACGGGTCTGTCATAACTTTGAAAGATAATGCAGAGAACGGTTCTTCATCTGATGAATGACGAACTGTTTTTGAACCGTCTTCCAATTCACCTTCGATAGCTTTTACATCAACAGGTGATGGCATGTAATCAACAACGTTATTTAATAATAACTGAACACCTTTGTTTTTGAATGCAGTACCGCAAGTAACAGGAACAATCTTGTTGTTGCAAACTGCTTTTCTCAATCCTGCTTTCAATTCTTCGATTGTAATAGAATCAGGATCTTCGAAGAATTTTTCCATCAAAGCATCGTCTTCAGAACAAATAGCTTCAACCATTGCATCGTGGTATTCTTTTGCTTTATCTGCCAAATCTGCAGGAATTTCTTCTTCTTTAATATCTGTACCTAAATCATTTGTATAAATTTCAGCTTTCATTGTCATCAAATCAACCAAACCTGTAAATTTATCTTCTGCGCCGATAGGTAATTGAATAGGAACAGCGTTAGCACCTAATCTTGTTTTGATTTGTTCCGCTACACGATAGAAATCTGCACCGGTTCTGTCCATTTTGTTGACAAATACCATTCTAGGTACTTCATAGCGGTTAGCTTGACGCCATACCGTTTCGGATTGAGATTGAACACCGCCTACTGCACAGAATACAGCAACAACACCGTCCAATACACGTAAAGAACGTTCAACTTCGATTGTAAAGTCAACGTGTCCCGGGGTATCAATGATGTTAATTTGGTGTCCTTTCCATTCAGCTGTAACTGCAGCCGATTGGATTGTGATACCTCTTTCTCTTTCTTGTTCCATAAAGTCGGTTACTGCGGCACCATCGTGAACTTCACCTAATTTGTGAGTTTTACCTGTGTAAAACAAAATACGTTCTGTTGTAGTTGTTTTACCGGCGTCGATGTGGGCAGCAATACCAATGTTTCTAATTTTTTCCAGTGGAGTTGGTCTTCCCATTTTTCTTTTCCTTCTTTTTTTTATTAAAATGTGTTACTACTTTGCTATTTATATTTAATGTCGGGATAGCAATCCCGACCTATGCATAATTATCTCATAAACAAAAAATTTTTCAAATAATGCTTGTATCTTTTGTAACAAAAAAAGATGCAAGATAAAAAATCGGCATCTTTTTGTTTGTTATTTTATATTTTTTTCATTCATATTTTAGGCGATTACAGCGGAACGTGGTCTGAATATACAAGGCTTGCCCAGTTTTCGAAATAGCTAATTTGAGTGGCAGAGCCTGTTCTTATATATATTTTAGGTAACTTATCTGGCGCAATGTCAAGAGCTGCACAAATAGCAGCCTGAATTACGTCAGGATGTGTTACTATTATAATTCTGTTACCGATATTTTCAGAAACGATTTTATCAATAACTTTAGAAGTTCTTTCGATAAATTCTACGCTGCTTTCTCCGTTTGCTTGAGTTTTTTTATCGGGATTTTTTAGTATATCTTCAAAACCTGTAGGGTATTTATTCATAATTTGATCAAAAGTTAAGCCGTTCCAATCTGCACATTCTCTTGTCGTGAGTTCTTCAACAACCTCATAGTCTTGTTTGAAGAATTTTGCAACCATCATTGCTGATTGAATTGTCCTGACTGAAGAAGATGAGTATATTGCATCATTTTTTACCCCTCTGTTTTTAAGGTATTCAATAAGATTTTTCATTTCCTCAATTCCGCTATCTGATAGCGGCGGATAATTTTGGGCATCCGAAAATCTTCCTTCTTCCGAATATATGGTTGCCCCGTGGCATATAAAAGTTATTTTGCATTTACGATTAAAATACATTATAAAACCTTTCAATAATATAAACTTGCTAACTTATTCATATATAATTATAACACATATTTTATTTTTGCGCTAAAATAAAGAAAAAGGAGAAAATATTATGCAGGGGAAAGCTTTTAAATTTGGGGATAACATATCTACAGACCATATAGCTCCGGGCAGATTGTATCATTTGCGCTCGGATTTGAATGAATTTGCAAAACATGTGCTGGAAGATGCAGATGAAACTTTTGCTTCACGCATGAAGAAAGGGGATTTTGTTGTTGCAGGTAATAATTTCGGACTTGGTTCATCAAGAGAACATGCTCCGAGAATTATGAAAATAGCAGGAGTAGGGGCTGTTTTAGCGAAATCTTTTGCAAGAATTTTTTATCGTAATGCGATAAATATAGGGCTTTTAGCTATTGAGTGTGATACGGATTCAATTGATGACGGGGATGAATTGGATTTGGATATAGAAAAAGGTATTATAACCAATAAAACAAACGGCACAATCATACAAATAGAACCGTTACCGCCTGTAATGATAAAGCTTTTGGAAGATGGCGGTTTGGTTGAACATATTAAGAAAAACGGTGATTTTAAGTTAACAGTGTAGTTTATTTTCTTAATATATTGAATAAAATAGGAATATATTATATTCTAAATAAGTATAATAGACAAAAGGGAGAACATATATGAATATCGAAGAACGCATGGAAAGCATAAATGGCGTAATTAGAGATATAGCGGATTTTATCCAATCTCACAAGGATATAAAGGATGATTTTAATGAATATTTAAAAACAATCGGCGAAAATTCCAAAAATGGTGTGTCTTTTCAAGCTGCTTGTTTTAGCTATATTCTGGAACGTAATGTCGGAGAAGATTTAAAAAGTATTCCGGAATTATATTTAGAGAATACTAAAAATCTTGATAAAGAAGCAAAAAAAATAGTAGAAGCTATGGAAGATTCCATATCTTCGGTTTTTGAAATAAAAAGAGTTACTAAAACCGGTTTCGAATTATTCAATATTGTAAATGAACGAAAATACATAATTACATCTTTAATGAAAATGACGGCGTTCCGCGGAATTGGTTCAGGTAATTATGTTATAGCAAGAATTTTATGTATTGATGGGGATTATTATTTGTTGGAAATTTCAGGAGTATTGCCGTCAAATCGCAAAACTGATGCATACAGATTTGCGGTTGCAAAAATTATTCAAAATCCTGAACTTGTATATTTGGACAATCCTGAAAAGCAAAAAGAAATTGAAGATGATGTAGAAGACATATATAATAAGTTTGTTGATTTCTTTGGTACAACAGAGGTTATTACCATAAATAAATGTGCGGATGATTTAATCGGTATATTTAATGATTTTGCAGAAGAAGGTACAAAAGCGGAGTATAAAGAATTAATAAAAGAACCCGAAGAGTACAAATTCTTTAGCGTAAGAGAATTTAACAATTCGTATGACAATTTCTTGGAAAACTCTTTAGGCGGCTTTTCTTCGCATGAAGAAATTTACGATGTAGGTATTATATATGATAGAGAGTTAGGTTTGTACGCAATTCCGTTCTACGGAACTTTTAACAAAATTTTTGAGGTTAAAGATTATACCAAGGTTGTTAATTATGCGGAATGTATAAAATACTTTCTTGAAAATGACAAGTATAGTGCTAATTTAATAAAAATGGTTGCTGATAAACATTCAAACTTTATGGAAATTGTCAATGCTGTTTTAGGTAAAAATTATACTTTAGATGAACTTTTGAAAAAATATAAACGCAGATACGTAAATAACAAAATAATGTCTTCAACGACTGTATTGTATCGTTCAAATGCGTTTTCAAATACTCTGGGTATAATTGAAGAAGAAGAAAATAAACCTGAAATAGATTTATCTAAAAAAATCGGCAGAAATGACCCTTGTCCTTGCGGCAGCGGTAAAAAATTCAAAAAATGCTGCGGTGCTAATGTGTAAATAAAATGATAAAACAATTAAAACTCCAAAACTATATATTAATAGATGAATTGTGCGCCAATTTTGATTCCGGGCTCAATATTATCACGGGTGAAACAGGCGCAGGGAAAAGTATTCTTCTAAATGCTATAGATTTGGTGTTTTCTTCTCGTGTTTCAAAAGAAGTTATAAAAACTGGAAAAGATAAAGCTGTTATTGAAATTATTATTGATAATACAAAGCAGGATTTATCGGAAATTTTTGAACAAAACGGTATAGATAATTTAGGCTCCGAAATAGTTATATCAAAAGAGATTACACAGAGTGCGGTGCGCTCAAGAATTAATGGCACATTAGTAAGTCAGGAACTTTTAAAAAATATAAGAACGATGTTTGTAGATATTCATTCCCAGCATCAGACATATACTTTTTTGCAGCCCCAATACCATATAAATCTTTTAGATTCGTATGGCAGAGATGTTTACGGCTCTATTTTGAATGAATATCGACAAAAATATAAAGAGTATGAAAGTTTGCGAAAAAATTTGGAAGAAGCTCGCAATGGTGCAAATGCAACAGAATCTCAAATAGATTTTTTAAAATTCCAAATAAATGAAATTGAAGAAGCCCAAATTCAATCAGCAACGGAAGATGAAGAATTAGCCGGCGAATTGGAGATTCTTGCAAATGCCGAAAAATTAAAAGAATTAACAGGCGGAGCATATTGGGCGATAAACGGGGATGACGGTTCAATTATGGAGGCTGTTGCGCATATAAAAACCGATATTTCAAAAGCCGCGGATTTTGATAGCAAATTGGAAGAAGTCAATAATCAGTTTGCCGAATTGTCTGAAAATCTGCGCGAGATTTCTTCATTTTTGCGCGATTACAGTCAAAATTTAGATAATGACACTCAAAGATTAAATGATATTCAGGAACGTATTTATAATTTAGACAAATTAAAACATAAGTACGGCGGTACATTAGAAGCTGTTTTGAAAAGTTATGATGAGTTTTGTTCTGAACTTTCAGGAATCGAATATTCAACACAGAATATTGAAGTTTTAACTAATCAAATAAACACTTTAGAAAATGAATTAACACAAATTGCTTCCAAAATAACAGAACACAGAAAAAATTATGCGCAGGTATTATCTGTTCTGGTACAAGATAAATTAGAATTGCTCGAACTTCCGAAAGCCAGATTTGAGATAAGAATCGAGCCAAAAGATTTATCTTCAAACGGCGCTGATAATGTTGAATTTATGATATCGACAAATGTGTCGGAGGATTTAAAGCCTTTGGCAAAAGTAGCATCAGGCGGTGAAATTTCGCGCGTAATGCTTGCTATCAAATCTATTTTTGCTCAAAATGATGATATAGATACAGTAATTTTTGATGAAATAGATACCGGAATTTCCGGTCATGCGGCGCAAAGTGTTGCCGATGAAATAGAAAATCTTTCAAAATCTCATCAGATAATAGTTATTACCCATCAGCCTATAATTGCATCAAAAGCGGATAAACATTTTTATGTTCGAAAATCACAAGAAGATGAAACAAAAGTGGATGTATATGTTTTGACGGGTGAAAATCGCATAAAAGCTTTGGCAGAACTTGCGGGCGGAGATATAAACGAGCAGTCTATCGAGTTTGCAAAGTCTTTATTGGGTGTGTAGCAAAAGAAAAACCGGTAAAATATTTACCGGAGATGAATTGATGAAAGATTTACTAGTTGTTAATATAGTCTTTAAAATGTCTTGTTTTCGGGTTTAGGTACATTTTTTTTAATGCTATGCTTTCAATTTGTCTTATCCTTTCTTTGGAGTATCCAAGGATATTTCCGACTTCTAATAGTGTTTTGGGCCTGTTTGACTCTATTCCGAAGCGTTCTTTTATAACGTTTCGTTCTCGTTCGGTCAAAATTTTGAGTAAATTATCAAACGATTTGTGCAGGTTTTCCGATTCTGTTCTTGCATCAGGATTTGTGCAGGCTTTGTCTTCAATAAAATCACCAATGCATAAATCATCTGTAACGGCGGTTTCAAGGCTTAATGGTTCGGGAATAATTGATTCTTTTATTTTTTTTAGTTGTTTTTCTTCAATCCTTAAATATTCGCATAATTCTTGATCTGTCGGAGTTCTGTCTAATGCTTCAGTTAAAATATTAAAGGCACTTTTATATTTTCTGATTTTGTCTGCCATGTGAACAGGTATTCTGATTGAGCGCGAATTATTTGCTATTGCTCTTACTATTGCTTGTTTTATCCACCAGGTTGCATAAGTAGAAAATTTAAAGTTTTTAGTATAATCAAATTTCTCGGCTGCCCTCATTAATCCGATAGAACCCTCTTGGACTAAATCCATAAAAAGTATTCCTCTTCCGACATATTTTTTGGCAATACTGACAACAAGTCTTAAATTTGCTTGGACAAGTTTGCGCATAGCCATATTGTCATGTTGCTCTTTAATAAGTTTCCCCAGCTCCTTTTCTTCTTCTGATTTTAATAATTCGATTTTACCGATTTCTTTTAAGTAACATTGCAAAATATCATCTTCATAAACAACATTATCGAATGTTTGTATTTGCTCATCTGTATTTTGCTCTAAATCAACTCTTTCATAATCCGCAATTTCTGTTGTCATAATATTTTTTTCATACCTCTCTTCTAACCTTACATACATAATGACGAATAAAAAATAAAAAAGTTTCATAAAATACAGTTGACATAAAAAAATGTTTAATATAGTATATATTTTGTCGAAAGACAAGCCGAAGAAATAAGGGCGTTTAGCTCAGTTGGTAGAGCGTCTCCCTTACAAGGAGAGGGTCATAAGTTCGAGTCTTATAACGCCCACCATAAAAAAAGAGGTCACAGCACCTCTTTTTTTATGGTTTGTTATTCTGACGAGAAGTTATATATATTATGTTCGGCGCGATGCGAGCAAAGGCTGAAGCCATCGGCGAAGAAGTTAGGCTGTCAGCGGGACAGTTGAGCCGATGCGAAAGCCGTCTAATGCGAGCATCGTAAGACAGTCTTATAACGCCCACCATTAAAAAGAGGTCTAATGACCTCTTTTTTTATGGTTAGTTATTCTGACGAGAAGTTACGTTTTGAAGTTCGAGCAAGCCGAGCAGAGCCACGAAGCGAAGCGTAGAGACCGACAATTATGTAAAAATGAATATTTTTACTAATTGGAGGCGGTGGCGTTTATTGCGAGGCGCAGTATTTTTTTTACAAATGTGGACAATAAGACTCGAATGTTAGAATGTTTGTTTTCAAACATTCTAACCTCGTCAGCAGATAAATCTGCATACTTGATTTGTATGGTTCGGGTTTCACACCCTCACCTACAACTCAAGCATTATAACGCCCACCATAAAAAAAGAGGTCATTGACCTCTTTTTTTATGGTTTATGTTCACAAGTTTAAATCACCCTCTTTTTTAATTATTAGTTCCGATACGTTTATTTGCGTCGTGGCGTAAAATTCTTCTTGCCAAGTATATCAGCAATGCAATTCCGGCGAGCAGTAAAAATGTTATTGCCCAACCGCTATATACAACGTACTGCAATTCGATAATCGTTGTTTTGTTTGGTTTCAAATACCAGGTGTATAATGTTCCGTCTGTTGTGTCTGCATTATTATATGATGCAATTGACGGGAGTTTTATACTGAACGATGCATTAAAATCAGAGCTGTCATTTTCTTTCGGGCTTTGTTTTGTAGTTGCATTTTTAGCATCTTCTTTTACTATTGAATTCCTTTCAAAATTTGCCAAAAAATCAGCTCTGCCGGTATCCATATTAGTTGAAATAGAATCACGTTGAGCATATTTTTGGAAATATTCAGGTTTTAATCCGCCTTCAACATTGTCTATATCGGTAATTTTTATTCCTTTTATTTGATTTTTCAAAGAATATGCTAATTTTATATTGTATGAAGTTACAAAAAAGTTCCTTTTTACTTCAACATATTTCCCGTCTGTCAGTTTGGAAGAAAATCCCAATGAAGATAAATCTAAATCCTGTTTTTTAATATTTTTAACCGATTTTTGCGCAATTATGGTTGAATGGTCGCTTTTGTTATTGATTTCAACTTTATAATCATCATCTAAAAATTTTTTATAGTTGTTTTGAATTGTTTCTGCTGTTGCATTTCCTTTTTCAAGTACATTTCCGTCGTAATTCAAAACGGAAGTAACAGTAGCAGATTTATCTTTATTCAATGTCAATGTAGTATTAACATTTGTACATCCGCACAATAACGGTACAAGTACTAACATTGAGATTAAAATCTTCTTCATACAAACCCTCCCCGATTTTAAGGTAATTATAGCATATTTTTTATAAAAGGAAAAATGTTAAGAAACGTATATTTATGCTAAAATTTTTCTATGGAATGTGGTGAAAAATATAATGTAATTGTGGAAAAAGTTACAAATCTCGGTTTGGGATTAGCAAGAATTGACGGATTTGTTGTCTTTATAAAAGATGCTTGTACTAATGACAATTTGCGCATACGAATTACTAAAATTACAAAAAAATATGCGAATGCTGATATCGACGAAATTATAAAACCTTCCCCTTATAGAGTAAAGGCTTTTTGTCCGTTGCAAAAAGTTTGCGGCGCTTGCCAATTACAGCATATAGATTATTTTCATCAATTAGAAATAAAACATCAAATCGTAAAAGATGCTATGAAAAATATTGGCGGTTTTGATAATTTAGAAATCTTTGAGCCTGTTAAAAGTCCGCAGATAAAAAATTATAGGCACAAAATTCAGTATCCTGTGTCGCAAACAAAAAATTCCAAACGTATTTTGGCAGGATATTATAAGCAATCTTCACATGAGCTGGTGAATATCAAATATTGTCCTATTCAGCCGGAAATATGTGATGAAATTATAGAGTTTATACGAAATGAAGCTCCGAAATGTAATGTTACCGGCTATGTTGAAAAAAATAATAATGGTGAGTTAAGACACGTTGTCATTCGCAGTTCTTTCTATAGTAAAAAGAATTTAATTGTGCTGGTGGTAAATTCAAATGAGCCATCTTACGGTATCGTAAATTTGGCAAAAAAAATTTATGAAAATTTCGAATTGGTTGCGGGAGTTTGTGTAAATTTTAATACAAAAAAGAATAATACCATTTTAGGAGAACAAACCAATTGCATTATAGGCGAGGAATACATAGAAGAAAAACTTTCCGATAAAATTTTTAAAATTGGTGCGCAAACTTTTTTTCAGGTAAATCCTCAAAGCGCAGAAAATATTTTCAATTATGTAAAAAAATATATATCGGAAAATTTTGATAAA
>Ga0256404_1011540_pt1 | contig 11786 bp, 7 predicted proteins | sample RumenRJG_01DNA_FD_185990 | JGI IMG/M metagenome (GOLD analysis project Ga0256404, IMG submission 185990) | Bovine rumen microbial communities from Lethbridge, Alberta, Canada - RJG_01 | ecosystem: Host-associated > Mammals > Digestive system > Stomach > Rumen | place: Canada: Alberta | collected... | reverse complement strand
GGAAGGCAGAAGCGACCGCTCAAAGGGTGGGTTGGGTAAAGGATCGAGGGCAGCGCCCGAAGATCCAGGGTATTTGAAAAGGGCCGCCGCTTAGTGCGACAGCCCCTTTTAGATCAAGACTTTGATGATGAAAACGAAAAGGTTATTTTTGTGGTGCGAAGCCTGATAAGGCTGACCGGATCAGAAGAAATCCGGCATCAGCGGTCCTGTACACGCATCACTGCGTCGATGCTGGTGGCGTAGCCCTCTTCCCGGATCTCTTCGAGACACGCATTCAGAACCTGGCGCTCTACATTATAGCAGATGAAGATCAGCGGGACGGAGGTCTTGCGGTCGTTGTCGCCGGCTCTCTGCATGACGGACTGAAGACCGATGTCATGCTTTGCGAAGGTAGAGGCGATGTGACCCAGAATACCGGGCTGGTCGATCGCGGTCATCCGCATGTAATACTGAGAGGAGCCCTCGCCGATCGAGGGAAGCTTCGAGTCATAGTGCAGAAGAGGCTGGATATCAAAGGCTGCCTTCTTCGCAATGCAGTTTGCGATATCGATAACGTCGCCGAGCACGGCGCTGCCGGTGGGAAGCGGCCCTGCGCCCTTGCCGTAGAACATAAGCTCGTCAACGGCATTGCCGCGGACGAATACGGCATTGAACTCGTTGCTGACCGCAGCCATCGGATGGGCGAGCGGCAGCAGCGTAGGCTCTACACTGTAGGTGAGTCCGTCCGGGGTCTTCTTTGCGTGACCGATCAGCTTGATCTTGTAGCCGAATTCGGTTGCATAGCTGATATCGATGCCGGAGACCGAGGTGATGCCGGTGGTCGGGATATCTCCGGGCAGGATGCCCTTTCCGAACAGGAGAGAGATCAGGATGGACAGCTTGTTGGCTGTATCATATCCTTCCACGTCTCCGCTGGGGTCTGCTTCGGCAAAGCCCTTTTTCTGCGCATCCTTCAGTACGTCATCATAGTCGGCCCCGTTTTCGGTCATCTTGGTCAGGATGTAGTTGGTGGTGCCGTTCAGGATCCCTAAGACCTCATCATACTGGTTGGAGACCAGCGGGTCTGCCACGGCGTTGATGATCGGAATACCGCCGCCGACCGATGCCTCGAAGCGGAGCATCACATGGTTTTCCATGGCAAGCTTCTGGAGCATCTCGCCGTTGACAGCAAGAGCAGCCTTGTTGGCGGTGACGACATGCTTCCCTGCCCGAAGGGCGTCCGCCATATAGGTCGATGCCGGCTCAATACCGCCCATGACCTCGACGATGATCTCGATCTCAGGATCGTTGATGATCTCATACGGATCAGAAGTGTACTTTTCACGCGGTACTTCGACCGCACGTTTTACATCCGGACGGCGGTTCAGGATCTTTGCGATCTCAAGATGAACACCGGCTGACTTTTCGATGGCGGCGGAATTCATTTCCAGTGCCAGATAGGTACCGGAACCGACATTTCCGATACCGAGCATACCAACTTTGATAGTATTCATTGTCCCAATTCCCCTATAAATAACACATTGAAGAATGCAAGGCATTCTCATTTTACAGAAAACGCATGGTCTCTGATTTCAAACATTCTACATTACTGACTGCCTGTTTGGCAATATGTATCTGTTCAGCACCCTTGGGATTTGAGCAATTTCCGGATGGAAAGCCCGAAAACGGGTTGATCCCGCGTGTTTGGCAGAAACTCCCCAGAGAGTGCAAAAAATATTTCAAAAAATTAGCACTCAACTATTGACAGTGCTAACAAACGGTGATATAACATAATCAGTTCAAGGGAACAGAGAGATTTGAGAAAGAACAGCATTCCAGATTTCGATCTCCTCCGTCCCGTACAGATAACATAGAAGATGTTAAGTGTAAAGGAGGAATTGATTATGTTATATCCGAGTATTTTCAGTGAGAACCTGTTTGATGATTTTATGAATTTTGACTTCCCGAGCTTCAGGAATTACGATGATGTTGACAAGAAGCTCTACGGCAAGCATGCGGCTCATATCATGAAGACCGATGTAAGAGAGCAGGAGGACGGCTTTGAGGTCGATATCGACCTTCCGGGCTTCAAGAAGGACGAGATCAAGCTGGATCTTGAACAGGGCTATCTGACCGTCAGCGCAGCCAAGGGCCTTGACAAGGACGAGAAGGACAAGAAGGGCAGAGTGATCCGTCAGGAGCGTTACGCAGGCGCCATGAAGAGAAGCTTCTACATCGGCGAGTATGTGACCGAGGAGGATATCAAGGCTAAGTTTGAGGACGGCGTTCTGAAGCTGAACATCCCGAAGAAGGATGCTCCGAAGCTTCCGGAGAAAAAGTCCATCATGATCGAGGGCTGATCGGCCTTTCCGTTCATTTAATAACAACAGACACCAATCATTGAGAGGACCGGCAGGCGACTGCCGGTCTTCTTTAGTATTAAGGCGCAGCTGTCGGAGAGTGATTATCGCCGGCATCTGCACTTGTTTTTTGTGAGCTTTCGGTCCCCTGCGGGTATTTGTGATTGATGCTTTGCGAAAAGTGTACTATGATTGTATATGGAAAAGGAGGCGTAATGATTTTACGCCGGATGAAATATCTGAATATCCGATCCTTTTGCAGAGGGTAATCATATGAGCAGATCCAACGACAATCTGACCCTGAACAATGACCGTACGACCAGGTTCGCCCTGGCCGGTGCAGTTATTGTGGCTATCATTCTGATACTGGGAACCTTATGGAATGGCGAAAGCGCCAGGCGCGCAACAGATGACGCGGTCCATTCGGTCAGCCTTTTGTACCTTGATGAGCTGGCCGGCCGCCGCGAGCAGGTCGTTGCCCATAACCTCGAGAACAACATCAATAATCTACAGGTCGCGGTCGGCCTGATGGACAAAAATGACTTAAGCGACGCAGAGCATCTGCAGGCGTATCAGTCCAGGATCAAGCAGCTGTATGGTCTGGAGAAATTTGCTTTTGTTGACACGGAAGGACAAATCTTCACCTCTAATGGAATGCTCGAGGGGACGAACGGGCTCCGGTTTGATCTGAAAAACATGAGCGGTCCCGAGATCGTTCTCCGGGAATATGAGGATGGCAAAAAAGTAGAGATCGCGATGCCTCTCAATGACCTTCAGTTTATGGATCATAAGCTGGTCGTCTGCTTCATGGAAATGGACGTGGACAGGATGCTCCAGGGCGTTTCACTGCAGTCCGACGCAAACAATACGACCTTCTGCAACCTATATACCGGAAACGGAGAACCTCTGACGGATGTTGTCCTGGGCGGCCTTGCCAGCGAGGATAACCTTCTCGATGCCCTGCAGCATGCAGATTTTGCAAACGGCTATTCCCGTGAAAAGATGCTTGAAGATTTTGCGGACAGCAAAGAAGGCGTTGCATCGTTTACCTATAACGGGATCCAGGAGACGATGTACTATAAGCCGGTCGAAAGGACAAACTGGATGCTGACCTACCTGATCCGGGAGAGCCTGATCAGCGAACAGATCAGCTCGATCTCCGGCGGCATCATAACCCGGAGCATCCTGCAGACGCTGCTGACGGCGATCGTGCTCCTCGGCATGTTCGGAATTTTGTTTGTGCAGACCAGAAGATCTGCCCAGCTTGCCGTTGAAAAGGAAACGGCGGAGACGGCTTCCAGGATCCGGCAGCAGGAGCTTGAGCAGCGTCTCGAGCTGCAGCAGGAGCTCTTAGAGAAGGAAAAGCAGCGGGCGGAGCAGGATCAAATGATCACGGCCATGGCGTCGGATTACCGCAGCGTGTATTACGTTGATCTGGATTCGGATCATGGAGTCTGCTACCGTGCGGCGCCGGGAACAGATAACGGCATCCAGGAGAAACAGGAATTCTGTTTCAGCAAGGAGTTTACGGATTATGCCATGAACTTTGTGGCGGAGGAGTACCGGGATGGATTCCTTCGGTTTATAGAGCCAGACAGGATCCGCGAGAGTCTCGAAAAAGAAGTGATCATCACTTACCGCTATCTGGTACACCGGAACGGTAAGGAATACTATGAGATGCTCCGGATGGCCGGCGTCCGCCAGGCAGATGACCGGGATGACGGTGCGATCCATGCGGTCGGTGTGGGATTTACCATCATTGACCGGGAGATGCGGGAGACCATGGCGAAAAACCAGGCCTTAAGCGATGCCCTGACAGCAGCCAAGGAGGCCAGCAAGGCCAAGACCGCGTTCCTCTCCAGCATGAGCCATGAGATCCGTACGCCGATGAACGCGATCATCGGTCTCGACAATATCGCACTGCATGATCCGGGCCTTTCCGATCAGACCAGAGATCATCTCGAGAAGATCGGCAGCTCTGCGCAGCACCTTCTGAACCTGATCAATGATATCCTCGATATGTCGAGGATCGAGTCCGGAAGGATGACTCTTCGGAATGAGGAGTTTTCTCTGCAGAAGCTCTTAGAGCAGATCAATACAATGCTCAGCAGCCAGTGCCAGGACAAGGGCCTCAGCTATAACTGCAGGGTCCTCGGAGAGGTGGCGGATCAGTATATCGGAGATGATATGAAGCTGCGCCAGGTACTGATCAATATCCTGAGCAATGCCGTCAAATTCACGCCGGAGGGCGGATCTGTGGAGATGACCGTTGAGCAGACCGTGAAGTTTGACAACAAGGCCACTCTCCGCTTTGCGATCAGTGATACCGGAATCGGAATGGACAGGGAGTTCCTTCCGAAGATATTTGAAGCCTTTTCACAGGAAGACTCGTCATCGACCAACCGTTTTGGAAGCTCCGGCCTCGGTCTTGCCATTACTAAAAATATCGTGGAGATGATGAACGGTACCATCGAGGTGGAGAGCGAAAAGGGTGTGGGATCGACCTTCACGGTAACGATCACCCTGATGGAGGCCGAAAGCAGCCTGTCGGAAGCCGGAGAAGAGCTTCAGCCGCATGAAATGACGGTACTGGTAGTCGACGATGATCCGGTTGCCTGTGAACACGCGCGGCTGGTGCTGGAAAAGGTCGGGATCGCGGCGGAAACCGTGATGTCCGGAGAGGAAGCGATCGAGATAGTAAGGCTTCGCCATGCCCGCAGAGAGCCCTTCAACCTGATACTTGTAGACTGGAAAATGCCCGGGCTCGACGGGGTGGAGACCACCAGACAGATCCGTTCGATCATCGGTAATGAATCTGCCATTATTATCCTGACGGCATATAAGTGGGATGATATTCAGGAAGAAGCAGTGAAGGCCGGCGTGGACAGCTTTATTTCCAAACCGCTCTTTGCATCTAATGTGATGGATGAGTTCCGTTCAGCAATGAAGCGCAAAACAGTCGGTGAGCACAAGCAGGCCGGCGGCGCCGGACTGGAGGGCTGCAGAGTGCTCCTGGCGGAGGATATGCCGATCAATGCCGAGATCATTACGATGGTCTTAAGTATGCGGGATATTGAGACGGACCTTGCGGAAAACGGAAAAATTGCCGTAGAGAAATACACCTCTCATCCGGAAGGATGGTATGATGCCGTTCTGATGGATATGCGGATGCCGGAGATGGACGGCCTTACGGCGACCGGACTGATCCGTGACTCCGGAAGGGCTGACGCGAAAAAAATCCCCATCATCGCACTGACTGCCAATGCGTTCGATGAGGATGTGCAGCGAAGCCTGCAGGCAGGTCTGAACGCGCATTTAAGCAAACCGGTGGATCCGGATGTGCTGTTTGAAACTCTGGAAAGCCTGATCAGGACAGTAAAAAGATAAGGAAAGCAGATCGAGAGCGTTTTCCGGGCCGGAGATCATGCTGTCTTTCTGAGAGAGCCGATCGCCCAGCAGATAAAGAATACGAGTACATCGGCTGCTACGATGGTGGAGCCCACCGGCGTATCCGCAAGGATAGCAGTGATCATGCCTCCGAGCGCACAGATCACAGACAGGATCGCGGAGCAGATCGTGACCTGACGGAAGCTGTGGAAGATCCGCATGGCGGAAAGCGCCGGGAAGATCACCAGTGCTGAGATCAGCAGGGAGCCGACCAGGTTCATGGCGAGCACAATGATCACCGCCGTGATAACGGCGATCAGCAGATTGTAGCGGTCCGCGGGAGTACCGGCGGAGAGAGCAAAGTTCTCATCAAAGGTTACTGCAAAGATCCTGTTGTAGCATAAAATGAATACAGCGACCACGACCAGGGACAGGATCGCACAGAGGATGACCTCGCGGGCGGTCAGTGTCAGAATGGATGTGGAGCCGAACAATGTGCTGCATACATCTCCGGACAGATTGGAAGAGACCGGGAAGATATTCATCAGAAGGTATCCGAGGGCTAAAGCTCCGACAGAGATCATGGCGATGGCGGCATCTCCCCGGATCCTGGAATTCTGGCCGGTTCGAAGCAGCAGGACCGCGCTGATCACTGTCAGGGGGAGGACCAGCAGCATATCGTTGCTGACACGCAGGACCGTTGCGATCGCAATCGCGCCAAAGGCCACATGAGAGAGGCCGTCGCCAATGAAGGAAAAGCGCTTTAATACCAGAGTCACTCCCAGCAAAGACGAACACAGAGCGATCAGCACGCCAACGATAAGAGCATAGCGCACAAACGGAAACTGAAAATACAGAAGGAGCTTACTCAGCATGGGAGGAGGCTCCTTTCTCTTCGGCACGGAACATCTTTCCGGCGTCGCTCTGAAGATACATATTCCGGGTCCCGAAGAAGACCTGACTTCCGATATGCAGGATGTGACTGGCATAACGGATCGCCGCAGTGATGTCATGAGAGATCATGATGATAGTGATTCCTTCTTTGTTGAGGGAGGTGATCAGCTCGTACATGTCGGAGGTTACCTTTGGGTCAAGTCCGGAGACCGGCTCATCAAGAAGGAGGAGCTTACGGGTCGCACAGAGCGCCCGCGCGAGCAGAACTCTCTGCTGCTGGCCTCCGGAAAGCATCCGGTAGCTGCTGTCAGCAAGATCATAGATATTCATCCTCTTCATATTTTCTTCAGCGAGCTTTCGCTCTTCGGCATTATAGAAGGGACGAAGACCCAGCCGGCCCTGGCAGCCGGACAGAACGATCTCCCGGACGGAAGCAGGGAAATCCTTCTGGACAAGGGTCTGCTGCGGGAGGTAGCCGATCTCGTTTGCGCGAAGCCCGTCTCCGTATGTGATCTTTCCTCCGAGCGGGGGGATGAGATGCAGGAGTGTACGCATCAGCGTGCTTTTTCCTGATCCGTTCTCACCTACAATACAAAGGTAATCGCCCATATCGACCCGGAAATTCAGATCTGATACAACAGGCTGGCCTTCATAGCCGATCTTCAATTGTTCAATCGTAAGTAAAGACATAGTGTTTTGAAATTGCTGCCGGAGAATAAGCAGCTTATTGAAGCGCTTCTTCCAGAACCCTGCGGTTCTCCTCCATGATCGTAAGGTATGATACGCCCTTGCTGATGTCCTCTGCAGTGACGGACTGCAGGGAGTTCATCGTAAGGATCGGGCGGTTTTTATTCGCCGTATTCTGCACGATGGTATCGGCGATCCGGTGATCTGTGCCCTCTATGGTAAGAACACAGGGCAGCGACAGTTCATCGGTCTTTGCAGCCAGGAAGGTAATGGTCTCAAAGCTGGCTTCCGTTTCTGCGGAGCAGCCGACAAAGGCGGCATAATAATCGAGGCCGTAGTCATCGACCAGGTAGCGGAAGGGGAAGCGGTCTGCGAAAAGGAGTGTATGGAAGCTGCCCTCGCTGACTGTTTTTTCATAATCAGCATCCAGTCTGGAGAGGGCCGCCTGATAGTCCTTCAGATTTGCGGCATAGGTATCGGCATGTTCCGGATCCAGTTCTGAAAGGGCACCGGCGATGCTTTCACAGCAGACAGAGGCGTTTCGAAGGGAGAGCCAGATATGTTCGTCATACTCTGTCTCACCGCTGTGATGTTCATGACCTTCTTCGTCCGTTTCCTGCCGGAGCTCTTCCTGAGCATGGTCTTCCTGCATGCCTTCAACCACTTCCTCTTCGCGGATGCGGTCACCGAGGGTATCCATGAGATTTAAAACTACTCTGCCGGGATTGGAAGAGTTCCGCAGGGCTTCCTCCACCCATTGATCAGACTCGCCTCCGACATAGATGAAGAGGTCACAGGTCGCGATCTTCATCATATCCGCTGCCGTAGGCTGATAGCTGTGGAGATCCACACCGCTGCCCTGAAGAATTGTAAGCTCTGCATTCGCCGGGTTATCTCCGAGGAGCTTATCCGTCCAGTCATATTCCGGGAAGATCGTGGCAATGATCTCCAGCGTATCTGTTTCTTTATTGCCCCCAGCGGCTGCAGGAGATGCTGACGGAGCGGAAGAAGCAGCCGGAGCCGGTGCCGAACAGGCACCGAGAACAGCCGCGACAGCAAGCGCAGCGGCTGCGAATATCAGTTTGTGCTTCATTATTATCCCTTCAATATATCGAATTGCATACTACCCCATACTAACTTTGACTATTGTAGCCGTGTAACAGTTTTATGTCAAGGCGCGTTACATCCTGAATGGCTGAAATGAAACGGCTCCAAAAGGGTGATTAAAAATCATGATTAAAGTGCATTTCCGGAGGACATCTGTTATACTGGAAAATGTAAAGTAAGCATTGATAAAGAGGGCATAGCCATATGTCTGACAATACTCAGAAAACTGCAAACAGCGGGCTTCGCCCGTACATGACGCCTGCGGGTGCCTGGGCCTTGTCGATCGGAACAGCCATCGGCTGGGGATCCCTCGTGATCACCAGCAGCACCTATCTTTCCCAGGCGGGACCTTTGGGCAGCACGCTGGGACTCGTGATCGGTGCACTGATCATGCTGGTGATCGCCCAGAACTACCACTATATGATCAACTGCTTCCCGGAGGCCGGCGGTGCCTATACATATGCGAAGGAAGCATTCGGATATGATCATGGCTTTCTGATGGCCTGGTTCCTGGCGCTGACTTATCTTGCGGTATTCTGGGCCAACGCAACATCGCTCCCCCTGTTTGCAAGATATTTCCTCGGTGGTATTTTCCGGGTCGGGTATCTTTATACGATCTTCGGATATGATGTATATATTGGGGAAGTTCTGATGGTCATGGCAGCGATCATCCTGACGGCTTTGCTGCTGTCAAAAAGCCGCAGCCTGCTGCAGGCTCTTCTGATCGGCATGGCGGCATTCTTCACGATCGGCATCACGGTGTGTTTTGCTGCTGCAGTTATCCGGCATGGAACGGTGGGCGCGTCGATGGAGCCGATGGTAGTACCGGACCGGTCTGCCGTATCCCAGGTGATCCGGATCGCCTGCATTTCCCCCTGGGCGTTTATCGGGTTTGAAAACATCTCGCATCTGACGGAGGAATATTCCTTTTCCCGCGACAGGGCCTTAAGGATCTTAAGGATCGCTGTTATTTCCACGACACTTCTCTACATTTTTATCATCCTGCTGTCTGCAACGGCTTATCCGCCGGAGTACGCAAGCTGGCTTGAGTATATCCGTGATCTTGGCAGCAACGACGGCATCCGCGGTCTGCCGGCATTTTACGCAGCATATACCTATATGGGAAACACCGGGATTATGATTTTGATCTTTTCCCTGCTGGCACTGATCATCACCAGCCTGATCGGAAACACACTTGCCTTAAGCAGGCTGCTTTATGCCCTGGCAAAGGATGAGGTCATTCCGGTACGCTTTTCCGAACTCAACCGCAGCTATGCACCGGGGAATGCCATATGGCTGATGGCAGGGGTATCCCTTCTGATCCCCTTCCTTGGAAGGACGGCCATTGGATGGATCGTAGACGTGACCACCATCGGTGCAACGATCGTTTATGCCTTTGTATGTGCCAGCGCCTGGAAAACAGCGAAGGACTGCGGGGACAAAAAGGAACAGATGCCGGGCTTTTTTGGTCTCCTCCTGATGGTGTTTTTCCTTCTGTTCCTTTTGCTGCCGAATCTGTTTTCGGAAGGAACCATGGAGCGGGAATCCTATATCCTGTTTACAGTCTGGGCCATCGCTGGCTTTATCTATTTCCGTAATCTCCTGAAAAATGACCGTTCCCGGCGCTTCGGAAAGTCCATCATCGTATGGATCGGGCTTCTGTCCCTTGTGCTCTTTACCTCCCTTGTCTGGATGAGCCAGAGCGTGGTTGCAGCGACCGGAAGGGCGATGAATGATGTCATGGGGTACTATTCCGGGATGCTGGGAGAGGGAGAACAAGCTGTAGCTGCGGCTGCCTTTATGGAGCAGGAGCTGCGCCGGCTGCAGATGACCAACGCTAGGAGCATGCTGATCGTGATCTGCATGTTCGGCTTCTCACTCATGACCCTGCTCAATATCTATTCCCTTATGAAAAAGCGTGCAGAGGAAAGTGAGGCTGAGCTCGGCACGGTACGGCGCATGGCGGGGACGGATCCGCTTACGGGCGTCAAGAGCAAGCATGCGTATGCGGAGAAGGAAAGGGAGCTGGATGAGCAGATACAATGCGGGGATGCAGAAGCATTTTCCGTGGTCGTCTGCGACGTTAACGGGCTGAAATATGTCAATGATACCTTCGGACACAAAGCCGGAGATGAGTACATCCGGTCCGCAAGCATTATGATCTGTGAGCTTTATACACACAGCCCGGTGTTCCGCACCGGCGGTGATGAGTTTGTGGTTATTCTGACGGGACGTGATCATGCGAATCGTGAAGCGATCCTGAAGGAACTGAAGGATCGGTCTGAAAGCCGCATAGGAACGGATGAGGCCGTGGTGGCGGCTGGTATGGCAGACTTCCTGCCGGATTCGGATACGGGACTTCATATGGTCTTTGACCGCGCGGATGCAAAAATGTATGAAAACAAGAAGGCACTTAAGGAAATGGGCGCGCGCTCGAGATAAATATTCCGGCAGACAGCTATAAAGGGAAACTCCTCTCAACTAAGATTATCCGATAAAAAACGACCGGTCAGGTCCAATGATCCCCAGCGGGGTCAGAGGATGACCGGTCTTTTTTATGACTGTGTTGCTGTTTTGATGAGGGCTGCCGTACAGGAATCGGGCTTAGGGACGCTGCCAGATCTTCCTTGCCACACCGATGCCGAGCTTAAACGGAAGCGGCCGGAGTGCGGAATCCGCTTCTTTAAGCTTTTCTCTGATAGCAAGATGCTGCGGACAGTGGGATTCGCATTTGCCGCAGCCGACACATCGGTCGGCAAAGCCCGGGTCCTTGCGGAGGCCGGCATTTCGGGCATACTCCATGCGTGCGGACATCTTTTTTTCCAGGTACATGAGATTCCAGTAATGGAAGATCTCAGGGATGTTTACCCCCTTCGGGCAGGGCATGCAATAGCGGCAGGCCGTGCAGCCGATCTTTTCCTTTTCCCGGATGATCGAGCGGATGGTATCGACCAGCTTAAGATCAGACTCATTCAGATCTCCGGGCTCGGCGTCGGACGCAATGCGGATATTTTCCTGTACCATTTCTGTGGAATTCATTCCCGAGAGGACTACGGTCACGCCGGGCTGATCCCAGAGCCAGCGAAGTCCGAGCTCCGCGGGGCTGAAGCCCTTCGGGGAGGCCTTCAGTTCCTGCATTGCTTTCTCGGGGAGCTTTACCAGCTTGCCCCCGCGAAGAGGCTCCATGATGATCACCGGGATCCCTTTGGCATAGGCGGCTTCGAGTCCGCGGCGCCCTGCCTGGCTGGTCTCGTCGAGATAGTTGTACTGGATCTGGCAGAAGTCCCAGTCATAAGCATTCAGGATATCCAGGAAGGTGTCTGTATCTCCGTGGAAGGAAAATCCGATGTTGCGGATGCTGCCATCGCCCTT
>Ga0256404_1011539_pt1 | contig 11786 bp, 17 predicted proteins | sample RumenRJG_01DNA_FD_185990 | JGI IMG/M metagenome (GOLD analysis project Ga0256404, IMG submission 185990) | Bovine rumen microbial communities from Lethbridge, Alberta, Canada - RJG_01 | ecosystem: Host-associated > Mammals > Digestive system > Stomach > Rumen | place: Canada: Alberta | collected... | reverse complement strand
CCTGTATATAAGCCCAAATATAGCATTACAGATGGATTTTCATCTGTCCGCAGTCGTTTTTTAGTTTATGTGAAATTTTCAAGGTACAATCCCCTTTTTACGGGGTGGTTTTGACCATCAAATCTTATCATGATTATCAAAATCAAATACCATAAACCTGCACGTTCCATTATTAAGAAGAGGATAAACACCTATCACATCAGATGAATTATAAGCATTTCCCTGCAAATGATTTAATATATCGTATTTTGTTATTTTCTTATAAGAACGATTCTTACAGTCCTTGCAATTGATGCCATCTTTTATCTTCTTATGACACACACTTGTCCAGAAATTATTACACTGTGGATAGTACGCTGCTTTTCCAGTTTCTTTATTAACACTACGCTTTGCATAAACATCCTGCCTTCCCCAGAACATATAAAAGAACTTATTTGCCATATTTTCTGTTATTGACTGCGGATGAATGATTCTTTTGCCCTGTTTTGGATCATAATCTTCTTTACTATCATTTTGTCTAAATGCCGATAGTTCCTTATTGTATGCCAATCCTGCCCTGTCCAATATGTTTTTTAATATCTGATTTTCCAGTTGCAGGTCATTCAACTTTTTCTGAAGTTGTGATATATTTTCTATTGAATCACGCATATTGACATACCTCCCAGTTTTATTTATTTCTTAATTTTCTTGCATATTGCATAACTACAATCCTTCCTTAGATAAAACAGCTATCCATCAATAGCTATTTTTTGTGTCAGCTATTGCTTTCTCAATACTGATAAATTATCCAACTTCATAGTCGCTCCTATATAACAGAAGTAACGTCATGAGTCGGCTCATTCTCCCATCCCTTTTTAATCCCAAAATATATTCTTTTTGGGGAGAAAGTCAAATTGGCTTGGGATTAAGATAATCTACAAGCCTCTGATAATACTTAAATAATCTTGTCTCTGATCTACTACGGCATAGACAATAACCTGCTTCTTATTATCATCTACCTTATAAAATACAATATCCTTTTCCAAAATGAGAACCAAATACCCCTGTCTTTTTAAAACATTGTATTTTGGCTTCACACCAATATACGGATTATCACCCAGATTCATAATGGCTTCTTCAAGATAATCCAACTTTTCCAATGCCACATCGTCCCCAAAGTTTTCTGCAACATGGAGAATGATCTTTCGGATTAAGGAATCAGCCGTATCTGTTCGTATAACTTCGTACTTCAAGCTTTCCCCTCCTTAAGAAAACTTCTTAAGTCATCAAATGTGTTCTTCATAGGTGCAACTCTTCCGTACTTAACATCCTCATCAGCTTCTGCAAGAATTTCCAAAAGTTCAATTCTCGCCTTCATCCTCTTATACTCTTCATAGGAAATAGAAACTGTGTCTCCTCTTCCATTTACCGTAATGATAACAGCCTCATTATCTTCACGGCATTGTCTGGATATTTCGTTATAGTGATTTCGTAAATCTGCAGATGGTCTAATTACTTCCTGCTGTGCAAACATGATTATCACCTCCGTTTTCAATATAGACATATTATATCATTATATGTCTATATTTACAATGATAATCGTTCCTATTCCTCCATATGTTAAAATGAATTCCGTTATCTATCTTTAACAATGATGTAGAAATGCAACAACTTCTATATGGGGTATTTAATTATTCAAACTCCCTAACTTAATCCTTTTCTTAAACATTTTTGTTAGGGTGTCCTGTTACGATTTGACTTCATTTGGTTTCATCTGCACCAGTCACATGTGCTGTATGAGCTAATGTTATCAAATTGTTATCAGTATTGCGTTATCACATGTTAAATAAATCTGCATGTGTTCCTGTATCGACCAAGGTCAATGTCAAAATACCATCTTCTTTTAAATATATTAGTAGCCAATCCGGCTGAATATGGCATTCTCTAAATCCTTGATATTTTCCTTTTAATTCATGGTCTCTATACTTTTCTTCCAAAGGAATATTGTTCTGAAGCATAGTGACAATATCCTCCAGAAGAGATATATCAAGGCCTCTCTTCCTGGCTAACTTCAAACTTTTCTTAAATTTGCCAGTAAGTATCAATTCATACTGCATCAATCAAGGTCCTCCATGGCATCCGAAAAACTACTGTATCTCTTAGTATTAGGATCCTTGCTGATTCTTTTCGCTTCTTCCATAGCCTCAATAACCTCTGGTTTGTATTGTGGAACCACTACATCAAATGGAAGCCCCCCTCTCATAACACACTGTCTAAGAAATATATTCATTGCACTGGACATATCCATTCCTAACTGTGAAAAAAGCTCTGTAGCCTGCTTTTTTAAATTTTCATCAATTCTCACCTGCGTAGGTACTGTAGCCATATGAACACCTCCCATATAACATATTTGCCTATAGTATATACTCATTTCTTAATTCATATTATATGAATAAAAACATTTCTTGTCAACGATTAGGTTTACATTGTGTTTTAAATGTATCACTTTATCATAACCACCAATTTGATACCATTCACGTGCGCTCCACCTACACTCCAACGCTTGCCCCCCTTTTGCACCCTTAAATACGAATAAATCCCCTCCTCTATCTGAGCTTTACTTTAGACATCATCCAAGATAATTCCCATGTCAGCTATTTCTGCTATGAAATTGATGGGAAGTTGCAGAATTTACAGATATCTTTCCAATATCTTTAATCCTTCCTCTGCATCTGTTCCTAGTATTTCCTGCGTTTTTTTGAAATCATGAACTTCATGCAGCTTATCATGAACATAGAAGAATTTTTCTTTTCCATATTTGTGAATAAACATTGCCTGAGCCTTGCAGGCACTTGCCCCGTCATTGTCTGGTTGATAGAATCCCTTCGTACACTCTTTTAAATCCTCACACTCATAGCAACCATCAAGCCCCTTCTTTTCACAACAATCTATATTTGGACATTTACCCTTATCATAAAGCGTTCCGTATGAGCAGCAGCTAAATACAGAACGGCATCCTCCACACCATTCGCCCAGAAAGCAATGATTACATGAAAATCCACAATATGCTGTCATATCAACATTTTCTCTTGCCGCTTTTACAATCTCAGCCTTCCATTTAGCACCACTTTCATAGCGTCGATCTTTGTCCGGTCCCTCCACTGCAAGGGCTTTACGATATATACGTGATTTCTCACCTTCGATATCCTTGTCCATTTTATAAAACTCATATCCATATTTTTCGTACAATCCTGTATGACCGGTGGAAATATATATGTACTCCCTATTCATGACTGTTGCAATACTCTCTGCATAATCTAAAAGCATTCCTACATAACGATGCCCTCTATAATCAGGGAATGTATAAACAAATCCAATCCATGGTGACATATCCGTTGGCTGGATATCATCAAGAGGAGCAAATGTGCAAAAAGCAATCAGCTTATCCCCATCCACAAGCATTGGTACAAGAGCAGTTTCACCAACCATTCTTTTCAGACTGTTTTCACTAAGAAGCTGATGTAAATACTGCCCTGCTTCCCAATCACATTTTTTTATTTCATCTAACCAATGTTCTTTTTTCTCTGATGTAAAGTATTCAATTATTTTCATCTTTTTGATTTCTCCTTGTTTTGGTATGTCTATATACGCTCTGTTTTGAGATAATAGTGTGCATAATTCGCTTGAAACTATTCACTTCATCATTACGAGCACAAATCCATGCAAAAATTGCAATACGAACAAGTTCGTTATGCAAATGGATCTGTGCCTGCTGAATCTATGTTTTCTCACGGTCAGAGCAGTATGTGCGCAGACCTTCTGAACAGATTACTCTACAACTATAAATTCGGTTCTTTTTGATAAACCAGGCTGTACCTGGTAACACCATTATCGTCAGACATTTTCTTTGCAAAATCAACCAATTCTGTTGCTATCCCCTTTCCTTGATGTTCCTTATCCACGCAAACTAGCAATATATCTAAATGAGGTTCTTTCGCATATTCAGCATTGGATGATTGAATCTGCTTAATAAAATGCATCAAGCTTTTTATTTTTGATATTTGTAGCATAAGGGTCACAAGAACGCAGATGACAAGGATAATACCGAAAAATTTTTGTTGTTTCATGTTAATTTCTTTCCAATAAGTTAAGTGTGTTTAATCGTGCTTCATTACAAAATCACAAACAGCTTTTTTAATTTCTTCTCCATGCCCCTCCATCAAATGTCCGCCATTTTCAAAGGAAACGAATGTACAGTCTGGGAATCTTGACAGCGCCCTCTCCGTATCATTGTAACTCGCCAGCTTATCGTCCTTCGCATGGAAAATCAGCGTAGGAATCTGTAAATCCTCAATCGGGTAGTCCTCAAAGTTCCTTGCCATATCAGGATTGGTAATTGAGGCATCCAATACAACACCATCTTTTCTGTCATTTACGGGCATCATACTGTAAATGGTAGACGGTTCCATTCCCATGATTGGCTCAAACATAGGACTTAGCAGGAACATGGCGTAATTATTGCACAGGAACGCAGGTGGTCCCGCATATTCGGCAAATTTTTTCGGTTTCTCCACAAGTGGCATGGCGGAGCAGTATAAAATCAAGCCTCTCGTGCGCTCCGGATAATCGAGTGCGAAACGGATTGCAATGCTGCCTCCGGCAGACGTCGCCAACAGATACACCTTGTCAATGCCAAGCTTGTCCAGAAGTTCCACATACGCCTCTGCCTGTTTGGCAGGCGTTCCGTCGCCGGAAACATCGCTTCCCAAATATCCAAATCGTGAGGGAGCGATAATTCGATAATCGGAGCAAAAATCCTTACAGGTATCATAGGCCTGGTCATAGCCGCCGAAAATTCCGTGAACGGATAAAATTACCTCGCCTTCGCCCGAATCAACATAAGTCATATCGCCGTAACTTAATGCTATCGTCCGGGCATTGTAGGTTGCAAGACGGCTTTTGCTCTCCTTTACGGCCATACTGCACCGTATTCCCTGAATAAGGAAGTAAATTACAAGGACAAGTAAAACTCCCCCTGCTATGTAACTCCACATACGCTTGCACCTCCTCTTTCCTGTTAAAAATATCATAGTAATTCACCACCTTTACTATTCCTCATTTCACGGGAAGTTCAATTCTTTTTTCCAATAATCACCACATGGTTACTCATATCAATAATCGTTTTTTCAGCACATACAGATAAATGATATGCAAGCCAGGTATCAAATTGTTCATCATTTCCAACACCCACCTGTCATAATTCTTTTTTGTCACCGCATCCCCTCAACCAGCTTTGTAATGAGGCTGTTTACAAGCTCAGGCTGGTCAGTGTTAGAGTTATGTCCGGCATCTTTAATCCATTCCAAAGGAATGCCGGTGTTCTTATGCCATGCCTTGTTGTATCGGACACAGGAGCCTGCCTTGTCCTGTTCGCCACAGATTAGCAAAGCCGGACATTTGATCTCATATGCCAGATTTCTCTCTACCGCTTCAGCAAGCATCCTATATCCATGCCCCGCCACCTTCGCATACCTTTTCTGGTCACCATCGTACACTAACATCATTTCACGCATCAGTTTTCTTCCGTATTCCGTTATGGCAATTCCGTCTGTTCCCGCCTTTAAGAGGGATTTCCATGGGTAATAGCGGTAAATGGGTTCCATTCTTTTCAACATCCAGATTTCCATAGACGTCATATACCGTCTTTGAAGCGGTGCAGAATCAATCGAAACAAATCCCTTCAGTTTTTCGGGATAAGCTTCCGAATATGCCTGTCCCACATAACCTCCCATTGACTGTCCCACGATGACAGGCTTTGTAATCCCTTCCTGTTCCAAAATTCCATCCAACCACCTCGCCTTATCCATCAGGTCAAAGTCAAATGTAAAGGGCCATGAAGCGGCATGCGCTGGAGCATCCCACACGAAAACGTTGTATTTTCCTTCAAAAAACGAAATCTGTTTTTCAAACAGCCTGTGATCCGCCGTCAGACCGGGCAGAAAAACCAAGGTGAAATCATCCGCCGAAATCATATTTACCCAATAATGGATTACGCCAAGCGGCGTTGTATATGTTTTTTCATTCATTGATATTCTCCTTTCGATAACCCGGCTCCTCATCATTTGAGCCATATCTTTGGCCAAACTGTACCATTACTATAAAAAATAAAAACAAAACACTCGGCAGCCATTTTCGCTTTACAGACGCATAAATCGCATCAGAAAGTAATAGACCTGCTCCAGTTCAAACACAATTCTTTTTTTCATATACTTTTGTTCTCCCTTTCTACGGAAATTCATTGTTCTGCAAATGCTTCCTTATAGATGTGCTCCTTCATGAACAGCATAATAAGCAAGCACCGCTGAAAGTATCCCTATATATTGTCGTATACGTTTCTTCATAATGTATCTTTCCTTTCCCATCTTCTTTGATAAAGCATATATAGAAAATATGCCAGTAAAATAACAAACTGAACTGCACCCAAAAGCATGTCAGACTGCATAGCCCCCTCCGCACTGATAAAAGAACAAAAATCATGCAGTGCATGCAATAAAACACAAGGAATCAGACTATCACCTAATAGTTTTAAAATTCCTGTCATTCATCTGTTTGTTAGTTAATTATGGCTTGATCTTTCAACTTACTTCATCCCATAGATTTCAACAAAATGTGACAGGTGCACACCTATCTGCGTCCACATTTCGTCCGTCCTGTCAGGCTCCCGGTCTGCTATCTCTATCATCACTGTTACCGGTGCAACAATTTCTAGAGCAAGCAGATTGGCGTCAAACCTACGAATCAGATTCTTTTCCATCATTTTTTCTAACATAAGTGCATACATTTCCTGATTTCCGGTCAGCTGGTGCTTTGATGTAAGTGCCGCAATCTTTTCATTTCTATACTGCTCCTTAGCACAAAATCTTCTGACCTTTTGTATCTGCGGATCCTTCATTGTGAATCCAACTCGTCTCAGACAATCTTCCTTGAATTCATCCAGCGATTCCGGTATCTTATCCAAATTAGAGCTATTTCCGAAATTCTCATCATATTTTTGTTCCATCATGGTAATCAGAGAATCGAGAATGTCTTCCTTGCCCTTATAATGCGCATATATGGATGGACCTTTTATTCCCACAGCTTCTGCAATTAAATCAATGGATGTCTGGTCATATCCCTTTTGTGAAAATAAATCAAGTGCCGCTAAAAGTATTCTGTCCTTTGTTTTTATCCTTTCCATTTCGTTTTCTCCAATCTTCATATACCTAATATCAGTTAGGGATATTATACCTAGTATCCGTTAGGAAGTCAATATACCATATATAAAATAAGTCACCGCAAGTTCCTTTGCAACAGGCTTTCCAGCAGCCAATACTTTATCAATTTTCTTTTCATATACTGCATAGCGTTTTTCCCTGTCTGCGATTTGCTCATTTATTTCATCAAGGTGCTTTTTGCTTTCTTCAACTTCTTCCCATACCTTTCTTTAATCCGTCTACTATTTCCTGATTAAAATGAGATGTATCTGCAACTAACATATTTATTTCAGATAGGTCCTCTCGTTTACACGCCACTCTCCTCACCTCTTTCCACTTTTCCAAGCCTGTCTGCAATTTTCTCCTGTGCATCCATAGACTGATGACAATAGGTTTCAATCGTAGTTGTAACCTTTCCATGCCCTAACCGTTTTGCAATCTCAACCGGGCTGAATCCCATCTGCACAAGCATACTTGCATGACTGTGACGAGTACAATGGACTGTAATTTTCTTTACACCCGACAACTTAATTCCACGCTCCATTTCATGCTCAAAGAAGCTCTTTGTCCTTCCGGCAAAAAGACGGGTTCCCGGTCTCACATGATACATGTGGCAATATATTCCTTAAGTTCCTCCTGCAATTCCTTGTGTATCGTAATCACCCGAACCGAGCTTTCCGTCTTTGGTGCCGTAATCAAATCCTCTCCATCAAGCCTCGTCAAAGATTCGTCAACAGTTATGGTTCCCTGCTCATAATCAATATCTTTCACCTGTAACGCTAGCAATTCTCCTATCCGCATACCTGTCCAAAATAAAATTTGAAAGGCAATCCAGGAATCCTGCTTATCCATAATCGCATCTGAAAACTTCTGAAACTCATCCAACGTCCAATACGGTCTTTCATCCGCTTTACTCTTGCCCATGCTTCCGGCTTTTCGGCAAGGATTCGAACGCAAATCATAGAAATTTACTGCATAATTCAAAATCGCACTAAGCTGATTATGTATTGTTTTCAGATATGTGGGCTTAAACCCTTTGTCCATCATTTCTCCCTGCCATTTGCGTATCATGGGAGCTGTGATTCCATTAATCGGTGTTTTCCCGAAATAAGGCAGTATCTTATCGTTCATCACATACTCTTTCTGCTTCATGGTAGTTTTTCGTAAGCGCTTTTCCATATCCGCCTTATAAATCTCCCAAAAATCCGCCAACGTCATTGTCGGATCAGATGATTGTTGCAGCATGAAATGTGCATACCATTCTTCTGCTTCTTTCTTGGTCTTAAAACCTCTTTTTTGTGATTTCTTTTTGGTTCCTGTCCAATCTGTCCAGCGATATTGTATCCGCCATGTTCCGTTCGGATCTTTCTTCGCATTGCAACTCATGCACTTACCTCCTTTGCTCCTCCGTACCATTTTTCCTTAAAATACTCCACCGGAATCTTTACGGCGATTGTGAGAAACCCTTTACTTGCCAAATCCTTATTCATTTCTCTAAGGATTTTATAGGCTTTCCCCATGCTCACACCAAGCATTTTTGCAATGTCTTCCGCACTGTAATAGATTTTTTCGTTCATATTGTTTCCTCCTGTTTATTTATTTGTTTCTGTATAGTATCTTTTTGTTGCGTTTTTATAATATCGTAACTTTTGTTTCGTGTCAATATCTTTTTGCTTTATTTTTTTGCTCTCGTGTGTTATCATATATATATGATGTTGAACAGTTTCACAAAAATATAGCTTTAGAGCAGGAGGCATGTTGTTATGACAGTCGGGGAAAACATAAGACGTATCCGGCAGGAACGTAATCTTACCCAAAGACAATTAGGAGAAATGGTTGGAGCAAGTGAAGCCTACATTCGTGCCTACGAAAGTGGCAGAAGAAATCCCAAGCCATCATCCCTTGAAAAAATAGCAGACGCTTTATCTGTCAATCCCGAAGTACTGGCGAACTCTGATTTTGATGGCATAAAAGCCATACACAGACTTTTTCAGATATTCCGGCAATACGATGGACAGCTCTTTGAATACCAGGATAAGGATGGAAATGATATAGTTGGAATCAGCTTTGGAACATTGTCTTTGATGCGATCATGGTTAGATCGTTATGAAGAATATATGGAAGAAGTTGAGAAATGCAATGAAATAAAAGATGTTAAGAAACGTGGGGAAGCTCTGCTGAAAGCGGAGGCAGATTTTAATCTTTGGATGGATATTTATCCGGAATCGGAACCATGGCAGGAACGACTTAGGATTCAGAAGACACATGATGATGTTATGGATAAGATAGGACGAACTTTTTTCGAATAAGAACATCAAGAATAATGGGGAAAAATAAGAGTATAATAAACAAATAATATTAGATTATGGTTCCTATATCACAAAATAAAAGGAGAAATTGAAAATGGCTATTCACATTAAAAACTTTAATATTCAATCATACCGTGGAATACAAAATCTTACATTAGAAAATTTAAATAGTATTAACATTTTGACCGGTAATAATAATAGTGGCAAGACTAGCATCTTAGAAATATTATCAACTGTTGATAATCCTCAAGATATTGGAGCTTGGGTGTTACCTTCTAGGACTACTAATAGCCGCATTCGTAGTCATTCATTTTTTAATGGATTTTCTAGTATGTTTCCTGTCGATAATGAAAACAAGTATGTATCATATGAATTTTTAACTTCAGATAACATAAAGACTCAGGTAAAATTAGAAGGAGAATTAGAATCTACACAAATTCCTGAAGATGAAATGCATCGATTGAATGGTTTATTAAGAACAGGCTCCTCTAAAGGGGAAAGTGAGATTATTGATACAACATGTTTACATTTATCAACATTTATAAATAATCAAATAGTAAATGAATATACTTTATACGATTTTCAAACAAGAATATCAAGATTTGTAAACAAAAAACCCTTTTTCGTGCGAACAACCTATGTTTCGCCCGTTGACCATGCCACTGGAATGCTCTATCTTGATGATGTTTTAGCTGATACTCAACTGTATGAGCAATTACTAAATATACTTCAGGAATTCGATAATAATATTATTAGTATCACTTCAATAAAAACTAAAAATGCAATACCTGAATACATGGTATTGACTAAGAATCATCATTCTGCTATTCCTTTAAACTCATATGGTGACGGAATGAAAAAAGCCTTATTATTATTAAGCGCCATTGTACGTTCGCAAAATGGAATTTTGTTGCTAGATGAATTCGAAACTGCTATCCATACCTCTGCAATGGATTCCGTTTTTTCTTGGTTATTACAAAGTGCCCTAAAGTTGAATGTTCAAGTTTTTTTAACTTCTCATAGTAAAGAGGCTATTGACAAGATATTAAAAATGAATGATACCATTCAGTCAAACATCAATGTTTACACTTTGTATAATTGCAATGGTAATAATTATGCACGAATGCTAAATTGCTTAGATGCAATAAATGCACAAGATAAATTAGGATTGGAGTTAAGATAATGAATAATATAATAATATGCGAAGGCTCTACAGATTACTATCTCCTTCAGTACTATATGCGAGAAGCCTTAGATTGGAATGATGACAAACAAATTCAATCAAATATTTTAAAAATACCAGGTCAAAAGTCTAGAAATTTAATAAAGGATTCGAATATACTAACCATTATGTCTGCAGGAGGATGTAGCAGACTTACAGAAGGTCTTAATGAAACATTAACGAGAAATTATTTAACACCACCTGACTTATCTGAAATGTATTCAAAAATTATTATTGTTACAGACAGAGATGAACATGATACTGAAAATGATTTTATTCAATCCATTCAATGCAAATTAGACCATTTTAATGTATCTTACACAAAAACACTTACCAATAACAACTGGATATCATGTGAAATGAAAAACCAATTAGGAATACTAGAAAAATTTGATATTTTACTGCTTGTTATTCCTTTTGAGCAAAATGGTGCCATGGAAACTTTTCTACTTGATGCAATTAGCAATGAAAACCCTTATGACAAAAAAATAATACAGTCATGTAACTCATTTGTCGACAATGTTGATCCAGAAAAATAATACTTAACCTCTAGAAGATATATCACTAAGGCTAAGTTTGATACATATTTTTCAATAAGAACTCCTGCAGAACAATTCGCAGAAAGACAGCAAATATTAAAAAATGTCAAATGGGAACAATACACTAAAATCCAAACAGATTTCTTAAAATTATCCGAAATATAAATGTACCCAAATCGTACCCAACGCCATCTAAAAAATCCCTACAAAGCCCATAAATACAGGCTTTGTAGGGATTTACCTTTTTATTCAAACTCTTCCCGAGTTTTCTATCAGCTATTCACATATGCTGATATTTCCTACATTTGGGGCACTTCTATTTCGTAAAATATCGGTCTTTTCGCATCGTTTTCAAATTTTTTAGTAGCAAATTAGTTGCAGTATCTGCACCTAAAGTTTTCCATAGGCTTGATATAATCTACTTTTTTATTATTCACAATGAATAAATTTCTGTGGCTGTCAGGTTATCTATTACGCCTGCTGC
>Ga0256404_1011537_pt1 | contig 11791 bp, 14 predicted proteins | sample RumenRJG_01DNA_FD_185990 | JGI IMG/M metagenome (GOLD analysis project Ga0256404, IMG submission 185990) | Bovine rumen microbial communities from Lethbridge, Alberta, Canada - RJG_01 | ecosystem: Host-associated > Mammals > Digestive system > Stomach > Rumen | place: Canada: Alberta | collected... | reverse complement strand
TTTGCTTGTCTTGATTTGCAGCACTAAGGTAAGTGAAAAATCTGACATGGCAAAATCCTGAGCAATATTTTGTTACCCAGGAACTTAAAAAGGAAGTTAAACTAAAGTGCTGCGGAATTTAGGTATAGCTAAACAAATCTTGTTCAATAGGCTTCTTTTTGTTCTTTGTGGTAGCATTCATCGGCTCCAGCGACCATCCGAACTCCTTCAGATTCACTCTGAGCGCATACTTAATAATGCTATTCCGGCGGTAGGCATCTGTTCCATTCTTGAATTTCGGCTGCTTCTCCTTGTCTTGGATTACCTGAATCACCTGCATGTAACTATCGTAGCTCCTGCCAGCCTTCAAACGGATCTGTTTCATGTAATAAAGCACTTCATCTTCATGTAGATAATGGCCGAGCAGCGTCTGCAGGGCAATCTCTTGGGCATCCTTGCCAGCATTGTACCAAACATTCTCCCTCATTCGCTGATGGATGTCGGTGTGTTCTACAGGCTCCGCATACTCTTCAAATGGAGAAAGCGGTTCGTCACCCTTCTGCCAGGGCTTTTCAAGTCCTTCCTTGGGAAATTCCTTAGTGTAGATGAAGATAAATATTGACGAGACCTTGCCCCCGCGACCTTTCCGAGGCCCTTCTTGGAAGTCGAACCAGAGATTCGAGTGCTTGGCTGCATACAGTTCAAACAGCTCCATCTGGGTTGCCTCCAGTATAAACTGGCGTACTTCCTTGAAACTAGTGTAGATGGCAGGTGTGATAACCTTCTTGGTTCTTGGGTCACGCACCTCATCGAGGTTGAAGATACGCCGGAAGTCCTCCATCTGAATCGGCACTACCCTCTTCTTATAAACATGTCCCTGAGCTTTCTCTCCACTGTCGAGGAAGCGGAAGTCACCACAGAACTGGCTGCACAGCTCATACATCTTCTGCGAATACTTCGACCTGAGCAGCATGGCCGTTCCGAGGTCGAAGGTCGTAAAGCTCTTGGATATATCTATCAGATACGGCATAATCTCAGGAGATACGCGCACGTCATACAAGCCTGTCTCAGTATTATAGAAGAACGAGTCCACCCAGTGAACCTCTCCCCTGATTAGCTGTCCCTGCTCATTCTTGAACGTCACGGGAACCAGCTTCTTTGCAAGTTCCCTCAACGCAGCATAGGTACGAGGAACATTCTTCTGACCACCGATAAGTCCCAGGTCATCGTCAGTCAGATGGAAATAGAGATCCTTCCAACTGTCCGGCACACCAAGGTTCTTCTCAGTGTACTTGTGCTTCACCTCGCCTGTGATAAAGTAGAGCGTCCTCCGTTCTATCAGTCCATAGACAACGGGCGAATTGACGATTGCATTACTCCAGCGCACCTGCTCATGGGTTATCTTACCAACCGCAGGATAGCGAAGTGTTATATTCATCGGCTCTGAAAGGTTCAGGCAGCTGACTTCGTTTTCTATCTTCTGTTTCATTTTAAAGATCATTTCTGTTTAACATTTGCCTTTTGGCTTGAATTATTCGATGCAAAGTTACTACAACTATTCAGTAATGATAAAAAACGGGAATGTTAATTTTCCAAGCCAAGTTTTCTTATTTAGACAAGCGCAAAACCTCCTAAGTTCAGCGCATTTTCTCCTGAAAAAACTTCTGAAACCCTTCTAAACACGTACAATTCGGCTTCCTTTAAATAAAGCTATTATAAATAAATTAATAAATAAAGCTTTATACGCGCATGAGAGAGGCGGATGGGCTTAAAGGGAAAAAGATGAAGGTCTATGATACGATGGATTTACCAAAGGGAAAAGAAAATCGAGGCTTTCAGGCACCTTTCAGCGCATTTTCTCCTAAGTTCGATGCTTTATGTTATTCTATGATAGAACGCCAAGACTTCTTTTCCCTTTTGGCCTAATACAACTTTTTTGCCGAAAAACCTCCTTAAAAAGCGAAAGCACCATGTTTTGCCGACTTTTGAGCATGTGAGTAAAGACCCCTTTTTTGCCCATTTCATCGAGCGATAGGCACACAAATATTGGCCAGGCTCCAAGTGTCGGAACTTAGAATCTGGCTATCAGCGGCCGATGGCTACTACCCTTTAGCAGTGAACCCCGCCAGCCAATTCACCGACTACGCGGCACAGAAGCGTCGCCAGGAGCCATCCGAGCTTGACGATACATGCGAGTATCTTGAATGCTCCAAGCACGATGCCGTAGCCAAGCATGAAGAACAGTACAAATATCTGCATACTACTTACGTTTTGTTTATGTAAAGGTACGCAAAATCCGCGAGACCACCAAGGCTTCCAGCCTCTATCTGCCGCCTCATCCATTCATTTCCCTCGATGCAGAAAGACATATTTTCAGAGATTCATAAACTTATAAACTATGTAATTCTATCTTTCAGGAATTCTATCATTCAGTAAATATGAAGTACATAAATTCAGTTATTCAGTTTTTATGAAATACAGAAAATAAGAGTTTCAGTTATTCAGTAAATAAGAAATTAAGAAAGACAGAGTTTAAGAAAATCTATCATTCAAAGTTTATGAAATACAGAAATTCATATTTTCAAAAAATCAGTAATTCAGATATTCAGAGAATAAGAAATACAGAAAATCAGTAATTCAGAAAGATAGTAAATCAGAAACTCTATCTTTCAGAAACGGCCGATTTTATCGTAACTTTCGACACGTAATGTTTGCCCACATCAACGAAAATCCGTACCTTTGTAGATGCGAGGCCAGCCCACCAAGGCAACACACGAGCAAGCCGCAAGGCGAGTCCTGCGGAAACAGAATAGCAAGTTGTACTTTTGTGGCCACAAACCCCGATGACGGGATTTGCTGACCCAAAAGTCACCTTGCCAGTGCTGCCGCCCTGGGGGGGGGCCGATACTCGCAACTCGTATCTTATATATAAGGAATAATGGACAAGAGAACTATCGTAAGAAAAGTGAGGCTCACTCCAGAGGAGGATGCCCTATTCATGAGGAAAGCAGCCCGCTATAAGGCTGTCAGCGCAATGATTCGCGATGCCGTCAGACAGTTCGACGACACCGCCACCCACGGCAAAGTCAAGGCTCTGAAGGAAATGACAGCCCTCTATCGCCAATACCAGCAGGAACTCAGCTGGCTTGGCGGTAACTTCAACCAGACTGTCAAGCGAGCCAATGAGCTGGCAATCGCTGAAGAACTCACTCCGCAGTTCTTCGAGCAGACCCTCTATCCCCAAGTTGCAGAAATTCAGAAACTCATCAACAGCATAAAGGGGGAACTACATGACATAGCCAAAGAAGTGTCAAAACTATGATTTTCATAAAATCTGAAATTCAGAGACAGAGCCGCTTTAAATTGTCTCTTTAATATTTTCTGTCTTTCTGAATTACTGTATTTCATAATTTCTATTTTTCAGTAATTCTGCAAATGATAGCAACAATTCTACCGTCGAGCACCACCTTCCATGCTGTCGATTACAACGAGCGAAAGGTCTCAGAGGGTGTTGCCGAGCTTCTGGAGATGAAAGGTTTCGACCTCATTGACCAGAACTATACACCCGAAGAGTTGAAACAAGCGTTCATCGATTACACTTATCAGTATAATGATCGCATCCAGAAACCCCAGTTCCACCTCGCCATTTCCTGCCGAGGAAACGAATATACCCATGCGCAACTGCTGGAGATAGCCCACAAATATCTCGATGAAATGGGCTATGGCGACCCCAACCAGCCTGTTCTGATCTATGCTCACCACGACACCGACAACAATCATCTGCACATCGTCACCAGCCGTGTGGCTCCCGATGGCCACAAGATAGACCATAACCAGGAGCGCATCCGCTCTCAGGAAGTCATCAACCGTATCATGGGCGAGAATCAGGAGCAGCGTGCATCCGATGCCGTAAAGAAAGCCTTCGATTACCACTTCTCCACCGTCAACCAGTTCAAGGCCATCCTCGAATCCAGCGGCTATGAGTGCTACGAGAAGGATGACAGCCTCTGCATCAAGCGCGACGGCCACGTCATCGACACCCTGCCGATGGCCACTGTCCAGTCGCACCTGCAATCCTTCGGGCCTGACGAGAAACGACGTCGACAGCTCCGCGCCATCCTGAAGAAGTACCGCGACATGACCGCCGACAAAGACGAACTCCTCGCCCTGATGAAAGAGAAGTTCGGCATCGACCTCGTTTTCCACGGCTCCAAAGACAAGCCCTACGGCTACACCATTATCGACCATCAGACCAAGACCGTCTTCAAAGGTGGCAACGTGTGGAAGCTCAGCGAACTCCTGCAATTCCAGTCAAAGGAGGAACGCCTGCACCGCATGGACGAGTTTATCGATGCGATGCTGGAGGACAATCCCGACCTGACCACCCGCGAGCTAAACCGTATGCTTCGCCGTCAGTTCGGCACCCACATATCCAAAGGCCGCATAGCCTATGATGACGAGTTTATCGACCTGCAGGACTATCAGGTAGAAACCCTTCGAACCAACGACCGCAAAGCCTGGCAGCAGGAGCATCCCCTCGAACAGCATCCAATTTCCCATCACCACAGCGACGAACCACAGCCCAAACACTCAAACAATCCTCGTCTGCGAAAGCCTACTATCACCAAGGAAGGCTCCCGCGACCAGAACCGCGAATGGGAGGTTGGCCATAACTCTCGCTACAATGACATCGATGATGAGAACCAGTTGAAGCGATAGTTCTCCTGTGGTTCAGCAAAAACGCCAATTACGATTGGCGTTTTTGTTTCCATATCCCTCAGAATGGCAAACCGCTTCCATCATCGGCTACAGGTTTCGCATGTCCTTTTTCACTATTTGCAATAAACCTCCTGATAATCTCTATAGCCTTTTGAATGTTATAGCACAATTCAAAGGCATCATTCTTGGCAAAAAAATCCATCGAGACCATGAGCCACTTGTAAACCTTATCATCTTCCAACTTCTTACCATTGTATGCCTCAATCCGATTGAACCAGTATTCTTCCAAGCAATCGAATTTGTCCGTTGGGCTTTCCAAGCGGGACTTTTCCGGGTTAGTCAAGTCCTCCAATATTTCTGTGATGTGATTTCTCACTTCTTCATCTGGCTCGTGTTTCACCAATTCTTCTATCCAACCAGGAGTCATCCAACTATATTCAGGCTGAATATGCTTAAATCCGTAATGTCTTTCGTTGTTATCCCTACTCATATTCTTAAAGTGTTGAAAATATACAGGCAAAGTTACACATAATACGGCAAATTTCACTATCTTTGCCCTCGTTTTTAAATACGATTTGGAATTATATGACACAAGAATATGCAAGGGTATCAGTAGAAATGCCCGAAAACGAAGATAAGAAATCCCTCCATCAGGAATTGATATACGAGATAGAGAACAACGACATCAAGGATGAATTTACCATCAAGTTCTGATTATGGAAAAGAAAAGTGATACCTTCCAGATTGCCACCGACATTCAATGGGAGTATGCGGGTGATGGCATAGTCCGCCAGATTATGGGTTACGATGAACACCTGATGATGGTGAAAGTAAAATTCAATCAGGGAGCCATTGGAACACTCCATCAGCATCCCCATACCCAGACTACCTATGTGGCCAGCGGATGTTTTGAAGTAACTATCGGTGAGGAGAAGAAAGTACTCAGAGCGGGCGATGGCTATTATGTCGCACCTAACCTGCCACATGGTTGCGTCTGTCTGGAGGCAGGTGTTCTTATCGACACCTTCAGCCCTATGCGTGAGGATTTCATGTAATAGAACGAATCCTACTTCCTATTTTATAATCGCGGCATATTTCCAGAACGTGAGCATATTGCCCACGTATCTGTTCGGAAATTGTGTGCATCTTTTCTTTCTGTTCTTTAAAACGGAAATGAAGGCCTTCTGATATTGTTTCCATTATCTGATTATACGACCTTATGGCATCCAACATAATGTCAGTATGGTCAAAAGCCAGTTGTGGCTGAGCCGACAAACTAAACCATACTGCCTTGGCTGCATCACCCTGACCACTGACGGCTATAGGTTCATCAACTATAGCGAGATATGCTACCGTAACCGTTCTTCACTGTGGGGCAATCTACTTTGGAGTACTGTAGCATTTCACTACGCAGACTGGCCAAGGAGATTGGCATTTCTATTCTACCCTCAACGAATGCTAAAGGTAAGCAATCGTTCAGTCTCGAACTGACTATGATGATGGATACCGCCCTTGGCGTAGATGTCGCCACACAGCTTTCTATGCAGAATGAATACGATATGCTGATGGCCGAACGCGACGAATTGCTTATGGAGAAACCCAAACATATTCGCTGTATTGCAGCCATTTTTTGATTTTCAGTCAATAAAAAATGCAGCCCAAAGACGAGCGAATCGTCCTTGGGCTGGAAAATTAATGTGGCATTCTCTTACGGCTGCAAATCCTTGTACTCTTTAGCAGCATCGAAGCAGGGGCAAGCCTTGTTACTGAATGTGCTGTGGCCAACAATCAAGGCATTGGGATGTTGCTTCTTCAGTTCTGTGAGCAAATTCAGCATTGACTCTTTCTGAGCTTCGGTTCGAGTGTCTGCTGGTTTCCCGTTGACATCAAGTCCTCCTTCGTAGCAGATTCCGATGGAGTGACGATTATGGTTAAGGCAGTGGGCACCGATCATTTCGTCCGGTCGGCCTTTTTCAATGCTTCCATCTCGGCGAATGACGTAGTGATATCCGCATCCGTTAGCCCATCCTCTTGCCAGATGCCACTCGTTGATTTGCTCAACACTGCTTGTCTGAAACGGCAATACTGCCGAACAGTGAATAATCAATAAAGTTATAATTCTCATATTAACCTCCTCATTATTATTTGTTCTTTTTTAAGCAACCACTCCCATCGCAGGGAGCGGTTGCACTTGATTATTAGCCTTCAAGCTCGCCAGTGCCAGGATTAGATGGATTTGTTGTTCCACCGTTACCTGTGTTGTTGTCGTCTTGAGATTCAGAAGAACTACTCTGCTTTCCAGTAAGCGCATTAACCAACTGCACGTTGCTATTGATCTTGTCGCGAAGCTTCTTGCTCTGGCGGAACTTCACGCTGATGCGCTTTACTGCCTTTGCACCTGCTTCTTCTTCAGTTTCAACAGCCTTAGCATTGACCGAGAGATACAGATAGCCGAGATTCAAAAGCTCCAGAGAGTGTCCATTAAGCAAGAACTGCTCGACCTGCTGATTGAGTGCATAGAAAGCTGATGCCATCTGGGCCTTCGGAATACCGCTGTTTTCTGAGCTGTACTCAATTATCTGGTCGGCATCTATTCTACTGTATTGTTCTGGTGAAGTCAAGAAATACTCCTTGTCATCATCCTTGTAAGCGATGCGCTGTTGGCGCGTTTTCAAATTAATCTGTCCCATAGTTGTTTGAGTTTTAAGATGATTATTAATACGATGATGATTACGACTGCGGTCAGTATGGTGTTGATCCACGACTTAACCTTTGAGAGAGTTTTCGACGGAGAGCGAATTTTCGGTTCTACTATTTTGATGATGGTGTCTGTCTTCAAGACCGTTAACGTATCATGCTGTCTTACGATGCGATCCTTAAACTTCACCTCACGCTTTACGATTTTGACAGTATCCTGACGATTGTAAACCCAGATAAGCACCGAGTCACGTTCTACCATAGAGTCTGCTCTTTCCGTTGAGACTGCTCTTCCCACATATTTCTTACTTGTCAGTTGTGCCGTCTTGCAGGCTACCATGAGCAAGCAGAAACCGATGGTAAGCAAAAGCTTCAAGTACATCTTCATTATTTACCTCCTTTCCGTCTTTAAAGGGTTTGTAACTTTGTTCTGAACATCGCCCGGGATTGATGTTTCTGGGAGCAAAATTACAGCACAGAAAAGGGGTTGTCAAGCAGATGGAAAATATAGGCAGATTGGTGGAAAACAAAGGGAGAACCACGCCTATAGTGATCCTCCCTGTATCTTTTAACAACAAACGCTTATGGCAAAAGCATTGGCAAGCAGACTGGCATCAATTGTTCATGTCCTCTCTCAGTTTCTTGAAATATTTCTTTCCATGGAAAATTCCAAGAACTTTCTGGTAATCCTTTTCAGTCTTTACATTTAGCTTTTGTGAGGTGTGAAGACAATACTTCTTATAGACGTCAACCAATTGATCAAATCGGTTTCGGAAAGTACGGTCTTTCATTGTAGTCTCGAACCCAACATCTTCAGTACAAAACTTGAAGAATGGAACTTTGTTGGTATCCTTATAGGCATCCTCAAAATAACCTTCAGTATCGCATATAATATAGAGATAGACCATAATGGCCATCAAATCGTTATGATCCCCCTCCAAAGTTTCCTTATCTTCATCGATACAGAAACGCTGATAGACCATATTCATACACCCTTTCAGATAAGCCAGATTAGTATCCGGCTTAAATAAGGGACGTTTCTTCTTTACCTTCTTGCTTGGTGGATTAGGCTGCACATCAACGATGTGTTTAGGTTTAAAACGGCAAATCTCATCATCAAGCCATTGCTTTTGAACTACGTAGAGAAGGTATTGCTGCAGATCGTCTGTAGTCATGCGGCCCGAGTCATCGAAAAAATCAGCATTCAGATGTTCGTATATACGGAATCCCATCGTTGCTTTTTCAGTAGTGCTTCGAGTTGGGTCTGCCACGATGTTAAATCGTCCCAGAAATTCTTGTTCCTGTTCATCTAATGCCTTCCAGATTTCTTTCAGATATACAACTTTGTCCTTATCTTCTACGATGTCGTTCAAGTCGTACTCCTTATCAATCTTTTTTCTCCAAGAGTCAAAAGCCCATCTCCATGACCTTCTGGCTTTCAATTCGGCAATAGAGTTGTCGAATAACAAGCAGAAATCTTCAGTCTGGGTGTCTGGCATTGAAGGAAGTGACAAGAGCATCAGTCCATTTAGAACCATATTGGTATGCTGTTCAAAGTTATCACCAATGCAGCCATACTGCTTCATATTATAATGAAGTTCCAACTCATCGGCTAAGGCTTCAGCACGCTTCTTGTTGTTAGCTTTGCCTAACTCTTCATGGAGCCATCCTGACAATTCACGGAATCCAGTCAAGATGTCCTGACGCATTGAGGCAACACAGGATGTCTCAGAGTTCAGTTCTTCTTCAAGGCATTGATTAGAGCGTTGGATATATTGTGTTCCTTTACGCATCTTTTCGTTAAGTTCCACAAGAATATCCTTGAATTTGTCAGTGCATTCGTTACAGAGTTTCTTGCCACGCATCAAGAAGATTTCCCTGATAGCTAAAAGCATCTGCAAAAAGAGACCCTCCAGAAAAAGGATGGAGCGAAGTTCGTCACCACGGCCCTTTGTAATTGAGCCATACCACATAAAGAATGGATAAACTCGCTGCAGGATGAATGAACCAAGATCTGCAAGCTTTTCATCAAAGTCAGATGTCTCAAGCTCTCGCTTCGGCATCTTCATGAAGGGATAGTTACCCTTCGTCTGAAAATCATTACTCTTCTTCATAATAAGAAATCCTGATTAAGTTAAACGTCCTATTTATTAACTCGGTGCCCAGGTAGCGGATTCCTTATATTTCCGACAGGGGAAGATTCAAAGATCGAGATAATGACTCGGATTAACCGAACATGCTGCAAATATAGCGATTATTATCCAATCTTCCAAACAAAATCAAGAAAAATGTGTGCGAGCACGTCATTTTTAACAATTGAAGGGCAAAAGTAGGTCAAGATAGCCCCATTTTTGTTCAAAATCAATGCCTCAGAGAAACACTTAACTAAAACTTCCAAAACAGTTAAGTATAACTTTTGAAACAGTTAAGTAAAAAAAGCAAAACAGTTAAGTGTTTCTCAGAGCATTCTTTTGAGGCTATTTTTGACCTTTATAATCAAAAAATCGGTTAAAAGTGAGTGCGATTTGGCAGAAATTTGGAAAAGAGGAAACGGACTTGGTGATTTTTTCGTAATTTTGTAGCGATAAATAGAAACCAAGAGCAATCAAGAATGGCAAATACGAACTTAGCAAATGCGAAGACGGCAAAGAACGACGAGTTCTATACGCAATATCCCGATATTCAGAAGGAGATAAACGCCTATCTGGACTACGACCCCAATGTGTTTCGTGGTAAGACGGTACTGCTGCCTTGCGACGATCCAGAGTGGAGTAATTTCACCAAGTTCTTCGCTCAGAACTTTGAACTGTTGGGTTTGAAAAAGTTAATATCTACCAGCTATGCACCCGAAAGCAAGAAGTACAAGATGCCATACCAGCCGACACTCTTTGAAATTGAGCAACCACACTTCGACGCAGATAAGAGCAAAACACATGGTAAGATATTCGTGCTTGAACGTGATGTGACGGGCGATAATCGTATCAACATCGAAGATTTGCAATGGCAGTATCTGGAAGGTGACGGTGATTTCCGTAGTAAGGAGATACGCAAACTGCGTGACGAGGCAGACATTATTGTAACGAATCCGCCCTTCTCGCTGTTCCGTGAATTTGTTGTTTGGCTAATGGAAGCCCAGAAGCAATTTATCATCATTGGCAATATGAATGCTGTCACCTATAAAGAAATATTTCCATTGATAAAGGAAAACCAAGTTTGGCTTGGAGCAACAGGATTTGTAACTGACATGGTGTTCGGAGTTCCAGAAGGAACAAACATAAAAGATAGCGACAAGCAAAAAGCTGAAAGGTTAGGATATGTAGGGAACTACACAAGACTTGGCAATTCTTGTTGGTTTACGAACGTTGACCACGGTCGCCGCCATCAGCCTTTACGCTTAATGACGATGGCAGAGAACTTCAAGCATAGTAAGCACAAAGAAATACGAGGAAGGGAGGACTACATCCATTATGAGAACTATGATGCAATAGAAATCCCATATACTGATGCAATCCCATCCGACTACGAGGGAGCAATGGGGTTGCCCAAATCTTTTCTTGATAAATACTGCCCGGAGCAATTCGAGATTATCGGCATTGCTGAAGGGGATTCTGGCAAAGAGTTAGGACTAAAGCCATTCCCATCAGAATTGAAGAAACTAAATCCCAGCCTTAGACAAGGCCAACTTTACTATATGGAAGACGGCTACCCAGTGAAACCTTACGCAAGAATACTAATCCGCAAGAAGCAATCAGTATGAAGACAGAATTGAAAATCTATACCGTTGAGCAGATTTGCGACGGCTTTGAGTATAACGAACTGGAAGGGAAAGGTCTCTATGGCTTGGCAGGTCAGTTGACTATTCAGCCAGAGTATCAGCGTAACTACATCTATGCCGACGGCAAGCGTGACGTTGCTGTGATTGAATCTGTATTGAAAGGCTATCCGCTTGGACTGATATACTTCAACCGTAACAAAGACTATCAGTCACCTCAAACTGAATTGGAAGTCCTCGATGGTCAGCAACGCATCACTTCGCTTGGTCGTTTCATTAAGAACAAGTTTGCCGTTAAGATTAATGACTTGGAGCAAATCTTTGACGGTCTGAATGAAGGACAGCAACAGAAGATTCTGCAAACGAAATTGTTGGTATATATCTGTGAAGGCGAGGGCGAGCATGCCGAGGAGGAAATCAAAGAATGGTTTAAGACAATTAACATTGCAGGCATTCCGCTTAATCATCAAGAGGAATTGAATGCCGTGTTCAGTGGTCCATTTGTTACACTATGCAAAGCGGAGTTCAGTAACTCACAAAACGCCAATATTCAGCGTTGGGAAAGCTATGTAAAAGGACCAGCCAACCGACAGCAGTTCTTAGCAACTGCCCTGGAATGGGTAA
>Ga0256404_1011535_pt1 | contig 11794 bp, 14 predicted proteins | sample RumenRJG_01DNA_FD_185990 | JGI IMG/M metagenome (GOLD analysis project Ga0256404, IMG submission 185990) | Bovine rumen microbial communities from Lethbridge, Alberta, Canada - RJG_01 | ecosystem: Host-associated > Mammals > Digestive system > Stomach > Rumen | place: Canada: Alberta | collected... | reverse complement strand
AAATGTTCGATGCTTAGCATCTAAACTAACTGGCAATTTACTTTAATGAGTTAAACTGCTTAAAACTCTTTTGAATTTCAAGGTTTTCAAGGTTTAAATTCTTTGTTCAATTATCAATGTCCTATATGTCGTAAGCTGTCATCGAAGATGATTGATCGCTTACGACCAAGGATTGCTTTAGCAATCCAGCTAGCATATCACGAGCGCAATTTAAAAACGCTCTCTCAAAGCGATAGCTTAATCAATATATCACGCTGAATACCTAATGTCAACACTTTTTTTCAGAAAAAATTGAAGTTTTTTTCAAGTGTCCCATTCTCTGTTTTCAGATAATAATTCAGCGCTTTAGCTGAATAAAAATCGGTTATAAATCTTAAGCAGATTTATAACCAATCTTTAACGGAGAAGGAGGGATTTGAACCCTCGCGCCGCTATTAACGACCTACTCCCTTTCCAGGGGAGCCCCTTCGGCCAGCTTGGGTACTTCTCCATATGTCATAAGGTGTCGCTGCAAGCGACGGATTCCTTATGACAGCATCTGCGCAGCAGTGCGTCATATGTGATAAGGAGGGACCCACGAAGTGTGAGGATTCCTTATCGCCAAGGATTGCGTAGCAATCCAGAACTATATGTCGGGCCTACTTCAACATTTACCAATATAAATGAAAACGGAGAGGGTGGGATTCGAACCCACGTGCCCTTGCGGACAAACGGTTTTCAAGACCGCCTCGTTATGACCACTTCGATACCTCTCCATATGTCATAAGGTGTCGCTGCAAGCGACGGATTCCTTACGACAGCATCCGCGCATGCGGTGCGTCTTATTTATTTTTTAGAAACCTCATGTATTCTATCAAATATAAAAAACCTTGTCAACGATTTTTCAATATATTCTCCACCACCCGCAAATCCTCCGGTGTAGTGACCTTTACATTATCGTAACTTCCCATCACTATCTTAACTTTTGCCAAGCCGGATTTCTCCACCACCATGGCGTCATCCGTGATCCCTGTCCGGTCCTTATCCGCCAAAGCATCATAGGCAGCCCTGACCAGATCATACCTAAAAGCCTGGGGAGTCTGCATGGCCCAGAGGCTGCTGCGCTCAGGTGTATCTACGGCAAAGCCTTCCTTATCCACAACCTTAACAGTATCCTTTACCGGGACTGCGGATACACAGGCACCGAACTGCTCCGCCGCCTCTCTGGCCCTCTCTATTACTCCGCCATCCACACAGGGTCTGGCCCCGTCGTGAATATAGACATAGTCCGTATCCTCACAGGCAAGTAACCCCTGATACACGGAATCAAACCGGGTCTCTCCTCCGGTTATGACCTTACTCACCTTATCAAAGCCGTACTTTTCCACAATATCCTTCCTTACATAGTCCAGATATCCACCGGAAGTGACTAGGATTATATCGGAAATGAAGCTCTCCTGCCAGGCCTTCACAGTATAATAAAGGAGGGGATGCCCCTCCATTTCCAGGAATTGCTTTGGTTTGTCGCTTTTCATCCTGCTGCCGCTTCCGGCAGCAACTATAATACACGTACTCTTCATATACCAGCCCAACTTCAAATTAATCGAATCGTTCAGCCCAACTTCAGATTAGGAACCGCATTCAGGTCCCATCCGTGCCTTACTCCCGCCATATATTCATAATACCCGGCGCAGGCTATCATAGCCCCGTTATCCGTACAAAGGATGGGACTGGGTCTGTAAAAGTCATATCCCCTCTTGCTGCAGGCTTCCTCAAAGGAGGACCTCAGGGCACTGTTGGAGGCTACTCCACCCGCCAGGGCAATCTTCTTAATCCCGTAAGCCTCTGCCGCCGCCATGGTATGCTCCGTCAGCACATCCACCACGGATTTCTGGAAGGAGGCCGCTATGTCCGCTTTATTGTATTCTTCACCCTTCATGCGGCAGCCGTTTACATAGTTTAAGACCGCAGTCTTAACCCCGCTGAAGGAAAAATCCAGGTCCGCACCGTTAACCTTAGCCTTTGGAAATGACACTGCATCCGGGTTACCTTCCCTGGCCAGCTTGTCTATCTTGGGGCCCCCGGGATAGCCCAGTTCAATAACCCTGGCCACCTTGTCAAAGGCCTCTCCCGCCGCATCATCCCTGGTGCGGCCTAATATCTCGTATCTGCCGTAATCAGTAACCTTTACTATATGGCTGTGGCCTCCCGAAACCACCAGGCATAAAAAAGGAGGCTCCAGGTCCTTATTCTCTATATAATTTGCGGAAATGTGTCCCGAAATATGGTGAACTCCCACCAGGGGAATATCCTTAGCCCAGCATATAGCCTTGGCTGCAGCTACTCCCACCAGAAGGGTTCCCACCAGACCGGGGCCGTAGGTAACCGCCACCCCGTCTATATCGGTAAGTTCCACTCCTGCTGCCTGCAGGGCCTCTGTGATAACCTGATTGATTATCTCTATATGTTTTCTGGAGGCGATCTCCGGAACCACCCCGCCGTATAATTTATGAATATCTATCTGGGAGGAAATGATGTTCGAGAGAACTTCCCTGCCGTCCTTTACCACAGCCGCAGCCGTCTCGTCGCAGGAACTCTCGATCCCCAGCATAAGTATATCTTTCATGACATTCTCCTATGAAGCTACCTGTTTATACCCGTAGAGTTTCCACCGTCCCTGGGAGTCCTTCCTGAAGAGATACTGCTGGAAGGTCTTTGAAAAAGTGGAGTCTTTCTTCTTTATAAAATAGGAAACTTTTACTCCGGCGCAGTCCGCATCTTCAAATCTGAAATAATTAACCTCTGAGATCTCAGGCAGGGAGTAATTAACGATCTCCACATTTTCCTTTTTAAATGTAGACATCTCCGCCTTAAGTCCCGCGATATGACTCTTAATGGGGTTGGCATTAAGGAGCTCATCGTCCATAAGCTTCCTTGCGGTATTGGCAAGCTTCTCTATATCACTGTCCGAGCAGTCCTTATTATAAAGGTACATAATAACATCGGAATAGTCCGCCGCCACCTCTCTGGGAGTAGCCGGATAATTCCTGTCATAGTTCTTCTCCACTATCTTGCTCAGGTCGCTGATGGTGGTGCCCGGGTCGGAAGCAGGCTTTCTGGTTACAAAGAAGAATACCCCTACACCGAATAAAACAAGCACCAGTGCAAATATGGCCGGTCTGTATTTTTTCATATACCATCCCTCTTCTATTCATCAATAAAATCTATATCCACGCTTCGTCCGTCTTTAGCCGCTATTGCTCCGGCAAAGATCTTTCTTACATCACCCATGAAATTCTCCGGGTAAGTAAGGGAAGGGCTGTAGTGGGTAAGCCAGAGCTCGGAAACTTTCGCTGCCCTGGCCAGTTTCGCCGCTTCATACATGGTCATGTGCTTGTATTCCCTGGCCTTGGCCTCTTTCTCCTTCTCCCCGTACATGCCTTCACATATAAAAAGGTCGGCTCCGGCCACGTGGTCCGCTATGGAATCCGTAGGCCTGGTATCCGTCACATAGCCCACCTTGATACCCTTTCTGGGGGGGCCCAGAACCATATCCGGTGAAAATGTTCTGCCATCTTCACTTATGGTCTCTCCCTTTTGCAGCCTGTTCCACATCTTCAAGGGGATATCCAATGCCTTGGCCGTCTCGGCATCGAATCTGCCGCTTCTTTTAATATCCAGGGTATAACCGTAGCATGTAACATTGTGATTAACCCGAAAGGCCGTGATAACATAGCCCTTACGCTCTATAACATGCTCTTTGTCCGTCAGTTCAATAAACTCTATGGGAAATGGAATCTCCGGAGCAATAACCCTCAGGGAATTCACTACCCTCTCCACCCCTCTGGGCCCTATAATGGTAAGGGGCTCGGTCCTCTCGGTATTCCCCATGGTAAGGAGAAGTCCCGGCAGGCCGCTTATATGATCTGCATGGAAATGGGTAAAGCAAAGAGTATCAATCTGCTTATATCCCCAGCCTTTGTCCTTGATGGCTATCTGGGTCCCCTCCCCGCAATCTATAAGGAGGTTGCTTCCGTTATATCTGGTCATAAGGGAGGTAAGCCACCTGTACGGAAGAGGCATCATGCCTCCCGTTCCCAACAAACATACTTCTAACATGTATTATCCTCTGTCTCCAAATATCTCGTCATTACACATGCGTCCTCCGTGGGAGTGCTGTAAAAGCCCTTACGAAGTCCCACTTCTTCAAAGCCGCATTTGCGATACAGGGCCTTGGCGCTTTCGTTGCCGGCCCGGACCTCCAGGGCTATCATAAGCACCCCTTTTGATACGCAGGCAGATATCACCGCATCCAGAAGCATTTTCCCTATACCCCTTCTCTTATACTCCGATGAAACTGCCACATTTGTGATATCGGCCTGGTCCAGGCAGGTATAAAAACCGGCATATCCCACTATTCTATCATCAACCGTCGCCACGAAAAATACGGTATCTCTCCTTCCCAGAGCCGTCCTAAAGCCGTTCTCCGACCAGGGCAGGGAAAATGAGCTGGCCTCTATGGCTGCCACATCCGGAATGTCAGCCTCGCACATACGCCGGATCTCAATCCTGCTTTCCATCTTTGCCTTCCTTTTCAAGCATCTCTCTTTCAGCCTGAGACAGTCTCAAATATTCCGGAACAAAGTCGGCAGCCGTCTCCTGCCTGATCTCCGGGTAGGCGGGATCTCCGGCATATTTTAAAGCCAGTGCTCCCACTGCCCCCGCCCTCTGTCTCGACATATGGGCCGGTGCAAAAGAGTACTGCGTGGCGATATTCTTCTCTATATATTCCTTATTAACCGGCACTCCGTCCCCTAAGAAGATGACCGGTTCATTTTCCTTATTAATGTCTTCTATAATCTCCGACACCCCAAGGGCGCATTGTTTCTTAAATACCTTAAACTCATCCCCTAAGCACCAGTAGAGTCCGGTATATACCTGCTTTCTTCTGGCGTCCATCATGGGGCATACCAGCCCTTCAAATCCTGTGATATTATAGGCAAGGGCATCCACCGTAGGCACTCTGATAATGGGGATATCAAGGGCAAGCCCCAGTCCCTTGGCAGTGGCGGCGCCTATCCTTAAACCCGTAAATGATCCCGGGCCTGCTGCTATGGCTATAGCATCCAAGCTTTCCTTATCAGTCTGAGTCAGCGAAAAGATCTCATCTATCATGGGAAGCAGGGTCTGGGAATGGGTCATTTTATTATTAACCGTGTATTCAGCTATCATGGTCTCGTCTTCCATAATGGCTACGGAAGCCACCAGACCTGAGCTGTCTATCGAAAGTATCTTCATCTCCACTCTCCGTTAATATGGATCAAACGATAGTCTTCTCCCTTACTGAGGTCCTTCTCTATGCGGATGCTTATGGTATTCTCCGGCAGAATATCACGAATAAGCTCACCCCACTCAATGAGACATATACCGTCGCCGTAGAGGTAGTCCTCAAAGCCGATCTCGTACATCTCCTCCGGATCGCTTATGCGGTAGACATCAAAATGATAAAAAGGCATAACTCCGGTGGTGTACTCATTTACTATGGTAAATGTGGGACTGTTAACCAGCTCCCTGATCCCCAGTCCCTTAGCAAAGCCCTGGGCCAATACCGTCTTTCCCGTACCCAGGTCCCCGCTTAAGGTATAAATGTTCCCCCGTCTGGCTATTCCTCCGAAAAGATTGCCTATCTTCTCCGTCTCCCGGGGGCTGTTTGATTCATATCGCATTTACTTAATCTTAACCTTTCCCTTGGGGGTCTTCAGTTCCATAAACCCCACCAGTCCCTTATAGTCCTCGATGCATCTCTTGGGGATAATGGAAGCATGGAGCCTGTCGGTATAAATGTAGATATAGTCATCCTTACCGACTATCTTAAATAAATCAATCCATTTTACCTGAACCGACTGGTCCTTAATGGAGGACTTAATGCCTTCGTCGGAGAATTCATAAGTCATCTCCTCCCCTAAGTCCGGTGCCAGCTGGAACTGTCTCTTGGCCCGCCATTTAAGGGCCAGCGGGGTATAGACTATAAAAACCACACCACAGACTATATAAAGAACGGTGTAGAGCATCTCCACCCTGCCGTAGGTCATAACCGCCGCCAGAAAAGCCAGCAAAGCAACCACAATGCCCAGCTTTCCCTGGGCACCGTGGTAATTATGGTACATTAAAAATTTAAACAGATCATTGTCAGTAAGATTAACCTTAACTGTATAATTCATTACTGTAATTCCTTTTATAGTTTTCCTTTATCTATGGTAATAGTCTCAAACTTGTAGTCTTTTCCCGGAGTTCCCGACTCCTTTGTCTGTACTATCTCGTACGTCTTGGCATCGCGGTCGATGGTAAGGAGGTTAGACTGCTCAACGGGAACTCCGATTGCTTTCTCCACTTCAGCCTCCATAGCCTTCGCAAGATTGCTCTTTCCATTGTCATCATGAGACTTATATTCCTGGCACTTTTCATAATAAGCCTTGGGGAAGTTGTTCTTAACCCACTTATCATGTCCTGCTCCGGAATCACTCCAGTCAACCTTGTTGAGCTTAATCTTATCCCCATATTCAATATTAATTATGGCTTCTCCCGAGCCACCGCTCATAAAATATGCTTTGCCCTTAAAATTAACGTATTCTCCCGTGTTTAAATATACATACATCTTACCGGAATTACCCGTTCTGTCGATGCCGAACACCTCTGCATTGGCAAATCTGTAATCGTTCTCCGCTTTAACGGCATCCTTGTACTGCTGCTCAAGTTCAGCTTCCGCAACCTGCTTCATCAAATCCTTTATCTGGTCAGCACTTAACTCGGCTGTGTTGCTTGCTGCAGAAGATGCTGCTGATGATACTGCTGATGATGCCGCTGATGATGCCGCAGCCGAAGAGCCTGCTGCAACGGATGTGGCAGCCTTGCTGCTAGGTGCTGCCGCGTTGTTTCCGCCTCCGCACGCTACCAGGGAAAGGGTCATGACAGCTACAGCCGAAAATGTGAGTATGCGTCTAAATGCTGTGTTTTTAACCATTAAATATACCTCCTTTTAGAAAACGTGGTTATTTTTTATTTTAGCACATATTATCCTTTCAAACAAATCCGATACCATGCATCCGGTGGTCTCCACATGTACATAGTCCGTTATCTTCTCGTCCACTAAGACTTTCACCTGAGCCGGGAAATCTTCGTCCGCCTCCCAGTAGTTAAGCTGCATGGGAATCTGTGGAAAGGGATGGAAAATGAAGCACAGGTCCGCCTTGCTATCAAGAGCCTGACCCCCTGCTGCTTCGCAGGCAGCCCTCAAAGCAGAGGTCCCTTCAGGAAAATGCTTCAGGAAGTCATTAAAAAGCACATCCTCCTGAGGATGGCGTACATGCCGTGGGTCTAAGGATGCATTCTGGACCAGGTTGCCGGATAAAACCGGGTTGTCCACTGTATAGAAAAGAATGTGATATATGGCCATGGCCTCATTTGCCAGGAGCTTCCCGTGCCAGCCCTCTTCTAAGGGGACCCTGTCGGGGTCAACTTCCGGTATGTAGGGTTCCCCGGACTTCTTCTCGATCCGGCCCAATCTCAAGTTCAGCCGGTATTCCTCCCCAAAGTACCTTATATAAAGGAAGTTCTCGTCATAGGGCAGGTCCAGAATCCTTGCTATACGCTCCGGGTTAAAGAGAGCAAAACGCCCCGTCCACTGCTTCTCTATCTCTTCAAAGGTGGAAAATGCGAAACCCCTATTCTGATATGCGTGATAATTTATACTCATACTGTCACATCAATCACCGGGTCTTTGACCACGTCCCGGTAAAAAGTCTCTCCGATGGTATCAAGATAAAAACAGGTAACGGTCTGGGTCATATAGGGCACCAGCCATAAGAATCCCACATTAAAGGACAGAAGCCCCAGCATGGAATAACCGATAAAGCTGGCATATATATAAAGCATGTTCTTATTGTTGCCCTTCATAAGCCTCATGCTTTCCTTCAAAGCCTCCACCCCGCTCATCTCCACATTGTCCAGCATAAGGTATTCTGCCAGAACGAAGCGAATGGTAATGATCACGGCTATGATGCATCCCACAAGGGTAAAGAGCGACATAAGAAGGGTAAAGGAGACGTAATTACTCTCCGTCACTTCCGTAAAACTCATAATATAGGTGGGAAGCAGGCATATGAAGAAAATGCCGTCTCTTGCCAGAAATACCACTATAAAACGATCAGGCCTGTTCTGAAAGGCAAAAAGCATATCCTTCAAGTAGGGTCGCTCATTTCTGGCTATCTTAAGATGTATGTAAGATACACCTACTCCCACCTCGAAAAGAACCATGAAAAGCAGGATATTTGCGATGACGTAAATGACCCTGGATGAGGCGTTTGAAGACACCAGAATGGACTGGGAAAATGGCGCTGATATCATCAGATATACTATCAGTTCTATAAGAAGGGCCAGCATGGGGACGGAATACTTCCCATGCAGCGCGCATCTGGCTCTTCCTTTGATGACCTTAGATCTTTCTCTCATTATATCTTCCTCTTATCACCTTGATTGACATTTCTTTTTTCTTTAATTATCATAAGGTAAGTGTTTACTGCAATAATCCCGGGTAGTTCTGCATCTGCTCCATGAGATAATTATAGAGATTATCCACGCCCCCGGCCATGTTGATAAGCAGGATAAAACTGCTTACGGTTAAGACTATGGAGATGACGAAGGCCACTATGCAGATAACGACGCCGGCCAAGGCCCTGGATGAGAGCTTACAGCTTTCGTCCCTGGAAAGTAAGGCTATGATTATCCCTAAGGGGGACAAGGCCATGGACAAGCCGGGAGTGAACATACATATAATGGACGCAATGGCTATTCCAAAGGCGGTAGATGCCATGGTACGTGCCGGATCGGGTCTCATTCCTGTGGGCATTAGAATTGCTCCTTTCGTTGTAAACATTCGATTTCCATTAAAATGTATTATAAATGTTATTTCATTATTTGTCATTATTTTTAAAAATATAAGGAGAGGCAACATGGATATTATCAAGGTCATTACAGAAGAACTTAAGGTTAAGGAGTGGCAGGTCTCTGCCGCAGTAGGCCTTATCGACGAGGGGAACACCATTCCCTTTATCGCCCGTTACAGAAAGGAAGTTACGGGATCTTTGGATGACGAGCAGCTTAGAAAACTGGGGGAGAGGCTGACCTACCTCCGTAACCTTGAGGAAAAGAAGCAGCAGGCCATCTCTTCCATCGAAGAACAGGGCAAACTCACTCCCGAACTTAAGGCCCAGATAGAAAATGCCATGACCCAGGTGGAGGTGGACGACCTTTACAGGCCTTATAGGCCCAAGCGCCGCACCAGAGCCACCATCGCCAAGGAGAAGGGCTTAGAAGGCCTGGCTAATATTATTTCCCTGCAGATGACCGATAAGACTTTGGAAGAGGAAGCTTCCTCCTATATAAATCCCGAAAAAGGGGTTGAGAATGCGAAGGAGGCTATAGACGGAGCCGGAGACATTATCGCGGAGACCATTTCCGATAATCCTGATTTTCGAATGACCATAAGAGATTTCATTTTAAAGAAGGGGATTATTTCTTCCGAAGCCAAGGACCCGAAAGCGGATTCCGTCTACGAGATGTATTACAACTTCAGCGAGGATGTGGCCAAGATCGCAGGGCACAGGATCCTCGCCCTTAACAGAGGTGAGAAGGAGAAGATCCTTACCGTTAAGATAACCGCTGAGAATGACCGTATCATCGGCTATCTGGAGAAGAAGGTGATTACCCGGGATAACCCCAATACCACCCCCATTCTTAAGGAGATCGTGGCCGACGCTTACAACCGGCTGATCTTTCCCTCCGTGGAGAGAGAGGTTAGGAACATCCTTACTGAGAAAGCCGAAGACGGGGCCATTGTGGTATTTGCCAAGAACTTAAAGCAGCTTCTCATGCAGCCCCCTATTACGGGACGGGTGGTCTTAGGCTGGGACCCGGCTTTTCGCACGGGATGCAAGCTGGCGGTAGTGGATGCTACGGGCAAGGTTCTTGACACGGTGGTCATTTATCCCACAGAGCCCCAGAAAAAAATAGCTGAGGCTAAGGTTATATTAAAGAAGCTTATATCAAAGTACGGCATTACCCTCATTTCCGTGGGTAACGGAACGGCTTCCAGAGAAAGCGAGCAGGTTATAGTGGATCTGCTTAAGGAACTGCCAGTGAAGGTGGAATACGTTATAGTAAATGAGGCGGGAGCTTCCGTTTATTCCGCCAGCAAGCTGGCCAGTGAGGAGTTCCCCAATTTCGATGTGGGACAGCGAAGCGCCGCAAGTATAGCAAGAAGGCTTCAGGACCCCTTAGCCGAGCTGGTTAAGATAGATCCTCAGGCCATCGGCGTAGGCCAGTACCAGCACGACATGAACCAGAAGAAATTATCAGAGGAGTTAGGGGGCGTGGTGGAAGACTGCGTTAACAGCGTGGGAGTCGACCTTAATACCGCTTCCGTATCCCTCCTGGAATATGTATCGGGAGTAACTAAGGTTATCGCGAAAAATATAGTAACTTATCGTGAGGAGAACGGCCGCTTTAAGTCAAGAAAGGAACTCCTTAAGGTACCCAAGCTGGGACCAAAGGCCTTCGAGCAGTGTGCTGGATTTATGAGGATTACCGGAGCGAAAAACCCCTTGGACGGGACTTCGGTTCATCCCGAGAGCTACGAAGCAGCCACAGCCCTTCTTGAAAAATGCGGCTATGCCCCTGCTGACATAAAAGGCGGTATCAAGGGGATTTCTTCGAAGATAACGGATTATAAGAAGACCGCCGAGGAACTGGGTATCGGCGAGATTACTTTAAGGGATATCGCCAAGGAGCTGGAGAAGCCCGCCAGAGACCCCAGAGAAGAGATGCCCGCTCCTATCCTTCGAAGCGATATTTTGGAGATGAATGACTTAACTCCGGGAATGATCCTTAAAGGAACCGTTCGAAACGTAATCGATTTCGGTGCCTTTGTGGATATCGGAGTTCACCAGGACGGCTTAGTTCACGTATCCGAGATGAGTAACAGATTTATAAAACACCCCCTGGAAGTGGTAAGCGTAGGGGATGTGGTGGAAGTAAAGGTCTTAAGCGTGGACTTAAGTAAGAAAAGGATTCAACTTTCGATGAAAATATGATAACCGGAGCCCTTCTCTGCTTGAGTACAGTTTATCTGCCGGGAGAGGGTTGTCAACCCCATAGCCGCTTTAGCGGTGCGCTTCGCGCAGGGTTGACCACCCTCTCCGCGGCAGATTTAATAGTAGCCAAGCAGAGAAAGGAAACCTTTGTAGCGCATATAAATTGATAAACTATGCCCTAATCTTCTCTTTTTTGCAGTTTAGGGTATAAGGATTTTTGTTTGTTTTTGTTTCAATATACCCTAAACACCTATTTTTATCGGCTTAGGGCATATTCGATTGGAAATATCAGGAATCGCATACGGGAATTTTCATTTTACGGCAGTTTTTTGCAAAAAGAGTATACCCCAGCTCGTTAAAAACATGAGAATAGGGCATACTTTAATAATTATCATCAGAAACCAGATATTTTTTATTGTTTTGGTGACTAAACTAAAGAAACTGGTTATTTTAGTCACCATCAAGTTTCCTTTTGTTCTCCACAAATGGTAATCTCAGGAAATACGTGTGACTAAATATGCAAAAACTGAAGTATTAGCCACAACTCTCCCCAACACATGAGGTATCATTGAAGTGGTAACATAAAAGTAGACACCTAACTAATTTCTGTAAACATAAGATCTTTTTACTGGTACAATAAGGTAAAAAGGTACACATGTTTGTATGAA
>Ga0256404_1011534_pt1 | contig 11794 bp, 12 predicted proteins | sample RumenRJG_01DNA_FD_185990 | JGI IMG/M metagenome (GOLD analysis project Ga0256404, IMG submission 185990) | Bovine rumen microbial communities from Lethbridge, Alberta, Canada - RJG_01 | ecosystem: Host-associated > Mammals > Digestive system > Stomach > Rumen | place: Canada: Alberta | collected... | reverse complement strand
ACGATCTCTACTAATGCTCTATTATTCAAGTTCTTTTCCAACATTTCCATCACCGTATCTATTTTACCATAAATACGACAAAAAGCCCAGCCTAAGCTGGACTTTTTCGACAGACTGAGAGGCGCTTCCTCAGAAGCGCCTCTTGTTTTCTATCAACTTTTCTGTCCAATCGGATTCTTTGAAGCCGACGAGAACGGTATCGCCGTCAACAAGGATCGGGCGTTTGACCAGCAGCCCGTCGGTGCTCAGCAGGCTGAGCTTTTCTTCCGTGCTCATATCGGGGAGCTTATCCTTGAGCTGCATGCTCTTATACAGCTGACCCGAGGTGTTGAAAAAGCGCTTGATGTCCAAGCCGCTCTGCGCATACCACTTTTGAAGTTCGTCCAAAGAGGGGTTATCCTCTTTGATATCGCGGTAGGTATATTCGATCCCCTTTTCATCCAGCCACTTCTGCGCCTTTTTGCAGGTGCCGCAGCGGGGATAGCAAACTAACAGCATATCAGTTCTCCTTGCCCTCTTCGTGGTACTCTTTCTCGGTGTTGACGTTCCAGATTGCCGACTTATCGGTAGAGCCCGACAGGATCGCCTTAACAGTCTCGAAGGACGTGCACATAGAGTGGTCGATATTATTGTAACGATGCTGACCGTTTCTGCCGACGCAGAAAAGGTTCGGGATGGTGTCGAGGTACTCTCTGAGATCATCCATATGCTCGTAGGTATCGAAGTAGGCGGGATACGCTTTCTTGACGCGTTCCACATGGAAGTCGATGACGTCGGACTCTCTGTCGATCAAACCCATCTTGACCATTTCCTTGATGCCCATATGACCGAACTCGTCATCGGACATGCTCCACATCCAGTCGCCCTCGTTGCAGAAGTACTCAAGACCCATCCAAACGGTATCCTTGATCTTCTTCACCATGTACGGCGACCAGTTGTTGTAGATCTGGAAACGTCCCATATGGACGCTCTTATCGTGGACATAGACCCAGTTGTCGGGCACGATATTGCCCATGGTCTTTGTCTTGGTCTCGTTCTTAAGGTTCAGGTGCGGAATCAGCACGCCGACGGTCATATAGTCGCGGTACGGCAGACCGGAGGCGATCGCCGCGATATCCTCGGGCACGTCGTTCATGCCCTCGACAAGATCCTTGACAGGCATGGAACTGATGACGTAATCACCGTGTATTTCAACTTCTTGTCCGTCTTTCTCATAAATAAGACCGACAAGTCGGTTATCGGGGTTCTTGATAATTTTCGTGACCTTGGCATTTTTGATGATGGTACCGCCCATTTTCTCAAAATCAGATGCGGTCAGCTCCCAGAGCTCGCCGGGGCCGAGCTTCGGATAGGCAAATTCTTCGATCAAAGAGGTTTCAACCTTGCGATTCTTCTTGTTGAACGCCTTGCCGAAGATGTCCTTGAGCACCGCGCGGATGGACAGACCCTTAACACGCTGAGCGCCCCACTCAGGGCTGATCTCAGACGGATGTCTGCCCCAGAGATTCTCGGTGTAGTTCTCGAAGAACATGGAATAGAGCTTCTTGCCGAAGCGGTTGATATAGAAATCCTCGAGGGATTTTTCCTCGCGCTTATGGAACACGGTCTTGAGATAGGAAAAACCGACGACCATGGTCGTACCGAGGCCCATGTTTTTGATGGTCGCGAACTTCAGCGATACGGGATAGTCAAAGAACTTACTGTTGAAGAAGATTCTCGACAATCTGTTTCTGCGCAGCATAACGCGGTCGACCTTCTCGGGATCGGGGCCGCCCTCTTTGACAGTAGACGTTCTGCCCAGCTCACGGTCGTCAAACGGCATCGTGCCTTGGGTCGGGAGCATCTTCTCCCACCACTCGTTGACCTCCGGAACCTTAGAGAAGAAGCGGTGACCGCCCATATCCATGCGGTTGCCCTTGTAGTTGACGGTACGGGAAATTCCGCCGAACACATCACTTTCTTCGAGAACGGTAACTTCGTAATCCTTGGATTTGTCCAGTAATTCATATGCGGCAGTCAGTCCGGCGGGACCCGCGCCGATAATCAGAACCTTTTTCATGTTCTGCTCCTAACACTCAAATTTTTCGGAAAATTGCTCATATGCAGTTATTGTATCATACTCTGTCAGATTTGTAAATAGCCGCAAAAAGAAAGGATACCGACAAAGTATCGGTATCCTAAACATCGGTTGCTCCGCTCAGCCTTCGGACTGCGTCGGCGCTTCGGGTTCGGGAGCCGCTGTCGCGGGCGCTTGTGTAGGAGCGGGAGGCTGGGTCGCAGGCGGCTCGGTGATAATTTGCGGCGCTTCGGTCGCGGGCGGGTTGGTCGGCGCGGGCGCTTCGGTAGGAGCGGGAGGCTGGGTCGCGGGAGCCTTGGTGGGCTTGGGCGCTTCGGTCGCTTTGACGGTCGGCTTCACGGTTGCCGCTACGGTGGCGGTGGTGGGCGAGGTATTATTCTTCTTCGCGTTGCCGGAGGTGATCGCTACCACGGTTACAACGCCGGCGACGACAAGAATGGCGACAATGACGAGAATCCAGATCCATGCCTTATTCTTGCGCTTCTTCGGCATATCGTCGTCACGGCGGAATTTCTCGTCCATTTTATCCATGAAGGTACGGTCATCCTCACCGTCGGAGTAGTTATCATAGGAATCGTCGATGAACTCGCGGTCGTCATAGGGATAGTCCTCTTCGGGAGGTACCGGCTCGCCGTAACCCTCAAAGTTCTGCAAATCATAAAGCTTTGTCGGTTCTTCGGGAGGCAAATCATCAGGACGGTAGACGCGGGTACTCTCGTCATACTCCCTGTCGGGATAGGCGGAGGGATCCCCATAGTCCTCACGCGCATGACGCGGGCCGCTCTCGGGAATCGGAGCGCCGCAGTAGTTACAGAATTTGGCGCCGCCGGGGATTTCTTTACCGCACTCGGGACAGAACATCAAATCATCCTTTCCGTAATTCTTTTCAAAAGTATAGCACAAAACATCTCCGTTTGTCTATAGAAAAGGCGCAGAAAATCTCTGCGCCTTATGATATTACTTTTTGCGTCCCACAACGACAAATCTTCCGTCGGAGGTATGGTAGTTACAGGTCGACAAAGCGATCAGCTTGTCGCCGTAGGTCGGCGTAATGCCGGTATCATACAGAGACAGCGCCTTGACGTTGGAAACATAATAATCAAAGGTGCCCTGATCGTCTAGGTTCTTGAACTCGTAATACTTGAACACATCATCACTGTCGTCATAGACTTGACTGCGAAACACCGCAAAAATCTCATAGTCGCCGATAGAATTGAGCGTATCAAACTTGATGGTTTTGTGCTGGGTATAGTAATCATAGTCCTCGTACTTGGGCAGTGAACCAAACATGGAACCGTTAATCATATGATGTCCGTAGATCAGGTACATGTTGCCGTCGGAGCGGCACTCCGCGTCCAAAAACAAGCATCCGCTGTCTGAATAATCGCCGTCAAAATCCATATGCAGATACTTCTCGGGATTGCCGGGCGTATGCATGACAGGATAGTTAACCACGGTGTCGTCGATCTTGAGCCAGCCGAAGAAATCGCTGTTCTTCGCCGCAAGCTCCTGATAGTTCTGTCGGTCTGCGCCGACAAGAGACGCCAGCTGGTCAAACGCCTTTTTCGCGTCAAAAGCCTCCCAAACCTGCTTGCCAATCATAAAGCCCGCTACGATCAGAACGACAATCAGGATACCGCGAACAACCGCGGCGCCGACGCTGCCCTTTTTCTTCGGCTTTTGACGGCGGTAATCATCCTCGTACTGACTGCGGCGGCTGCGCTGATTCTGCACATAGCGATCATCATAATCATACTGACGCGGTCGGCGCGCGGGCTGACGCTGACGATAGCGGGAATCCGCGCTGTAACCGTCCGAATACTGCTCGCGGTCGTCGTAGCTTCTCTGAGGATATCGCCTTTGAGAATAGCCGTCCTGCCGGTAATAATCCTGTCGATAAGCGTTCTGCTGTCCTCGGTAAGGCTGAGTCTCACGGGGACGGTACGCGCGCGTTCTCTCGTCGTCATAGCCGCGGTAGGTACGCGTCTGCTGAGAATAGGTCTCGTCAACGTCGAAGCTCTCTTGCTCGGTCACAGAAGGTTGGGGTTCCTCGCGAAATCGGCGTCCCCGATAATTGGAATTATTATTGTAATCTTGATAACTCATAAGCAATCATAGCAAAAAAGACGGCAGCGGGAAATCCCGTCACCGCCTTTTGTCAGGTTTCATTATTTCTGTGCTTTCTTCTTCTTGCTGACGACGATCGTGATGATGATGCCGACAACTGCTACAACAGCGATACCGATCCAAACAAAGATCATGAAGTTGTCGCTGGTCTTAGGGGTGTTAGCGCCCTTGGCAGCGGTGGTCGCAGCCTGTGTAGCGGCGGTAGTCGCAGCCGTAGTAGCCGCGGTGGTAGCAGCGGTAGTCGCTACGGTAGTAGCCGCCTGAGTAGGAGCGGTGGTCTCAGCAGCGGTCTCAACAGCAGTGGTCTCAACAGCGGTTGTCTCTACAGCCTGAGTCGCCTCGGCGCCCTCTTCTACAGCGGTTACATCAGCGGCAACAGCAGCGCTGTCATCTACAGGAGCCGCGTTAGCGGAAATGGTCAGAGCAAACATAGATGCTACGATCATCACACAAAATACAATAGATAATACACGTTTCATGATTCATGTTCCTTTCTTTGTTTAATTTTCATATACCATAGGATAAACATCCTATCGTCTTATCCGTACCGCATATGCGGTATCCGATAAGAGGGCATCAGGTTTTCCCTTGATCCAAGTCGAATCATAGCACAATCAATTTCGCTTTTCAATACAATTCACGGAAAATTTGCAATTTCTTAACTTTTGACTCACATTGACCAAACGATGTCGATATCCTTTGACAATTTTGCACAACGGTAAAAAACAAGTTTTCACCAGATGACAAAAAACGCCAATATCACACGATACAAGACGGTTTTCGGCATATGCTTTCAGCATGGCAAAAGGCATCGGACGCAGGTTCAATTCCCGCCTCCTCCGCTGTACGGTCAAATGATAATGGCAGAACAAAAAAGATACATTTTTAGAAAGGTACTGGGGGGAACTGAACCCGCGTGTGCTTTTCTTATGATACAATGACAAACTCCACGTTCGGCGTATTGACAGATACATCCTTGAAAACACCGAACATCGGCTTGACAGCATTTTGCAATTCTTCTTTCAGCGAACTGATACCGTAGATCTCAACAACAACTTTTCCTTCATCATAGAATAATCCGTCAAGGCAATCCCACAGCGCGTCCCAATTCTCTCCGTAATAATCCGGCAGATCAAATCCGGTTTTGAGGGTTTTATGAACCTCGGAAATGTATTGGCTATTCTCAAAGTTTAATACTATTTTCTTCATACAACTTCTCCTCATATGATTTCAATGAATGTTCTGTAATGGTCAAATGTCACAAACAATAATCCGTCATTTGAATAAAGGATTCTTTGTTCATTTCTGAATCCTCCGGAATAATTGATATCAGCTTCATACCATATTCTTCCCGGTCTTTCAGGTAAATGACCGTTACGGTTAAAGTATTGCTCTTTTGTCAGCATTTTTCCCGGAGCGATTTTACCCAAATTACCTTTTTTCGGTCTGAATCCAAGTTTTAGCGCTTCTCGAAATGTAATATAATAGTCCGGCAATTCTCCATTATTCTTCAGCCACCAATCAGCACCGTTATTCCCCTTGCTTGTGGCTTTTCCGGCTTCTATCGTCTTAATCGGCTGTATAGTACAGCGACAGTGTAAATGTAACGGAGGAAAAGGAAATATGATTTCATTTCTATCATAAACCTTGCCATTCATTTCGCTGCAATTCACACATAGCTTTTCATCCGGTATTGCTACCCAATTTAGAAAGTGAACATTTTCATCAAGAAATAAACTTAAAATGCCGCTAAGCAAATTTTTAGTAAGAACACTTTCTTTTCGTTTAATGACATAGCCTTGTGCTTTCTTAATATACAATTATTATCATCTCCTAATCATAAGTTAAAGGTAACCCTTTCACTTATGAGGAGATAAAAGAAAAAATTGCATATTTTTATGCAACTGTAATTAACTTTTTAAAAACATGTCGAAATCTGCCGACATAAATCGACAGATTTCGACATGTTTGGTGGAGATGGCGGGAATCGAACCCGCGTCCGAAAACAGTTCCACAAGGTTTTCTCCGAGTGCAGTTATTGTTTTAAGATTCCCCCAACGCTGCGCCCAATAACAGGCTCGGCGCTTCGGTAGCCTTTTGTGTGTGACAGCTTAAAGGCGTGGGCTGTTCACAGAAACCGCTGTCGACGCCTTGTCCCGGGGCGCGGTACTCCCGGGCAGACGAGCTGCATTAAGCAGCTAAAGCAACTTTATTGTTGTCGTTTGTTTTTAAGTTGAGGAGTTTATAGCGGTTCCTCGCCGCTACTCGCTTACCAAGCTTCGCCGTCCCCGTCGAAACCTTTACATCCCCGTCTTTGTAATTGAAAATGGAAAGTTGAAAATGGAAAGTTATTTTTTACTTGACTTCAATATCGAGGTCAAAATCTTCTCATTTTCAACACAATCCTTCAAAACAGATTCTGTTTCCTCCGGTGTCAGATAATCAGTTGCGCCTCGGCGACATTTGCACCGATACTGGTACCCGCTTTCAAGAGTTGCTTAGAAAGAATGAATTCTTTTTTGGTATTGCATAAATACTGATAAAGATTGACAATCCTAACCGCAAAATCAAAGCTTTTTCTTTCGATAATACTACGATTCTCCAATTTTCCACTTTCCATTGTAAACTGTCCATTAAGAGATCACTATACGATCTCTTACCTATTCTGCTCCTTCATCGCGCGGTCGATGTCGCGCTTCGCGCTCTTTCTGGCGGCGTCCTCGCGCTTGTCATAGAGCTTTTTACCCTTGCACAGTCCCAGCTCCAGCTTTACCATACTGCCCTTAAAATAAGCAGAGAGCGGTATCAGTGAAAGTCCCTGCTGCTGAAGCGTACCGAAAAGCTTATTGATCTCGCGCTTATGCATGAGAAGCTTTCGCACGCGCATAGGGTCTTTGCTCCAGATGTTGCCGTGATCGTAGGGGCTGATGTGCATCCCGTTGACGAACAGCTCGCCCTTGACGATACTGCACCAGCTGTCCTTGAGGTTACATCTCCCCTGACGCAAGCTCTTGACCTCGGTACCGGCAAGCTCAATGCCCGCCTCGTACTTTTCGAGGATAAAATAGTCGTGGTATGCCTTTTTATTATTGGCAATCGTTTTGATATTATCCATCACAGCTCACTCCTGCCCTCCAGCGCTCTTGCGAGGGTCACGTCGTCGGCGTATTCCAGATCGCCGCCGACAGGGATGCCGTAGGCAAGGCGTGTGATACGGATACCGAGAGGCTTGAGCAGACGCGAGATATACATCGCAGTCGCTTCACCCTCAACGGTAGGGTTGGTTGCCATGATGACCTCCTCCACCTCGCCGTTGTTCAGGCGCGACAGCAGCTGTTTGATACACAGCTGATCGGGCCCGATACCGTTGAGCGGAGAGATCACGCCATGCAGAACATGGTAAGTACCCTTGTACTCACCCGTCCCCTCGATCGCGATCGCATCGCGCGGTGTTTCAACAACACAGATAACGTTGTGATCGCGCGCTTCGTTGCGGCAGATCGGACAACGCTCCTGATCGGAAAAATTACAGCACACCTCACAGCGGCGAATCTTCTTATGCGCGTCAAGAATCGCGCTTGAGAACTCTCGTGCTCTGTCCTCCGATAGATTCAGCACATAGTACGCAAGCCGCTGAGCCGTTTTGTTGCCGATACCCGGCAAACGCTCAAACTGCTCGATGAGCTTTTGCAGCGGCGCTACGTTGTAGCTTGCCATCAGAACAAGCCGCCCAGTCCGCCGAGATTCATGCCGCCGGAGATCTTGCTCATGGTCTCTTCCTTATCGGTGCTGGCGCTGCGGATCGCCTCGTTGACAGCGACTGTCACGAGATCCTGGAGCATTTCGATGTCATCAGGATCGACGACGTCGGGAGAAATCTCCATCTTTTTGATCTCCATCTCGCCGGACACGGTGACCTTGACCATGCCGCCGCCCGCGGACGCTGAGTACTCTTTCGCGTTCAGTTCCTCGGTAGCAGCCTCCATCTGATCCTGCATCTTCTGCGCCTGACGCGCGAGCTGCTGCAGATTCTGGCCGCCGCCACCGCCGTAGCCCTGGGGTAATCTTGCTTTCATATTTATCATCCTTTCGGTGTATTGATCGTTTCATCTTGAGAAGCCTTTTGAGCTTCGACAAGACGATTCATATTATTCCTCGGTCACGTTCACGCCCGAGTCTCTCAGCTTGTTGATAAAATGATTCAGGACGTCGTCCTTGCTCTCCTTCTTCTCGGGGAGCTTATACGGACCGAGCTTGTAAACCCGACCGGTAACCTCCTGCACCGCTTTACGGATCTCTTCACGCTGAGAAGATTTTTTGAGCAGTGAAAAAGCGATTTCATGATTGGTTTCGATCAGCAGATAATCGCCGCTGACATAGGCGTTGGTATCCTCAAACGCCGCCGAGATTGCGCGCGAATAATGGCGCAGATTGGAAACGACGTCAGGCCACAGCGCGAAAGGTTCGGCGTTATAATAAAGTGCTTCCATGTCAACCGCCTGTTTGCGCGGAGTCGGCTGATCCGCCGCGGTCGGCGGCTGCGGCTGGTGCGCGGGCTTTTGCTCAATCGGCGTTTCCTCCGGTTGATCGGATATCACCTCAACAGGCTTTTCTTTTACCGACACAGGAGGATTCTCCGTCTCGGTAACGACCGGATCTGTCGGCTTTTCTTCAACAACGACCGGTCTTGACTGTTCTGTGACCGGTTTTTCCTCCGCTTTCGCGACAGGCTGAGCCGCCGCGGTAACCGCGCCGCTTTGCAGGAGCTTGACCGCCTTTTCGAGCGCGGTGACTCGCGCAAACAGCGCGTCGTCGGTTTTGTCCAGCTCGGGAGCGCAGAGCTTTACAAGCGCCATTTCCAGCTCCGTTCTCGGAGAAACGCTGTCGCGCATCGCCGCCCTGGCTCTTGACAAAACATCCATATCAAAAAGAATGTCAGCCAGGGAGAGATAATCCGACTGCGCAACAGCCGCGTCAAACTCACGGTCGCTCATCACAACCAGCGCGCGCGGGTCGCTGACGGTTTTAATCAGCATCAGCGAGCGGAAATGACTCTGCAATTCTTCGCACAAAGAAGCCATGTCCTTGCCGTCTTGATACAAGCTGTCGATCAGCTCCAGCGCCTTTCTCGCGTTCTTGTTGATCGTACAGTTGGCAAGTTCAAAAATATGTCCCTGCGCCGCAAGTCCCGCGGCGGAACGGACAACGTCGGCGGTAATCTCGGCAGAGATTCCGATACAGCGATCGAGAAGCGAGATCGCGTCGCGCATCGCGCCGTCGGCAATCACAGAGATCAAAAGCGCCGCTTCTTCACTCAGGCTGACGTTTTCTTTCGCGGAGATCTCCATCAATCTTGCGGAAATATCTGCGGGGCTGATACGGTGAAAATCAAACCGCTGACAGCGAGAGAGGATGGTCTCGGGAATTTTATTCACCTCGGTGGTAGCGAGGATAAACACAACGTGAGCAGGAGGCTCTTCCAACGTTTTTAAGAGAGCGTTCCACGCGTCGCGAGAAAGCATATGTACCTCGTCGACGATGTAAACGCGGTACTTCGCTCTTGCGGGAGCGAAAGCGACCTCGTCGATGATCGCGCGGATATCGTCGATACCGCGGTTGGAGGCGGCGTCCATCTCAACAACATCCAAAATCTCGCCGCTGTCAATTCCGCGGCAGTTCTCACACTCGCCGCAGGGATCGCCGTCGCGAATATCAAGGCAGTTGACCGCCTTGGAGAGAATCTTTGCGCAGGTGGTTTTGCCTGTGCCGCGTGAGCCGGTGAAAAGATAGGCGTGGTGAACACGGTTCATGCGCAGCTCGTTGCGCAGCGTTGTCGTCACATGATCCTGACCGTATACGTCGTCAAAGGACTTGGGACGGTATTTGCGGTATAGTACCTGATACGCCATCTTATCACTCCCTTTTATCGGTTGAGATTGCCGCGTTACAGCCTTTGGCTGCTTCTCGTAATGACAAATTGAAATAGAAAATGCAAGCCGCAGCCATAAAGTACGGCTGTATGGTATAGATAAGTGAACGACAGACTTACTGCATCGCATCCTCAAGAACACTTAATGCTGCTTGCTTCCGCACCTGACATGATTCATGACCGAGAATCGTACAGGGCCTGTCGCTCGCTTATCCACACCGTGAACGGCTTGCGAACAAAAGTATTATAACATATAGCAAAGCAAAAGGCAAGTGTTTTCTTTTGTCGCTTTTCAGAATCAGCTTCTCAGCCTTGTACACCCAAAAGAAGCATGGCGAAATTGACGATATGCACCGCGCAGATCGCCGTATACAGCACCATCACAAAAGAAACAAATCGGTCGACAATCGGCAGATCAGCCATTTCCAAGAGGCATATCAGTCGCCAGATCGGTACCATCAGGCACGCGGGCAGAATACACTTCACCAGGAATCCCAGCGTAATATCCGCTACCACCGACTGCATCAGCGGGTTCGCTTCATAAAACCCGTCGTTCCGAAGTAAAGTGACCGTGCAGATCCAATCAACCACATTCAGCGAATAGATCAGGCAGAGTTTGTGCGCAAGCCTGCTGTTTGAAACTACTTTTTGCGTATAATCACCTCGGTTTTAGCATAACCGAAGCAGATCGCGATATGAAAAAAACTTAGATTTTGCGAAAAACTGTTGACAAAACCGCTCAGTTATGATATTATAACTGAGCACGAAAAAAGTGCTGGTGAAAAATGCTGGTGTAGCTCAGTTGGTAGAGCAGCTGATTTGTAATCAGCAGGTCGGGGGTTCGAGTCCGTCCACCAGCTCCAAATGAATATGGGAGAGTTCCCGAGTGGCCAAAGGGGGCAGACTGTAAATCTGTTGTCAGTGACTTCGGTGGTTCGAATCCACCCTCTCCCACCATAAAGATGAAGCGATACCAAATGGTATCGCTTTTTCTTATACCTAAGTGGGAGCGGGTGGATTCGAAGGCGAGCGTGCGACGATGTAAGCGTCAGCGCACATCGGAAGCAAAATCGTGCCGGTGACACGATTTTAGCGAGAGCGTAGATAACACTGATCCATATGCTAAGCGCTCCGAAGACGGGGCAGCTTTTACCGACACAAAAAAACACAGCCCTCTCCCACCATATGGATAAAGACGATATCTTTGGATATCGTCTCAGACTGTAGAAAAACCCATCCTGCCCCCTCTGACGAGGGGGCGGCAAGAAGTATGATTCACAGAGAGATAAACGTAAAATGCAGGGGAGAGATAACGCGACGATAAAGAGGAAATAGAAGGATTGACTCAATACCGTGAAAAAAGGCACTTAAAATGCGGCTTGAGTCAAAAGTCGGAGAATCATTGTCAGGTTTCGTTATCTCTCCCTCAGTCGCCTTAACGGCGACAGCTCCCTCGTCAGAGGGAGCCTCGGAAACGTCCTGCGTTTTATATGATATACTTTTTTGACAAACTGAGACGATATCTTTGGATATCGTCTCAGTCTGTCGAAAAAGTCCAGCTTAGGCTGGGCTTTTTGTCGTATTTATGGTAAAATAGATACGGTGATGGAAATGTTGGAAAAGAACTTGAATAATAGAGCATTAGTAGAGATCGTAAGCTT
>Ga0256404_1011533_pt1 | contig 11795 bp, 10 predicted proteins | sample RumenRJG_01DNA_FD_185990 | JGI IMG/M metagenome (GOLD analysis project Ga0256404, IMG submission 185990) | Bovine rumen microbial communities from Lethbridge, Alberta, Canada - RJG_01 | ecosystem: Host-associated > Mammals > Digestive system > Stomach > Rumen | place: Canada: Alberta | collected... | reverse complement strand
AGATACTCGTACAGCTCGCATAGCTCGCTAACGATTATCTTATTTTTTGCCGGCTTTACCAACTTTACGTCTGATGTATTCGCCAGCGTATTTAACACCTTTTCCTTTATAAACTTCAGGCGGACGTTTTGATCTGATTAGTGCAGCTATATCGCCTACCATTTGTTTATTAGCACCTTTTACTGTAATGTTTGTGTTATTTTCTACAGTGATTGTTATGCCTTCAGGTGGTTCAATATTTACAGGATGAGAATAGCCTAATGCCATATTCAAAGTTTTGCCTTGCATTTGTGCTCTGTAACCAACACCGTTGATTTCCAATTTTTTAACAAAACCGTCTTTTACACCTGTAATTGCGTTTGCTACTAGTGTTCTTGACAAACCGTATAATGCATCTGTTTCACGAGATGTACCAACTTTTTCAAGAGTAACAACACCATTCTCTAATTTTACTGAAATTTCAGGACGTACTTCTACAACTTCAGTTCCTAAAGGTCCTTTTGCTGAAACTGTTTGTCCTTCTATTTTTACCTCTACACCTTGAGGTACTTCAATAGGTTTTTTACCAATTCTTGACATTTTATTTTTCCTTTCGTGGTATATGTAATAACTTTTCGGGCTTTTCTACCAATTGAACCCGATTTCAACAACTCAACAAGTTTGTTAAGTTTGATAGGTTTGATAGGTTTGATAAGTTCTTTTCAATTATTTAGTATCTTTTTATCTGTTCGAAAGCATTAATAATCATATTTCTGTATCGAACTTCATACTTAGCCTGCTTATCTAACTTATCTCACATAATTAATATACGTAGCAAAGAACTTCGCCGCCAACATTTTCCTTACGAGCTTTTCTGTCTGTCATAAGACCTTTGTTTGTTGAAACAATTGCTACACCTAAACCGCCCAAAACTTTTTCTAAGTTTTTAGCTTTTGAATAAGTTTTCAAACCAGGTTTAGATACTCTTTGTAATTTTGTAATTACAGATTTGTGGTTTTCATCGTATTTCAATGTGATATTGATTACTTTGAATTTTCCAACTTCTTTCACTTCGTAATCAGCGATATAACCTTCTTCTTTTAAAACTCTTGCAAGTTCTAATTTTAATTTTGAAGCAGGAATTTCTACTGATTCATGTGAAACCATTGCACCATTTCTGATTCTAGTTAGCATATCTGCTATAGGATCTGTCATTGTCATATGTTTTTCTCCTTTTGTGAACTTACCCGCAGTTCTCGGGCAGTATTCATATCTATTACTCGCTTACTGAATTAATTTTGCTTACACAATTGATAAGCTTTTTTCAGCAGTTCGAAACTGTATGACTAAATTAACACAATAATATTTAAATTTCAAGCATTTTATTACGTTAGTTTAAGTGTTATTTATGTAAATTTTATTGAAAAAAATGGTTTTTATATATAAAATTGATTTATGGGTAAAATTTATGTTATTACAGGTTCAACATCAGATATAGGGAAAGAGTTAGTAAAAATTTTTGCCTCAAGCCCAGATAATACGGTTTTTGCGGGATACAGAAATCTAGCAAAAATTGATAATTCTTTACCGCAAAATGTTGTACACTTTTATATTGATATGACAAAAAGAGAGTCCATTAAACAAGCTGCCGAATTAATTAAAACAAAAACTAAAAAAATTGATACGCTTATAAATGTTGCAGGCTGTGTTATTGCAGGACCAATTGAAGAGATTGACACTCAAAGACTCAGACAACAGTTTGAAGTAAATACTTTTTCACATATTGAATTTACACAAAACTTGATAGACATATTATCGGGCGGCAGAATTATCAACATCAGCTCAATGGCAAGCTTTGGTAATTTCCCGTTTATAAGTCCTTATTGCGCATCAAAACGAGCTCTTGATATATTTTTCAATGCGTTTGCACTTGAAAATCACAGTAATATTAAAGTAATTTCAGTAAAACCCGGTGTTATAGGAACTCCTCTGTGGGAAAAATCAGTTGAACTTAATATAGAAAGTTTGAACTCTTGTGAAAAATACTCAAAAGAACTGGATTTTATTAAGATTAATGCCTTAAAAAATGCAACACGCGGTTTGACTGTTGATAAAGTGGCAAAATTGATAAAGAAAATAGATTCAACTAAAAATCCTAAATGTTCATACACAATAGGTATTGATGCAAAAATGGCAGAAATTTTAACACTCTTACCCCCTGATTTTATAAATAAAATAATCAGATTTGGAATGAAATGCCGTTTTAAATAAATTATTTACGAGGTATAATAGGTATTATGGAAAAAATTAATTCAGATGATATATATGAGCTAATCGATTCCGGCGAATACGAAAAAGCTAAAGAAATATTGAGTAGCCGTGATCTTAAAGATATAGAAAACCAAAAATTATTGGCTTTGTGCGAAGTTAATCTTGAAAATTACAAACAGGCAAGGAAAATTCTTGAAGATGTTGTTAAATATTCTCAAGATGATGCGATGAGCTGGTATTACTTAGGTTGCTGCTATGATGCTTTAGATGAATTTCATGAAGCAAAACACGCCTATAATACCGTTATTGAACTTAGACCTCAATATATTGATGCATACAAAAGCCTATCTATTGCATATATCAAAAATCAAGAAGCCGATAAAGCAATTGAACTCATAGATAAAGCAATCGAAATCTCAGAAGAGGAAGATTATTCTCTATATTACATCGGCGGAACTGCTTGCATGGCTGCACAAAAATTTGAAGAAAGTATCAAGTATATAGAAAAAGCTCTTGAGTTGAATCCTGAAAATGTGCAGCTGTACAACAATTTAGGAACTGCTTATCTCACAACAGGCAAAATAGAGCAAGCACTTGAGACATACAAAAAAACTGTTGAAATCGACTCCAAAGATGCTCTTGCATATTTTAATATAGGTTCTATACTACAAATTCAAGATAAACACGAAGAAGCATGCGAATATTTTGCAAAAGCAAATGAACTTGAACCGGAAGATCCTAATTACATAACAGCTTGGGCTGTTTCTGAAGTTAAAGCCGGAAAAATGAAGGAAGCCATTGAACATTATAAATATCTTGCAGCATGCTATCCGCAAAAACTTAATTACAGAATAAATCTTGCCGGATGCTACGAAGCTATAGGCGAGTACGATATTGCAATTGCACTACTAAAACAGTTAAGTCTTATCACACCAAAATCAGTCACTATTTTGAAAAAATTAGCGACAATATATATGAAAACAAGACAATATAATAATGCTAAAGAAATTTATGAAAGAATTATTAAACAAGGTTCAACTTCGTATGAAACTCATTATGAACTTGCACTATTATGCGTTCAAACAGAAAATATAGATAGAGCTGAACAAATACTTAAAAAAGTTTGTAAATTACAGCCGGATTTTGCACCGGCACATAAAGATTTAGGCGTTATTTACCTGAATAAAAGATTATTTGAATACGCAAAAGATGAATTTGAACAAGCATATAAATACGACCCTGAAAATTATTCAATCATTGTAGAATATGCGAATTATCTGCATGCGACTTCTGATTTTGAAAAAGCAGATGAAATGTACCAAAAAGCACTCGAAATTGAACCTCAAAACCCAAACGGACTTGCATTTTCCGCTTTAAATAAAACACATTTAAAACAAATAGACAAAGCACTGGAACAAATCAAAGCAGCTCTTGAAAAATCACCTGAAAGTGCATTCTTATTTTTCATTGCAGGGAGAATTTATTTCTTGGCAGGTGATTATGATTGTGCAAAAACTTATCTTGTAAAATCTTATGAACTTGAAAAAATTCCGGATGTTCAAAATCTTCTTGGATTATGCTATTTTGAACTTGGCAATTACAAGCAAGCGCAAATTATATTCAAAAATTTACTGGAAAAAGCTCCGCTTAATGTCAATATACTTTTAAGCATAGCAAAATGCCACATTAAACTTGAACAAAAAGACGAGGCCCTCAGTTATTTGAATACAATAACAGAGCATTTCCCTGAATGTGAAGAAGCACAGGAACTCATAAGAGAAATTTCTTAATTAGAATCTAAATCCGTCAGCCTTCATACGGTCTATAACTTCTTGCAATTTTGCATCACTGCAAACATAGGATATTCTGAAATATCCTTCGCCGTATTTGCCGAAAGCAGAACCCGGAACTATTACAACTCCTGATTTTTCTAATAAATCTTCACAGAATTTTGTACTGTTATCATATTTTCTAGGGATTGGCAGCCACAAATAGAAAGTAGTATTTGGAATTTTTAATTCTTCAATTGGCCAACCAAGTTCTTTTAAACCTTTTAACATTATAGATTGTTTGTGCTTGTATGCAGCATTTGCATGTTCAATATATTCATCTCCTTCGCTTGAAGTCATAATATACGCACACGCTTTTTGAAATGCCTTGCAAATACCGTTATCAATAGTTGATTTTCCTTTAGCAAATCTTGCAACAACTTCACTATTGCCGCATAACCAACCTAAACGCCAGCCTGTAATTGCGTATGGTTTAGATAAAGTATACATTTCAACCGCTATATCTTTTGCACCCTTGAATTCAAATACACTGAACGGTTTCTCATTTTCATCATAATATAAATCACAATATGCAGCATCAGAAATTAACAGAATATCATGCTTTTTACAAAATTCAATAACACTTTGGACATAACTTCTACTTGCCATAACACCTAACGGATTGTTAGGATAATTTATAATAACCGCTTTTATTTTCTTTTCGTCATATCCGTTTTCTTTTAGCTCAAATAGTACATCATCCAAATTCGGCTGATAGTCATTTTCTTCGGTAAGCGGCATAGAATAAGCAAGCCCTCCGCTGCATTTAACCATTTGGCTGTATGATGCATACCCCGGATCAGGGATTAAAATAATATCTTTTTCTTTGTCTTCATGTTTTGGATTGATAATAAATCTGATAAGATTTGCCAAACCGTCTTTTGCACCAAGTACCGAACAAACTTCTTTATCCGGATCTATATTTACACCAAAGCAATTTTTCATTCTTTGAGCACATGCCTGCCTAAAGTAACTTTCACCTCTGGTTACAGAGTAAGTATGAATATTATCTTCGGTTAAAAATTCTTTTAATTTATCTATCAAAGCCTGTGGAGGAGAAGATGTCGGCGCACCCATTGATAGAGCTATCGGAGCTCTGTTCTTTTGGGTTAATTTTTCGGCAAGTTGAGCAGTTTTTTCTTTCAACTTGACCATAATATATGTATCCATCGCCATAATATCTTCGTTAAATAAATTTTCCATTTTCATGTTTTATACCTCGCTTAGGATATTATACTATAAACAGAGAATGTTACCCAATTAACATTTATTAACAAGTGAGCAAAAGTCTAAGATAAATGTTAAAATATAATCTGGAAATTGTAGCATATAAGGAAGTTTATAGAAATGTATAGTATTATTAAATTGTTATTTTTAGTTCTTTTTATAGAAATTATTATGCCACAAGAAGCATACGCATATCTTGACCCTGGTACAGGTAGTATGATTATTCAAGTAATTATTGCAACTTTTGCAAGTGTAGGTTGTACCTTGGCAATTTATCGTGACAAAATTATAAATTTCTTTAAAAAAGGAACTTCTGATGATAAAAACGAAAAATAATGACATAGTTGAAGCCTCATCATTTAAAGATCCTGATTCCACAGTCTTGGTTAACAACAATGGAATATTCAGAAAAATCAACTATTCCTATAAAGACGATTATGAGTTTTTAATGAATTCAGGATTATACGAAGATTTAACAGTATCTAAATTACTAATTGAACATTCAGAAGTAGAGAATTCCTATTCTGATTGCTATAAACTTATAGCCCCGCAAAAAGTATTTATTACATATCCGTGGGAGTGGAGTTTTTCACAGCTTAAAGATGCAGCCATTGCAACTCTAAAAATTCAATTAAAAGCTCTTGAATACAATATGTCACTCAAAGATGCGAATTGTTATAACATTCAATTTTATAATAATAAACCTTTACTTATTGATACTGCATCTTTTGAAAGATACAAGGAAGGAACACCTTGGGTTGCTTACAAACAGTTTTGTGAGAATTTTTTAGCTCCGCTTGCTTTGATGAGCTATACAGATATCAATTTGAACAAATTACTCATAGTTAATATTAATGGAATTCCTTTAGATATTGCAAGAAAACTCTTACCATTTAAAGCATTTCTTAATATGGGGATATTTTCACATATCGTACTTCATTCATTGGCTCAAACACAATACTCAGACAATAAAACGAGAAAAGTAGATGTGAAAATTCCAAAATTTTCACAAATTAGTTTAATAAAAAGTTTGCTAAACTGCATTAATCACTTAAAACTCAAAGACTTTCACACTGAATGGGATGATTATTATAACTTCACAAATTATGATGATAAAAGTTTTGAAAGTAAAAAAGAAATTATATTAAAGTACAAAAATACAATAAATCCAAAAATCATCTGGGATTTTGGGGCTAATACAGGTCTATTCTCAAGACTTTTTTCTGACTGTGCTCAGACAATTATAGCTTTAGATATTGACCCATTAGCAGTCGAAAAGAATTATCTTATTACGCAAAAAGAAAAAGAAGAAAATATAATTCCGCTTGTTTATGATTTAGCAAATCCTTCACCAGCGATAGGCTGGGACAATGCGGAGCGTAAGACATTATTAAATCGTTCAAACAAACCGGATGTTGTTATGGCACTCGCATTGATACACCATTTAAGAATTACATATAATATACCTTTATATAAAATCAGGGATTATTTTTCAAAAATTTCACCGTATTTAATTATTGAATACATAGAAAAAGAGGATTCCCAAATTCAAAAAATGCTTTTAAACAGAGAAGATATATTTAATGATTATAATTTAGAAAACTTTGAAAATATATTTAGCGAAAAATATGAGATCTTGCAAAAAGATAAAGTCGGAAGCAGCAACAGATATTTATACTTAATGAGGAAAAAATAATGCGAGTGTTCTTTGTAATTTTATTATTTGTATTTACAGGATTACACTTTTATCAACCTGACATGGATTCATATTCCTATGTAATTAGGAATTTCGCTTATATTTCAACTATTGCATTATTATTTTTTACAACATTCAATCTTATGAGAAAAAATACAGATAATTCCCAAATTTCTTGGAAGCATTTTGCAATTCTCAGTACCCTTGCAATATATCAACCCCTGCATTTTTATGTAACAAATATAACAGAAATTAGGGTTTCGTACTTTTTAATTGCAACGGCTGTTATTTATTTATATTTTCTCATACTGTATCTTATATTAAATGTTGTCATCAAAAATAAATATAATTCATTATTCACTGCAATTATTTTTACAAATTTGAGCATAATTATCTTTAGCAATTTTGATATAAATATTTTTATAACTTTGCTTATATTATATTTATTATCCCAAATACAGATAAAAAAAATTTTACCGCCGATAATGATATTTTCATCGGTATTGCTCCTATTAAATGCATATTTATACATTAGTAATACCGTAAAAATTATTTCAACAAAACAAAAGCCTATTGTGTCATACGATATACAAAATATTCTTACAGACAAAAAGCCAAGAAATAGAGATATATATATTATACTACTTGATATGTATAGTGGTTCAGATGTTCTTAAACAAAAATATAATTATGATAATTCTGAATTTATAAAAAAACTAAAAAAAGAAGGTTTTTACGTATTTGATAAAATGTATAGTAATTATGACAGCACATACCTTAGTTTACCTTCAATGATTAATATTGAATATTTTGAGGAATTGAATCAAGAACCATCTTCTGCATCAATTGAAACTGCAAAACTGTATAAAATTGCGAAATTACAAGGTTATAAAACCGTTTTCATGCGTAATGAAGCAATAAAACCAAAACCCTCAGAATATCTTGATATTGTTGTTTCAGACGGTGAAATTAATAGATTATATGAAATGCTACAAATGTTTTTGGGCACAAGTATTTATAATAATTTTATAAAATCAAAATCCTTAATGAATTTTTTAAATAAAACTTATGCGGATAAAGTAAATCAAGCAATTAATATTAAGGGGAAAAAATTATCATTTTGGCACATGTTTATGCCGCATCCTCCATTTTTATATGATGAAAATAAAAATAATTTGAATACATCAAGTTTTGATGAAGGATATATACCATATTTAAAATACACAAACAAATGGACTTTGGAAACAATAAAAAAATTAAAACATAATAAGAAAAAACTGCCGGTAATTATAATCACTGGAGATCACGGAATGAAACAAAGTGATATTAATAGTTACTTTTCAACATTTACAGCATATTATAACCCAGAACAAGAATATACACATATAAAAAGTTCAAAAACCCTTATCAATTTTTTCATAAACTTTGTAAATTATGAATTTAACACAAATATTCCTGTTAAAAAAGATAAAATCATCTGCACGATTTCGAATTGTGGAGCCAAATATTCTGATGTTGCAAGAAATGAGTACGTTATTTTAAAGTTTTTTAATACGTCCAAAAATATAACTGAACAGCTTTTAAAATAGACAATGCCTTGTATTGTAAGTTCTTGTCCTACTATAAAAAAAAACTCTTGCGAAGTCTTTTAATTATCTGGGGTGGAAGGATTGTCTTGAGTCGTTCGCAATAAACGGCATTACAGGCCACGACCCTTGTCGTGTCCTTTCAGCCTCTGCTCACTCCTCGCTCGACCCAATACAAAGCTAACGCTTTGTTTGGTTCTCATCCATCCACAAAAAAAAGACCTCTTGCGAAGTCTTTTTAATTGGCTGGGGTGGAAGTGTCTTGCTGCGCTCGCGTACGACGTGACTTCGCTTGAGCCTGATTTGTCCTGCGGACAGCTTGATAATAAGGCTCAAGGCTTCGCACTTGGCTCGCTTGCGCGACTCGAACAATTTGTTCAATCCTTCACTACACAAATAAAAAATAGCCCTATTCATAGAGCTATTTTTTATCTGGGGCGAACCGACGAAGTTTGGAAAAATCAATAGTATTGCAAACTTCTTTGTTAAAAATATGACTAATAAAGATTTAATAGTATTATTTGAAGAAATAAAATTATATTACTCGCGTTGATATTTTGCATACATTTACTTGTAATCATTTCTGACATATTATTCTTTTATGAAATATGCTGTATTAAATGGGGAACGAATTGAACCACAAAAAGGAATAAAAGATGCTATATGTCCTATTTGCGGGGAAATAGTAGTCCCAAAATGTGGACAAATAAAAATACATCACTGGGCACATCAATCAACGATAAATTGTGACCCTTGGTGGGAGAGCGAAACAGAATGGCATAGAAAATGGAAAGATAATTTTTCAAAAGAATGCCAAGAAGTAATAATGCATGATAAAAAAACTGGTGAAAAGCACGTTGCAGATATAAAAACTCAATCAGGAATTGTTATCGAATTTCAGCATTCCCCTATGAATATCAAAGAACAATCTTCAAGAGAACAATTTTACAAAAATATGGTTTGGGTTGTTGATGCAAGAAAATATTATGATAAATTTAAGCAAAACATTAATTTATTAGAGCATTGCAAATCTAATAAAAATTATTTTTATATAAAAATAGATTCTTTTGAATCTCAGAAAAATTGTTTTCCTCAAAGATGGTTAGAATCATCTGTTCCTGTAATTTTTGATTTTGGGATAAATGATGACATAGAGGACAATGATTATAATAAACAAAAAAAATGGTTATGGTGTGTTTTCCCTGAAAAATTTAATAAGAACTTAGGCTATTGGTTTGATGAAACAATCTGTGGAATATATTTAAAAAAAGAAACTTTTATAAATAGAGTTTCTAACGATGATTCTTTTTATCCAAATATCGTTATTCAAGAATTAGAACAATTAAAAGATCAAATCGAAAAAGAAAAGTTAGAACAAGATAAAAAGCACCAAGAAGAATGGAAAAAGCAAGAGGAATTATATAAACAGCAACAACAAGAACTATTTAAAATAAAATATCCTAAAGAAGAAAAATGGAGAGATGCAATATTTAATACAAAGTTGGATATTAAAAAAAACAAATTAAATCCCCAAAAACTGTACATTTTAGAAGATGGTGGGATATTTGATTATAATAAAAACAAATACAATGGCAAAAAATGTATGGTTTTAGGTATAAAATCTTATCCCAGTGTATACAATGGTAATGAATATACAAAAAATGATATTTTAATGTTAATTGAATGCGACAATAAATTTATAACAACAATTATGCATATTCCATCTTCTGTTCTTCATTATTATGGGTTTGACTTACTAGGCGGGAATTATAATTATTATATAAGAACAATATCAGTCATTCCATATTATGATAAATATTCTTTGTGGTTTGAAGATGATGAAAGAATTTGGACAACAGAAAAATTGAAAAAAGATTTAGAATTTATTTGTAATAATTTTAAGTAATTACAAATATCTAATGTTCGAACTTTTATTAAAAACTATAATCAAGTCTATGTAAGAAAAAACGCCTTCTAAAAATTTATTAGAAAGCGTTTTCTTAAATAACCTGGGGTGGAAGGACTCGAACCTCCGAGATGGCGGTACCAAAAACCGCTGCCTTACCACTTGGCGACACCCCAATATTCCCGTGTCACATTTATAATTCTACATCATGAATATCCGTTGTCAATAATTATTTTAAATTTGAGCAAACGGACTCTTTTCACACGCATAAACTATCTCAACTTCATCTCCGATTATACGTTCAAACACAGGCAAAACTATTATTTCACTCTCAAAATGTCCCACATCATACACCGCAATCTCACTATCCAGCGCTCTATGAAATTTTAAATCTCCAGTAACCAAACAATCTGCGCCCAATTCTTGTGCTTGCTCAATAAATTCACTTCCTGAACCAGCACAAAACGCAATCCTTTTAAACCCTTGAACACTCTTATTGTTTACAAGCCTTGCATTTGGTGAAATCTTTTTTATCAAATCGCTAAAATCCTCAACAGTTGTTTCATAGTCTATAACTCGCAAAAAATCATGTTCAATCTTAATTTTGTATTGGCTCAGACCTAGTTTTTCAATAATAGTATCTGTTGTCCCTCCGTTTGCTTTATCAAGGTTTGTATGAGCACAATAAATATTAATTTGAGGAATAAAAGATTTTGAAACAAGTTCAGAATGACAATTAATACAAAACATCGGATGATGCGAAACAATCATATCGCAATTTTGCTCTTTGGCCTGTTTTACAACATCGTCGGTTACAGTTAAACACAACATTATTTTTCGGATTTCATCGTACCCTTCAACATTTACCGCCCAGCCCGAGCAATCCCAATCTTCTTGGATTTCAATAGGTGCAAATTCTTCTATTTTTCTTGAGATTTCATACTTATACATCTTGCCCCTTCCCCCTTTTAGGGTTGGTATTAGAATGATAGGCTAATTTATAATCCTTTCCCATATCTTTCTCGCTATTCTAACTTTTGAAGCTTTTTCTAATTTGGTAGTATTACCGTTTTTATCCAGAATTGTAACTTCATTTTCATCTACACCGAATCCGATGTCTTTGCGTGAAATATCATTTGCAACCAAAAAATCGCAGCCTTTTTTTTCTATTTTTGCTTTTGCATTTTCAAGTAAATTCTCAGATTCTGCACAGAAACCGACAATTACACAATCATTTTCCCTCGCCCCTTTGGGGAGAGGGTCAGGGTGAGGGGCTCTTTTATGTTTACACAACTCTGACA
>Ga0256404_1011532_pt1 | contig 11797 bp, 10 predicted proteins | sample RumenRJG_01DNA_FD_185990 | JGI IMG/M metagenome (GOLD analysis project Ga0256404, IMG submission 185990) | Bovine rumen microbial communities from Lethbridge, Alberta, Canada - RJG_01 | ecosystem: Host-associated > Mammals > Digestive system > Stomach > Rumen | place: Canada: Alberta | collected... | reverse complement strand
CCATGGTTTGCGTGCTTATTGCGTACTGAAAGCCTATAAAGAAGAATCTGCATACACTAAATACGAGCTGCTTACACTGATAAACCATACTGATTATCAACTAATTAAGTATTTAGTGTATGCAGTGTATGCAAAATAATCAAAAAAAATAATATTGAGAATCACTATTCTGGCTCAATCATGTGACGATACTTGAGTCTGGGCTTTACCTTTATCTTTTGCATCTCGGCGGTGTTGGTGAAGGAGAACTCCAGCATCAAGTCTGTCATATTGCCTTTCAAGGTGACAAGACCTTCTGCAAGGGCACCGTCACTTTCCATGGAAACCAAGAGGTTCTCCAGGCTTATGTTCCTGTATTCTACACTTCTGATATCAGCCCCCACCTCTCCGATAGGCAGTTTGCCACCTTTCACCTTACGCATCTCGGCTGTTCGCTGCTTCGAATAATCTATCTTGAATGTGGCAGAACAGTCGATATTGCCAAGATTCTTCATATTGAAAAGGTCACCCAGATGCAGTGCGTTGGTACTGGCACGGCCCGTCAGATACTTGGTGCTTTCGTCAAGTTGGAACTCGAAGTCCACATCGCCCTTCTCCGTATTCAACAAGCCCCTGAACTGCTCTTTCCGCCACAGGATATCGAAACTGCCATGATATTTCACAACACCCAAGGCGTAGATCTGATACATCATGTACTTCTTAACAGTAAACTGATTGATGATCTTATCCTTGATACCAGGCTTTGCCACCATATCATGCACCTCAAAATGGAGCGTCAGATCATGGGCTTTTGAAAAGTTGCGCATGATACCTGTGGCATTAATTGTCAGGAGTTGGTCGTCTGTATTAACATGAATCCCTCGGAAGGTCATCTCATGGGCAGAGCCATCCACACTAACCTTCAGGTTCAGAGGAATGGAGAAACGACTCAGTGCAGGTGAAAAGGGTTTGGCAATGTCTTTCAACATGACACGAGCCGTGATGCTATCAGCCCGATAATATAAAGATTTTTGGCTTGCTTTGTCAGGTAGTGTGATATCCGCCTGAGGGATGTCAATGCGTGTCGTGATCTGTTGGACCACAACATCAGAGAGATGAATATGTTTGTCGCTGTAGAGGATATCAGCCTTGACATCATTCAAGTCGATGCCTGCTATCGTATCTTGGATACAACAATTGGTAAGTCTGGCACGCACCGTATCCTTATCAGCACGAAGGATATCGAAACCCATGTCAGCCATCAAATCCAGATGTCCCTCATCAAAGGCGCCTCGATGGGGTTTGTTATGGTTACGACGTGGTTTGTGGTTATCAGTCTTGAAGTTCAAGCCCTTGATTTCCAAGTGTCTATTATCGCGCCAGTCGCTATAGGCTGCCTGTGCCAGATAGTAATCCTTATCATTATACCTGACATGCAGTTGTTCAACCTTAGCATATTGCAAGGCGAGTTGGAAGACTTTGTTTTTGGATTGTTTATTCTTTTTTTGATTCCCTTTCTTGGCGGAATCCAACAAGAACTGATAGTTGGCAGGCCCATCTTCTGGTTTGATGATGAGCAGGTCGATACCACTCAACCTACATTCTTTCAAGGCGACACGTCCGCTCAGCAAAGGCAACAGACAGAAATCGCCAAAGATCTCCTTCACACGAACCAAATCCCGCTGCTGTTGGTCTTTCAGGCTCACGCCATAGGCAGTAACATGCTGCCCCAAAAGATTGATGCCGATACCCTCGATCTGAACTTCCGTATTCAGTTCCTTTTCAAGCGCATCGGTAGCCATACTGATGAGTCTGTTCTGCACATACCCACTGTTGCAGATGATTGTCGCCAACAGAATGATAGCGGCAATGGCAACAGCCACTATGAGCATCCCACGTCTCATCTTTCCCATAAGTGATCAGGGATTATACATATCCTTGCAATAGAAAGCCATGATGTCATCAAGCATACGCTTGGCCTCGACAGCAGGACTGTCAGGGTCAAGCGCAATAGCCTGGATATAGCAGTTGATGGCCTCGTGCCATTTAGACTCTTTCCGAAAGGCGTTACCTTGTTCGTACCACTCTTGAGCCGTCATTTATAATACTCTTTTTTACCAGCAGCGAGGGTATTCTTCATCAGTGAACAGATCGTCATCGGCCCTACTCCACCAGGAACGGGAGTGATGAACGAACACTTTGGAGCCACCTCGTCGAACTTCACATCACCATTCAGACGGAAGCCGCTCTTCTTCGATGCATCAGGTACACGGGTGGTACCTACATCCACGATCACAGCACCCTCTTTCACCATATCAGCCGTTACGAAGTCAGGCTGTCCGATGGCAGCGATGATAATATCGGCTGCACGACATTCCTCCTTCAGGGTCTTTGAACGAGAGTGACAAACCGTTACTGTGGCATCACCATACTGTTTCTGCATCATCAATTGAGCCATTGGTTTACCAACGATATTGGATCGACCCAGGATGACGCACTTCTTACCACTGGTCTCGATGTTATAACGCTTCAGAAGCGTGATGATACCAAGTGGCGTAGCAGAGATGAAACAAGGCAGACCAATCGCCATACGACCCACGTTGATGGGATGGAAGCCATCGACATCCTTACGGTAGTCAATCGCCTCGATGATCTTCTGTTCGTCGATATGCTTTGGCAAGGGTAACTGTACGATGAAGCCATCGACATCGTCATCCTTATTCAACTGATCGACACATGCCAGCAGTTCTGCCTCTGTGATGTCAGCCTCAAAACGAATCAGCGTCGATTTGAAACCACAGGCCTCACAGGCCAACACCTTATTCTTTACATACGTCTCTGAGCCACCATCGTGACCTACGAGCACTGCAGCCAAATGGGGCTGTTTGCCACCACGGGCCACTATCTCTTTTACCTCTTCAGCAATCTCAGCCTTGATGGCTGCTGCTGTTGCTTTTCCGTCAATTAACTGCATATCTACTACTCTTTGATCCACTGCCACTCGTCCTGGGCCTTCTTGATATCCAAGTTCATCAGCGCATCAACATCTGCCGTCTTCATGCCGATATAGACAGCCACTTCTTTCAGCGTTTCCACCTCTTTGTCTGTGACATTGTGGTCTGACTTCACGATCAGTGCCAACATACTCAGCATCTGATAACGGAGATCCTCGCTGAGAGAACCTGCAATCTGACTACCACAATCGCCTATCAACTGCAAGAAAGCCATCGGCTTACGGGCTTCCAGTTCATCATGCTTGGCAATCAGTTTCTTCACCACGTCCATACCCTCTACCTTGGCTTCTTCACCAAAGGTATCGCCCAGGAACTTACCCAGGAACTCATACTCCTCAGGCTCCACCTTACCATCAGCGATTACGATGTAAGAAGCCATCGTGAGCATGGAAAAGAGAAAACTATTACGGAGATTCTCCCTGACAGGGGAATTCACATTGAATGTTTTGCGGAACTCATCCGTAATCACAACATTCTCTGCAGAAAGCTTCGCCTCTTGCTTCTCTGCCACCTCTTCTGTGAGTTCTTTCAGCGGACCTTCATCGAAGAGTCCCTTGAGACTGCTGATCCATTTTCCGATTGCCATAACTATAAACTATTAATTATAAACTATCAACTAAAACTTCGGCATGCCACCCTTCATAGCCTTCATGGCATTAGCCATCTGCGCCATCTTCGAGGAGTTCATACCTGTCACCATACGCATCATCTTACGGGTCTGGTCAAACTGTTTCATCAGACGATTCACGTCCTCCAGTTTTGTACCAGAACCAGCAGCAATACGCTTACGGCGACTCTGATTGATGATATCCGGATTCTGACGCTCCTTCGGTGTCATCGAGTTGATGATGGCCTCAATACCCTTGAAAGCATCATCGTCGATATCGAGATCCTTGATCTGCTTGCCTACACCAGGAATCATCGCAGCCAGATCCTTGATGTTACCCATCTTCTTGATCTGCTGGATCTGTCCCATAAAGTCTTCGAAGTCGAACTTGTTCTTGCGGATCTTCTTCTCCAACTTCTTGGCCTCTTCCTCATCGAACTGCTGCTGGGCACGCTCCACCAAAGAGACGATATCACCCATACCGAGGATACGGTCTGCCATACGGTCAGGATGGAACACATCGATAGCTTCCATCTTCTCACCTGTACCCACGAACTTGATGGGCTTCGTCACAACGGTACGGATACTCAGGGCAGCACCACCACGGGTATCACCATCGAGTTTGGTCAGTACCACACCGTCGAAGTCGAGTCGATCATTAAACTCCTTAGCGGTATTCACGGCATCCTGACCCGTCATTGAATCCACCACAAAGAGTGTCTCATTGGGATTGATGGCCTTCTTCAGCGTCTCAATCTCATTCATCATCTCCTCATCAACAGCCAGACGACCTGCGGTATCCACAATCACCACATCATAGGCTTTGGCTTTGGCCTCCTGGATAGCGTGGTTGGCGATCTCCACCACATTCTTATTCTCCGGCTCAGTATAGACGGGTACACCCACACTCTCACCTACCACCTTCAACTGTTCGATAGCAGCAGGACGATACACGTCACAGGCCACGAGCAAAGGTTTCTTGTGATTACGAGTCTTGAGCAGGTTGGCGAGTTTTCCACTGAACGTGGTCTTACCAGAACCCTGCAGACCAGACATCAGGATGATGGCAGGTGCACCAGGACGACCCTCGACTTTCAGTTCGGCAGCCTTGCCACCCATCAGCTCTGCGAGTTCGTCGTGTACAATCTTCACCATCAACTGACTCGGTTTCACGGCAGTGAGCACATTCATACCCATCGCCTTCTGTTTTACCGTATCTGTGAATTGCTTAGCCACCTTGAAGTTCACGTCGGCATCAAGCAGTGCACGACGCACATCCTTCAACGTCTCAGCAACGTTAATCTCCGTGATCTTTCCCTCACCTTTCAGTATCTTAAAGGATCTCTCTAACCTATCAGATAAATTCTCAAACATCTATTTTTACCTTTTTACTTTTTTACCTCTATTCCACAACGATGCCCTGTTCCTCGCAGAGTTTCAGACTCATCTCCTTCAGCTTAAACTTCTGGATCTTACCAGAGCCTGTCAGCGGGAACTGATCGATAAAGAACACATACTTCGGAATCTTATAGCGGGCAATCTTTCCACGACAGAACAGCTGTACATCTTCCGGTGTCATCTGGACTCCCTCTTCAAGGATGATGAAAGCACCAACGGCCTCACCATATTTCTTTGAAGGAACTGCTGCCACCTGGACATCACGGATACCAGGCATGTGATAGAGGAACTCCTCGATCTCACGCGGATAGATGTTCTCACCACCACGGATGATCATATCCTTGATACGACCTGTGATCTTATAGAAACCTTCCTCATCCTTTACACCTAAGTCACCTGAGTGCAGAAAACCGTTCTTGTCGATCACCTCAGCCGTAGCCTCAGGATTCTTATAGTAACCCTTCATCACGTTGAAGCCCTTACAGCACATCTCACCCTGTACACCAACGGGACACTCCTCGCCCGTCTCAGGATCGAGCACTTTCACATCGACAAACGGATAATCGCGACCTACGGTGGTACAGCGCTGCTCGAAGGTGTCGTTCAGACAGGTCTGGGTCATACCAGGTGACGACTCCGTGAGTCCATACACACTGGTGATGGTCATATACATCTTCTCTGACACCTGCTTCATCAGTTCGATCGGACAGAGCGAACCAGCCATGATACCGGTACGCAGACAGGTCAGGTCGAACATATCAAACATCGGGTGGTTCAGTTCGGCGATAAACATCGTGGGCACACCATAAACGGCGGTACATCTTTCCTTATGGATAGAAGCCAGCACCACGAGGGGGTCAAACTTCTCTACCATCACCTCCGTACAGCCGTGCGTCAGACAGTTCATCGTAGCCAGCACCACACCGAAGCAGTGGAACAGCGGCACACAGACACAGAGTTTATCATCCTGCGTAAAGCCCATGTTCTCACCCGTGAAGTAACCATCGTTCGAGATACCGAAGTGCGTCAGCATCACACCCTTGGGGAAACCTGTGGTACCACTGGTGTATTGCATGTTGCACACATCGTAGCAGCTCACCTGCTTCTTCATCTCGTTCAGCGTCTCGTCCTCGATGTTCTGACCCAGCAGCAGCAGCTCAGCGGTATTGTACATACCACGATACTTCTCCATACCGATGAACACCACGTTCTTCATGTAGGGGAATCGTTCACTGTTCAGATGACCACGCTCACAGTTCTTCAACTCAGGCAGCATGGTGTAAGTCATATCGACATAGTTACAGTCCCATGTACCATCGGTGATACAGAGCACCTCCATATCAGAGTCCTTACACAGGTACTCCAGCTCGTTCTGCTTATAGTTCGTGTTCACCGTCACCAGCACGGCACCGATCTTCGCCGTTGCATAGAGGAATGTCAACCAATCAGGCACATTCGTCGCCCAGATACCCACATTAGAACCTTTCTTCACACCGATGCTGATCAAACCCTTGGCGAGGTTATCCACACGCTCATTGAATTTACTCCAGGTGAAGCGCAGGTCACGGTCGCTATAAACGATGTACTCTTTATCTGGTGTCGTCTCGGCCCAATATTCGAGCCATTCTCCCAAGGTTCGTTCCCACAGCTTATACCCCTCTGAGCCAGTCTCAGCAGGATAGGTTCTGTCTGGCAGTGGTCTGCCTGCCATATCTAATCTCACGTTGCTCATATTTTAGAAGGGGATATAAATGAGTGCAAGAATTTTTGCAGATTTGCCAGGGGCGCCATGCAGGTGATGCTTCACGATAGAATCGTAATAGATGCTGTCGCCTTCCTTCAGCGAGTAACGCTCCTTTCCGTACTCCACCTCAATCTCACCCTCCATCACATAGATGAACTCCTCACCCTCGTGAGCTGACAGCTTGTATTCAGGTGTGGTTTCAGGATTGATGTCGATGATAAACGGTTCCATGTGACGACCAGCCTTCTGCTGTGCCAGGGGATGATACTCCATGTGCTTACGGGCATCGGTAGCACCATTCGAGAAACTGATGGAGTTCTCACGCTCACGGTCAGCGGCACGTGTAACCACTGGACCCAGGGCGTCGTTATCGTCCATGAAGGTTCCCAGACGCACACCCAGTGCTCTGGCTATCTTGATCAGCGGCCCCAGTGAGGGCAGATTCTGGTCGTTCTCGATACTGCTAATCTGTTCTACTGAAAGCCCTGTGCTCTCAGCGACCTCCTCGATGGAGAGGTTTTTCGTTTCTCTGAGTCCCTTAATCTTGGAACCCACGAAAGTGTTAGTGTTGGACATAATGATGCTTTCTTTAATTAAAAAACTACTTTCGGGGCGCAAAATTACAACAAAAAAATGAGACTCACAAACTTTGAGCCTCGTTTTTTACCTATTTATTTCGCACGGAGAATTCGCAGCCGCAATACTGCTGATTATAGAAGTCAAATTCTTTCAGCAACTGATTCCGTCTTTCATAGAGTCCGCCCTTGCGCCAGTTCTGAGCCCAGAAGACCGTACCATCAGCCAGTAGCTCTGCCTGATGACCAGCACGTTCTATCTGCTCCAAGCTCTTCCATCTGCTCGACGCCAAAGTGGTTGTAAAACAGCGGATGCCGAGTTCTCTCGCTTTCTTGGCTGCCTCTGTCAGTCGCAGGAAGAAACACTGTTCGCAGCGACGCCCCCGCTCTGGTTCATTCTCCAAGCCGCAGACCCCTTCACGCCATTGCTCATGATTGTAGTCACCATCAATCCAAGTCAGTCCCAAACTTTCAGCATGACGCTTGCTTTCGTTCTTACGGATCTCATATTCCTCACGAGGGAAAATATTAGGATTGTAATAGAATATCGTCGGGCGGATATCATGCTGTACCAACCACTCGACAATAGCCGAGGAACATGGTGCACAACAGGCATGCAACAAAACCTCCCTGATATCTTCTGGAACTATAATCGCTGGTTTCTTCATCACTTCTATGAATTTTCGGCTGCAAAGGTACGAATAAGCAAGTAAAAAGCCAAATGTTTTTGAGCTTTTTCGAGCATGAGTACCTTCGGCGAAGCCAAAGATAATCATTTTTCTCTATTTGAGTGTTAATCTTCCCAAAAAACACGTTTGTTCCAATAATAATTCGTATCTTTGTCAAACAATCAATCACGACTAAAAACTTTACATGATGAATCTGAATCTGACAGCTACCATCAAAATGCCTGAACATCAGTTAAGGCGACAAGTCATTGATCTCTGTAACAAGACAGGCAAGCCCCTGTTGAAACTCTCCACCAAGGATTATGTAGATAACGGTCTGGGACACCTCATTGAGCAATTCGGCGGACAAGCCGGTCTGGTGAATATCGAAGTGTTCAACGAGTTGCAACACACCATCACGGGCTGGCCTGGGGGTAAACCTGACGTAGATGACAGCACCCGTCCTGAGAGGGCCAAGCCCTATCCCAAACGTGTGATCGTCTTCTCCCCCCACCCTGATGACGATGTCATCTCCATGGGAGGTACCATCCGACGTCTGAAACAACAGAAACACGATGTGTATGTGGCTTACGAGACATCGGGCAATATTGCTGTGGCTGATGAAGAGGTGCGACTATACATGCACTTCATCAATGGCTTTAACAAACTCTTTGCCAATGGCTCCGACGAGGTCATCAAGATCCGCTATCAGGAGATCATGAGTTATCTGAAACAGAAGGAAGATGGCGATTGGGATAATCGTGCCATCCTTACAGTGAAGGGACTGATCCGTCGTGGTGAGGCCCGTAATGCCTGTGGCTATAACCATATTCCGAAGGATCATATCCACTTCCTCGACCTGCCCTTCTATGAGAGTGGCAAGATCGAGAAACTGCCTATGACGGAGCGCGATGTAGAACCCATCATGCAGCTGTTGGAGGAGATTGAGCCCCATCAGATCTATGTGGCTGCTGACCTGGCCGACCCTCATGGAACCCATCGTAAGTGTACGGACGCTGTGCTGGCTGCCATCGACGAGGAGAAGAAAGCAGGTGCAGCATGGTTGAAGGACTGCCGTGTATGGATGTATCGTGGTGCCTGGGCTGAATGGGATGTGGCCGACATTGAGATGTGCGTGCCGATGAGTCCGGAAGAACTGCGAGAGAAGCGAAATGCCATCCTCCGTCATCAGAGTCAGATGGAGAGTGCCCCATTCCTTGGCAACGACGAACGGCTGTTCTGGCAGCGTGCCGAAGACAGGAACAGAGAGACTGCCAAGCGCTACGATGCCCTCGGTCTGGCCTGTTACGAGGCGATGGAAGCATTTGTGGAATATAAATTCTGATGATAAGCAACGGACTACAGGACAAAAAGGACAAAAGATCATGAAGATTACAACCTATTTTTTCAAAGTGATGGTGCTTCTGGCACTATTCACTATTCACTGTTCACTATTCACTCAGGCTGGCAATCTGGCAAACTATGAAGTGGTGCCACTGCCACAGTGCATTGCTATGCAGAAAGGCGAGCCGTTTGTATTGAGCAATCAGGTGCAGATTCTTGCAGGCGAGGATCTCCAGCGCGAGGCATTATTTCTGCAACAATATATTAAAGAAATGTCAGACTTCGACCTTGCCATTGCCGGCAAACAACAGAAAAAGACAACCTACATCACCCTCTCCATCTCACCCAAGGTGAAGGAAGCGGAGGGTTATGTCCTTACCGTTAATCAGAAGGGCGTAACAATTCAGGGAGGCTCTGCCGCAGGTGTGTTCTATGGTATCCAGACACTGCGGAAAGCCGTCAAGGAAGGCTCCGTGCTGCCAGCAGCCATCATTACCGATGCACCTCGTTTCGTCTGGCGTGGTATGCACCTCGACTGTTCTCGTCATTTCTTCTCAACAGATTTCGTGAAGAAGTTCATCGACCTACTGGCACTCCACAATATGAACCGCTTCCACTGGCATCTGACAGACGACCAAGGCTGGCGTGTTGAGATGAAGAAGTGGCCAAAACTGATATCAGTAGGTTCACAGCGTACAGGCACTATCATCGGCACCAACTCCGACATCGACGATGGTATTCCCTATGGTGGCTATTACACACAAGACGAGATTAGGGAGATTGTGGCTTATGCCGCAGCCCGTCATATCACCATCATCCCAGAGATAGATATGCCAGGCCACATGCTCGCAGCCCTTGCCAGCTATCCTGAGTTAGGTTGTACGGGTGGTCCTTATCAGGTGGGACACTACTGGGGTATCTATAAAGATGTGCTCTGCATCGGCAATGAGCGCGTCTATCAGTTTATTGAGGACGTACTCACGGAGATCATGGATCTCTTCCCCTCAGAAGTGATCCACATCGGTGGTGACGAGGCTCCCACGGAAAAGTGGCTTCAGTGCCCTAAGTGCCAGGGATTAGGTCAGCATCACTTCACCAAGCGTGTCTTCGATTTTCTCACTTCCAAGGGCCGTCGTGCCTTAGGATGGGACGAGATTCTCGACAACTCCCCAGAAGATGCGATGATCATGTCGTGGCGAGGTACGGAACCAGGTGCTAAGGCTGCAGAGACTGGTCATGATGTTGTCATGTCGCCTACCACCTACTGTTATTTCGATTACCAACAAGTGAAGGACGCCCTGTTCGAACCCAGTCGCTGTGGCGGTTTCATTCCCATCGAGAAGGTTTATTCCCTCGATCCTGCTCCTGACAGCCTTTCCATAACAGCCCGTCAGCATATCCTCGGCACACAAGCCAACCTCTGGTCAGAGTACATCACCAACGAGGCGATGCTTGAGTATCAGGCACTGCCACGTATGTCTGCACTATCAGAAGTGCAGTGGACCCAACCGGAACGTAAGGATTATGAAGCCTTTAAGGAACGGCTGACACGGCTGACAGCACTCTTTGAACTGTACCGTTACCAGTATGCCAAGCATCTCTGGCCAGACAGACAGATTCCCAGTCGTTGGCAGTTCTAAAGACCGCGTGCTTTCCAGATGCGGTCTTTGGCAGCATTGATCTCCTGGAACTTCTTTTCTGCAGCCCTGCGAACATCTTCGCCAAGGGCTGCTACTTTATCTGGATGATGCTCAAGGGCGAGTTTGCGATAGGCCTTCTTCACCTCGTTGTCAGAAGCATCCGGACTCACTCCCAGCACCTTATAGGCATCTTCGAGGCTGTCACCAGAAAGATGGAGCATCGAATCCACTTCCGTTTCGCGCAGTCCCATCCAGATGGCACACTCCTTCAGCGCCGTGATCTCACTCTGGGGCACAGAGCCATCAGCCTGTGCCACCATCACTAAGTAGTTCAACAGCTGCAGACGCTGCGAGTAGTCCATCTGCTGATTAATCTGAGCGCAACACTGACGGACGGTCTGCTTAAACTGCTGCCATCCCTCGCGCTTCTGTTCGTCAAAGAGTTTATTGAGGATCTCGTTACCTTGACTGACGGCATCATTACCGAAGTTCTGACGCAACATCTGACGCACCAGTTCCATCTCCGAGTGCATCGCCTTGCCGTCGGCCTTAATAATATAGGAGGAAAGCACCAGCAACGAGAAGAGGAAACTGTTGCGCTGCCCCTGTTGCTGACGCTGACGATAGGCCTGCTGATACATCTGACTGTAGTCCTGATACCCCTGACTGCGCTGAGAGCCAGCGCCCCAGGTGCCAGAATTTTCTGGGGTATTCACCCCGTCGAGCATCGAATCAAACAGTGAACCGACAAGATAGCCAGCCAGAGCACCCAACGGTCCTCCAGCCATCCATCCAACAAATCCTCCTATCCACTTTCCTGCTGCCATA